>Ga0164292_10000416_pt1 | contig 33032 bp, 31 predicted proteins | sample GEODES117metaG_FD_111486 | JGI IMG/M metagenome (GOLD analysis project Ga0164292, IMG submission 111486) | Eutrophic lake water microbial communities from Lake Mendota, Wisconsin, USA - GEODES117 metaG | ecosystem: Environmental > Aquatic > Freshwater > Lake | place: USA: Lake Mendota...
CGCAGCGACTGCCGGGTGGTCTCGTACCCCACCTCGAGCAGTTGCTCCGAGTGGGTGAAGCTGAACCAGCTGATGTGCGACACCTTCGGGCGGATGAGCAGCATTGGCGGCCCGGTCCAGCTGTCGAGCGTCGCCTGCTGCATGGCGTGCATCATCATCGTGGCAGCGCGCATGAAGATGGCGGCGAACCCCTGATCGGCCGCGCCGGCCGTATGGGGGACGTCGGCGATGCCCACGTCCACAGCGATGATTGCATCCACCTCGAGCCCGGCGATGTTCACCGGCAGGTTGTCCATGGTGCCGCCGTCGATGCACACGCGATCGCCCACCAGCCCAGGGGGGAAGAATCCCGGCAGGGCGCACGAGGCATACACGGCATCGCGCACGGGGACGTCGCGGAACCCTGGACGGCCGAAGACCACCGGGGCGCCTCGCTCCAGGTCGACCGCCGACACCAGCAGGCGCTGGCCGAGTTGCTCGAAGGTTCCCTCGCCCACCAGCTCCTCGCACAGGGCGCGGAGCGGGGCCTCGAGATAGATGGCGGGCGACAGCATGCGTTCCATCAGCATGCCCATGTGGTTGATGCGGAAGAGATCCCGGCGCCGCACCCGCAACGCACGCTCGGTTAACTCCTCGGCGGTCCGGCCGCTCGCGGCGGCGGCGGCGATGAGGGCGCCGATGCTGGACCCCGCATACACCTGCGGTTCGATGCCCGCCTCGCGGATGGCCCGCAACGCACCGACATGGGCGAGACCCTTGAGCGCGCCACCGCCCATCACCAGGGCAATACGCGGCACCGCATGGTGCGGGCCGGTGTCGCCCATGGGCACCCGATCATCGGGGACCTCGAAGCGCGTCATATCAGCGAGGCCACCGGTTCATGCGTGTTCCCTCTCGATCGGTAGATTACCGGCATGCGTGTGCTGCTCGTGGAAGACGACGATACGTTGCGGGAAAGCGCAACGGCCTACCTGCGCGCGTCGGGGTTTGCGGTCGATCCCGCCGCCACGGGGAAGATGGCGCGTGAACTGGCGGCCGTCAGCCCTTACGATGCCGTGGTGCTCGATGTGCGCCTCCCGGATGACGACGGCTTCGCGCTGTGCACCACCTTCCGCCACCGGTCGCCGGCGCCACGCATTCTCATGGCCACCGCCCGCGACGGCGTGGAAGACCGCATCGCCGGCCTCGATCTCGGCGCCGACGATTACCTGGTAAAACCCTATGCCATGGGGGAGCTGGTGGCGCGCGTGCGCGCCCTGCTGCGGCGCCCCGACCACGCCGCGCCCACGGTGCTGCGTGTCGCCGATCTCGTGCTCGATCCCGCCACCCGTGAGGCGCGGCGGGGCACACGGCCGGTCAGCCTCACCACCAAGGAGTTCGCCGTACTCGAGGTGCTCATGCGATCGGCCGGGCGCGTACTGACCCGCGAGTACCTCGGCGAGCACGCGTGGGACGACAACTTCGATCCCATGAGCAACGTGATCGACGTGTACATCGCGCGGCTGCGCAAGAAGGTCGATGGCCCGACTGATGATCCGCTCCTGACCACCGTGCGTGGTGCGGGGTACCGTCTGGCCGCGCCGCAACAGCAGTAATGGCCCACCCACCCACCGGGCCCCGGCCACGCATCCGGCTGCGCTTCACGATGCTCTATGCCGCCACGCTGCTGGTGGTGCTGGTGGGGGCCGCTACCGTGGTGCGCTTCGCGCTGCGCGCCACACTCGCACGCGAGTTCGAGGAATCGGTGCGGGCGTCGGCAAGTCTCGTGACCCAGTTCTTTCGCACGGAGGTCAACGAGTATCGCACCATCGAGGCCACGCTCACACACATCTCCGGTGAGTTGGTCTTCGAAGATCGCCTCATCCACTATCGGCTCCCCGACGGCCGCCTGTTTCGCAGCAAGGAGCCTTCGGCGACGCCGCGTGTCGCGACGTTGCGATCGCCGATGCATTCGGTGCGTTTCCCACTCGATGCCGACCTGGCCCCCGGCTGGCAGGTGGAGGTCGATGCAAGCATGGGCAACATGCTCGCGCTTCAGTCGCGCATCGACCGGTGGTTTCTGTTCGGCATTCCATTGTTTGTGCTCACCGCCGCGGTCGCCGGGTGGTGGCTTACCGGCCGGACGCTGCAGCCGGTGGGGGCGATGGCCGACGCCGCCTCGCGCATCGCTCCCGCCAGCGGCGTGCGCTTGCCGGTCACCAATCCCGACGATGAGCTCGGACGACTCGGGACCGGCTTCAACGCCCTCCTCGACCGGCTCGACGGCGCCCTGGCCCAGCAGCGCCAGTTCCTCGCCGATGCCGCCCACGAATTGCGCACGCCGATCGCACGCATGCGCGCCCGCGTGGAGGTTGCCATGCTCCACCCGGTGCAGGCGGCATCTCCCGAGGAACGCACAGCGATCCTCACGGCTCTCGATGCCGAACTGCGGGCCGTGACCCACCAGGTAGACGAGCTGCTGCAACTCGCGCGCGCCGATGCGGCAGGGGACGCGGTAATGGCCAACCTGCAGCCGCTCTATCTCGACGATCTCATCGCCGACGAAATGCCGCGCTGGCAGCCTCAGGCTCAACAACTCGGAGCCACGATTTCCCTCGGAGCCCTCGAGGAAACGCCGGTGCGCGGCGATGCGGTGTTGTTGGCCCGCCTGTCGGGGGGGCTGATGGACAACGCGCTCCGGTACTGCGGTGCACCGGGGGAGGTCCGTGTGTCAGTTCGCCCGGACGGGGCGCGGGCGCTGCTCATTGTGGAAGACAATGGTCCGGGCGTACCGCCGGACGAGCGCGAGCGCGTGTTTGATCGTTTCTACCGCGGGGAAGCGGCCCGTCATCGCCGAGCCGATGGGAGCGGCCTTGGGCTCGCCATCGCTTCGTGGATTGTGCGGCGCCACGGCGGCACGATCAGCGTTGAAGACAGCGAGCTGGGCGGGGCGAAGTTCGTGGTGCGATTGGGGTAGGAGCCCGAAAACTGAGGCTCTCTGCCCCTCAACACACCGGCAGATCGCTCCACTGGGCGGGGGTGCTCGATGGTGCCATATGGCTCGCGCGGCGCCACGCATCGCGCAGCGTGCGCAGGCACTGGGCCGCGCTCACGAAGTCGCGGCCCTCGACGCACTCTTCGCACCACTCGTAGAGCGCATCGAAGCTGCGCGAGGCCGCCGACTCGAGATCCAGCGCGTCGCGCAAGAGGTTGATCGCCTGACGCGCCCCCACATAATCGAATGTCTCGCAGGCGCGGATGGCACGGTCATATGCGCGCATCAGCAACGCGAGGGGATCGGGCGCCTGGCGATCGGCTTCGATCACCGCGTTAGCGAACAGGGGCGTGGGAGCAGGCACGGCGGGGGGAGCTGGAGTAATCGTCCGGCGGCGACGTCACAAGCGATCGTCGTCGCCTCTCCATTTACATCGGCCCCGGCCGCCGAATTCTTGACTTCGAAATTGTACGAAGGTGTGACCCGGCACACGGTTTCCCACCCGCTTCGTCCCACCCGCCGCGATGCGTGACACCCGTGTCCGCGGATCGAACGGTTCCGCCGCCGGCGCCTGAGCGGGCCGACATATTCACGCAGCGTTCATGCGGGACGCGTAGCTTCGCGACCATGCACGCTCCCCGTATTCTCGCCGCGCTGGCGCTCCCTGCGGTGGTCCTGAGTTCAGCCCCCTTGGCGCGACTCGACGCCCAGTCGCCCATCGATCTCCGGGCGGCGCTCGCAACCGCTCGCAGCGCCGGACCGCTCCGCCAGATTGTCGATGCACGCCGTCAGGTGGCCCTCGGGCAGGTCGGCGAACAGACCCAGTGGGCCAACCCGTCGCTCGAATGGCGGCGGGAAAACCTCGGTAGTCCGCTCCAGCCCGATATCTTCGCCACGCTCTACGTACCGTGGGACCTTTCGGGGCGCCGCCTCGCCCTCCGGCAGGTGGCCTCGGCCGGCAAGGCCCGGATTGCCGGCGATGCCACCACCGATGTCCGGGACGCGGAACTGCAGGTGGCGCGGGCGTGGCTGCGGGCCGCCGTGGCCAGTGGATCCCTGGAGATCGCCACTCAGCAGTATGATGCCCTGCGCGAGATCGCCCGAGTCGATGCCGAACGGCTGCGCGAAGGGTTGGTGAGCGAGGCCGTGGGGCTGCGCACCTCGCTCGAGGCCGACCGCGCGCGGGTGGCGCTGGTGACAGCACGCAACGAAGCGGCCATGGCACAGGCCGATCTCGCGCGCCTGCTGGGCCTCGCCGAGGGCGCGCCGGTGTCGTTGGCGACGCTGACGGCCCCCACCCTCCCGCTGTCGCCCGACACCGCCGTGGCCGTGGCGGGTGCCGTCGCCCGGCGGCCCGATGTGCAGGCACGGGAGGCCGGGGTGCGCGAAGCGCAGCGACGGCTCGCCGCCGAGCAGCGGGGGGCGTTCGGTGAGGTGCAGTTGCAGGGCGGCACCAAGGAAACCGGCGGATTCATGACGGGGCAGGTGGGGCTCGCGATGCCCATGCCCTTCTTCAATCGCAACAGTGGTGCCCGGCAGCGCGCGGCGGGACAGCTGGCGGAGGCCCGCATCCAGCGCGACGACCTGCGACGGGTCATACGCGCGGGGGTCGTGAACGCGCTGGCGCACTATCAGGACGTGCGCGCTGCAGCCAGCGATGCGGCCACGTTCGGTGTGCGCGGCCGTGAGGTCGCGCGCATCGCGCGCCTTTCGTACCGCGAAGGCCACGCCACCCTGACGGAATTGCTGGATGCCGAGCGCGCCGCGGCCGACGCCATGCACCAGCACCTGCGCTGGGCGGCCGACGCCTGGCTCGCGCGCCTCGAACTCGAACGCACGCTGGGCGCGAGGCTCGATGCCGAAAGCCCGCTCGACCTGCCCGTGCTCGCTCAGACCCCCTCCGGCGAATGATCACCATGTCTGTTTTCTCCGCGTTCCCGTCGCGCACCGTGCTGCGCCTCGTTCTCGGTACCGCCGGTCTGTCGCTTGCCGCGTGCGGTGGGGCGAGCGATGGGGCCGCTGACGGTGCGGGCGAGCCGTCGGCCACCGCCGACATGCTCGATACGGCTACGTTGTCGGCTGATGCCGTGAAGATTGCCGGCTTCGTGGTGGACACGGCCCGCACCCAACCGTGGCAGGCCAGTCTCACGGTGCCCGGGCGCCTCGAGTTGGATCCGAATGCCCTCGAGACCATCGGCTCCATCACGGAGGGACGGATCACCCACGTGACCGTGCGGGTGGGCGATCGCGTGAGCGCCGGTCAGGCGCTGGTCATGATACACAGCCACGAGATCATGGACGCCCGCAGCGCCCTCAAGTCGAGTACGGCGCACGTGACCGCGATGCAGGCGGAACGCGATCTCACCGTGACGGCCGCCGGCCGGGCGCAGCGCCTATTCGACAACAAGGCCATGTCCCGCGCCGAACTCGAGCGGGCACAGGTTGCCCGACGGGTGGCAGAGTCCAACCTCGAGCAAGCGGAGGCCGAGCGTGACCGGGCCGATGCGCTGGTGGAGCATCTGGCCGGCAAGGGACCGCTGCCCGCGGGCGCGGACGAGCACGATGTGATCGTCCGCACGCCGATCGGCGGGGTGGTCACGGGCCGTGAAGCGCAGCCCGGGACGGTGGTGCTGCCGGGCACACCGCTCGTGACGGTAGGTAGCCCCGATCGCCTGCAGCTCGAAATGCATGTGCCTGAGCAGCAATCGGCTGGAATCGACATCGGGGCCAGCGTACGCTACGCGCTCACCGATCGTCCGGAGCAGTTCTTCGATGCCACCGTGATTCGGGTGGCGCCAACGGTGGATACGCTCACGCGTACGGTGCAGATCGTCGCGCAGCTGAAGGGGAAGCCGGCGGGGCGCGCAGAGACGTTCGTGCAGGCCACCATCCGCGGACGCGGCACCACCGCGGCGCTGGTCGTCCCCGCGACGGCGGTGCAGGCGCTCGAGGGGGACACGGTGGTATTCGTCGCCGAACCTCGCGGGGAGGGGATGCAGGTGAAGGCCACGCCGGTGCGCATCGGCCGCCGCTCTGCGGAACAGGCGGAAGTGCTCGCCGGGCTCGATGCGGGGAAGGCCGTCGTGGTGCGCGGGGCCGCGATCGCCAAGGCCGAGCTGCTCAAGCGACGCAGTGGCGGCGGAGAGTAGTTCATGAAAGCCCTCATCCACTTCGCGCTCAGGCGGCGCGGCACGATCGTGGGGCTCACGCTCGCGATCATGGCCGCGGGGCTGTACGCGCTGCAGCACATTCCATTCGACGCCTTCCCCGATCTCACCGGCACCCGCGTCGAGGTGATCACTGTGGCGCCGGGAATGGCGCCCGAGGAGGTGGAGCGCCTCGTCACGTATCCCATTGAATCGAGTTTGATGGGCGTGCCGGGTGCCGAAGGGGTGCGCTCGGTGTCGAAGTTCGGCCTGTCGCTGGTGGTGGTGCCGTTTCCCGACAACGTCGATGTGTACTTCGCACGGCAGTTGGTGCAGCAGCGATTGAGTGACGCGAAGGGAGCGCTCCCTGCCGGGGTGGAACCGGCCTTGGGGCCCGTCTCCACGCCAATGGGCGAGCTGTATCAATACGTGCTCACCAGCGACTCCCTGTCGCTCACCGAGCTCAAGACACTGCACGATTACGTGGTGCGCCCGCGGCTGCGCACCGTGCCGGGTGTGAGCGAAGTCAATTCGTGGGGTGGGCTGACCGAGCGGGTGGAAGTCGTGGTGGATCCGGTCCGTCTCGCCGGCTACCAGCACACGGTCGTGGATGTGCACGACGCCCTGGCGAAGAACACACTCGCCTTTGGCGGCAGCTATCTGGAGCAGGGCGGTGAACGCTACACCTTGCGCGGCCTCGGCCGGGTGGAGAACGCGGCCGAGGTAGAGCGGGTGGTGATCGGCTCCCACCGCGGCGCACCGGTGCGCGTGGGCGATGTGGCGTCGGTGAAGCTGGGCGCCCTGCCACGCAACGGGGCGGTCACCAAGGACGGTGAAGGTGAAGTCGTGAGCGGTATGGTGCTCAAGCTCAAGGGCGCCGATTCCCGCCAAGTGATCGAGGATGTGCGGGCACGCATGGAGGAGATCAAGAAGGCGCTGCCCGCTCACGTGAAGGTCGTACCGTTCTACGATCAGACCGATCTGGTGGCGCGCACCACCAACACGATCGTCAAGAACCTCATCGAAGGCGGCCTGCTCGTCATCGCGGTGCTCTTCCTCTTCCTGCGGAACGTGCGCGCGGCACTCATCGTGGCGTCGGTCATCCCCATCTCGATGCTCATGGCCTTCATCGGCATGGCGCTCTTCGGGTACAGCGCCAACCTCATGAGCCTTGGCGCGCTGGACTTCGGGCTCATCGTGGACGCGTCGGTGGTGATGGTCGAAGGGTTCATCAGGCGCATGGAAGCCAACCGCGACATGCACAAGGCGACGCTGTTCGAGAAGGCGGCGGTGGAGGTTGGGCGCCCCATCCTGTTCGGTATCGCCATCATCGTGGCGGTGTACATCCCGATCTTCACGCTCGACGGGATGGAAGGGCGCATGTTCAAGCCAATGGCCTTCACGGTGGTATGCGCCGTGCTCGGCTCGCTGCTCCTCGCGCTCACGTATGTGCCGGCGATTTCCAGCTGGGCGTTGCGTGAGGGCCACGGTGAGCCGGCACAGTGGATGGTGAACCTCACGGCCAGCTATCGCCGCATGCTGCGCCGCGTGTTGCACGCGCCGCAGCCGGTGCTCGCCACGAGCGCCGTGCTGGTCGTGGCGTCGGTGTGGTCGATGCTGCACATCGGCACCGAGTTCATGCCCAAGCTCGACGAAGGATCCATTCTCATTACCACGCGGCGCATGCCCAGTGTGGATCTGGCCGACGCCACGCGTCTCTCGCTCGCGGCCGAGAAGATCGTGAAGCAGTTCCCCGAGGTGATCACGACGGTCACGAAGGAGGGGCGTCCCGATCTGGCCACCGAGGCCATGGGGCTCTTCGAAGGGGACATGTACGTGATCCTCAAGCCGCGCGACGAGTGGACGAGCGCTACGAGTTCCGAGGAACTCGTCACCAAGTTCGACTCGGCGCTCCGCGTGGTACCGGGCCTCGAGGTGTCGTTCACCCAGCCGCTCGCCATGCGCCTCGACGAAGCCGAGAGCGGGATCAAGACCGACCTCGGCGTGAAGGTGGTGGGCCCCGATCTCGAGCAGAACGAGGCGATCGCCGAGAAGATCCGTCGGGTGATTGCCACCGTGCCTGGGAGCGCCGACGTGGCCGTGGAGGTGGCAGAGGGGAGCGGTCAGGTGCGCATGCAGATCCGTCGCGAAGCGCTCGCCCAGTATGGGCTCTCCGTGGCGGATGTGCGTGATGCCATCGACCTCGCCATGGGTTCGCAGAAGGCAGCGGAACTCATCGACGGATTCCGGCGCATCGACATTGTCGTGCGGATGCCCGAGGCCTACCGCGCCGATGCCGCGGCAGTCGGCCGGCTTACGATCCGTGCACCTGGCGGTGAGCTGCTGCCGCTCACCGCCGTGGCTGATGTGCAGAGTACCACCGGACCGGAGCTTATCGGGCACGAGGACGCCCAGCGTCGCTCCCTCGTGTTGAGTAATGTGCGGGGCCGGGATCTCGGCAGCTTCGTGCAGGAGGTGCGCGCGCGGGTCGCGCGGGACGTGACACTGCCGGCGGGGGTATTTCTCGAGTGGGGCGGGCAGTATGAGAATCAGCAGCGCGCGATGAGTCGCCTCACCGTGGTGGTGCCGCTCGCGCTGGCGCTCATCTTCGGGCTGCTCTACCTGTCATTCCGGTCGGTAAGCCAGGCGGTCCTCGTGCTTTCCAACGTGCCGTTCGCCCTCGTGGGGGGCATTGCAGCGCTGTGGCTGCGCAGTCTCAATCTCAGTCTCTCGGCGAGCATCGGCTTCATCGCGCTGTTCGGCATCGCGGTACTGAACGGCGTGGTGATGGTGGAGCATCTCAACCACATGCGGCACGCGCACGAGGGTGAGGAGGAGACCGTGGACGCCAGGGTGGAGCGTGGCGCCGCCGATCGTTTGCGCCCGGTGCTCATGACGGCGCTGGTGGCGAGTCTCGGGTTCGTTCCTATGGCGCTCAGCACGAGTCCCGGCAGCGAAGTGCAGCGCCCGTTGGCCAGCGTGGTCATCGGCGGTCTCGTGACCAGCACGGTGCTCACGTTGTTCGTGCTGCCGGTGCTGTACGCGTGGCTCGAAGGGCGGAAGGCGAGAGGGGCGAGGTCGGCGGCCTGAGAGACCGGGATCCGACCTCGGTTGCCTCACTTGAGGAACTTGTAGAGTCCCCACAACCCCGCGCCGGCCGAGCCGAGCATCACGAGGGTACCGGCATCGCCACCGATCACGGCGCCTACGAGGAGTCCGACGCCGCCCACGATCATGAGGGCCCGATTCTCCGACGTGTCGCCTCTCGGTGACCGGGGAGCAGGGGCGGGGAGCGTGCGTGTACGGAGTGCGACCATCTGGGCACCGGCTACCGGGCCGATCGTGGCCGCCTGCGCGGCGGGCGCAGGGGCGGAGTCGGGCACGGCCATGAGTGGTCGCGAAGGCGTGCCGATGGGCGCATCGGGCGTGGTCTGGCCCTGCACGCTTGCCGGACTCAGCAGGAGTACGGGAATCATCAGGTGCGAAACGGAACGGCGCATCGTGAACGTCCTTGTGAAGGTCGGGAGAAAGTACCACCGGACGCCACGCGGTGTGCCACGCACCGAGTGCGACCCGCGTCGACGTGGGACGGGATGCCTCGTGCGGGTGACGTCTGGCGTGACGGCCCTTTGGGCGCCAACTTCTGGTGTTCCTTCGAGTCCCCTTGCCCCTGAAGACGACGATGAGCCTCCAGCCTCCCAAGAAGCTGCGCAAGCAGTTCACCAACGCGACGCACCCGCTGATCGTGCTCAAGTTCGAGAGCGGTCACCAGATCAAGGTCTACCAGAACGAAGGCAAGGAGTTCGATGCCTATGCCGGTGAGACCGTCAAGCTCCTCGCGGTCAACGACCCCACGTCGAGCGACTGGGAACTGCTCGAGGATCGCAAGGCCGACGCGTTCGACGACGCGACGAGCTGAATCGCGCGGTTCCACCGTGTGACACAACATGCGCGGTGCACACCATGGGCGGCTGTTGCCCCGGTGTGCACCGCGCTGTAGTATGGCCCTTGTGAGTCCTGTCCCACGGCGCCCTCGCAGTACTGCTGTCGTCGCGGCCGCGCGTGAGCGCGGCGGCGCGGTCGTCGCCCTCGAAAGCTCGGTGCTGGCGCAGGGGCTGCTGCCCCCGCACAATCGCGAAGCCGCCGAGCGCATGATGCGTGCGGTCGAGGCGGCTGGAGCGACGCCGGTCGTCACGGCCATCGTACGCGGTGAGCCGTGGTTCGGTCTCGAACCCGATGCGCTGGAACGCTTCCTCGCCCGCGACGGCGTGCGTAAGGTGTCGGCGCGCGATCTTGGCGTGGCGATGGCTGATGGCGCCGATGGCGCGACCACCGTGGCCGCTACGCTGGCCCTCTGTGCGTTGGGTGGTCTCGAAGTGTTCGCGACCGGGGGGATCGGCGGTGTTCACCGTGATGCGCCCTTCGACGAGTCGGCCGATCTCGTGGAACTGGCCCGTACGCCGGTCATCGTGACCTGCGCCGGCGCCAAGTCCATTCTCGACCTGCCAGCCACTCTGGAACGCCTGGAAACGCTTGGCGTGCCGGTGGTCGGCTATGGCACCGACGAGCTGCCCGGGTTTTTCTCCGTTACGACGGGCCTCCGCCTCTCCGCGCGGCTCGACACGCCGCAGGCCATCGCGCGGGCGTGGAAGGCCCACCGGTCCCTTGGACGCACCAGTGCCATGTTGGTCGTGCAACCTCCGCCGGCCGACCATGCGGTGCCGGTGGACGTCGTGGAACGGGCCACGCAGGCTGCCCTCGCCGCGGCGCGTGCGGCGGGCATTCGTGGGGCGGCCGTCACGCCGTTCCTCCTCGCCGACATCCAGCAGCGGACCGCCGGACGGTCGGTGCAGGCCAACCTCGCCTTGCTCGAAAACAACGCCCGCCTCGCCGGTCAGATTGCGGCCGCGCTGCAGTCCTGACGCTCCCCTTCACCCTACCGCCCGCCGCGGTGGCCCCCGTGTTGTACTGGTACACCAAACTGTCGGTCCAGCGTTGAACGAAAGCCGTCGATCACGGTACTATCCGGTAACCCGCTCGATCCGGAGGCCAGTCTCGCAATGACCAACCCGTTCCTGAGTTCCGAGGAATACGACGAGCGCGCCCATGCCCTCTACGACGAGGGGCAGTACGACGAGGCGCTCGCGTTGCTGCGCGAAGGACTCGCGCTGTACCCGTCGGCGGTGGAGCTGCACGTCGGGGCCGGCTACGCGCGTCTCGCACGCGACGAATTCATGTGGGCGCGCCGCAGCTTCGAGGAAGCGCTCACGCTCGACCCCGAACACGAGGACGCCCTCGCCGGCCTGGGCGAAGTGCTGCTCAAATTCGGTCAGGTCGAGGCGGGGCTGCGGGCCTATGAGCGCACCATCGAACTCGGCTACGAGGACGATGTCGACCTCATGCTGCAGATCGGCCGCGCACTCTTCCGCGAAGGCTACGTCGAGCAGTCGCTCGCTTACTTCGAGCGGGCGGTCCAGCACGCCGACGACTCGGCCGAAGCCGTGGCGTGCATCGGGTACGCGCAGCACCGGCTCGGCAACGATGTCGAGGCCATGGTGGCGTTGCGCCGTGCCCTCACGGTGGATCCGCAGTTCGCCGAAGCGCGCGTGTATCTCGCCAACCTGCTGTACGATGCGGGCGATCTGGACGCGGCGCTGCTCGAGTTCGAGAAGACCTCGCCGGAGGATCATTGGGACGAGCTTGGCATCTGGCGCCTGATCGAACTCAAGAAGTCGGTGTACAAGCTCAAGGACAACGACGGAGAGCTCAAGCCGTGGGAAGCGCGGCTCGTGGAGCTCGCCGGCGAAACCGATGCCATCGACGAACTGCTCGCAGAAGTGGAGCAAGCGGCGATGGAAGCAGACGAGGCTGCCCATGCCACCGAGCAGGGGCAGCTCGAAACCCTCGGCTCGCTGCTGACCGGCCTTGTCGGTCAGCAGCAGGGCGGGGAACACAGCAGCGATTCTGAGTCGGTGGCCGAGCAGGCAGGGGCACCGGCCAACACGCACGACGGGTCGTCCACCGACGTGCTCATGGCAGACTCCGACACGCATCGCGTGATCATGCGTGACGGCACGGTGTTCGAAGGCAGCTGGGAAGAGATCGTGCAGGCGCTGCGCGATGCGCGCGATGCCGGTCGTCCCCTCGACGAATACATGGCCATCGAGGCGCGTCGGTTCTACGGCGCGACCGGTATGCGCGTGGCCTCGCACGCTCCCGAAGCCTTCATTCGGGGCAGTGCCGACGCGGGCATGTTGCGCATCGTCCGCTGAGCGGTTTCGCTCGGCCGGTGACGCCGGGGACCGCTCGATGATTGCAGTCTCCCCACGTCCGATCGCATGTCCATGACCGCTGCAGACGACACGATCCACGCCGACGCTCGCGCCGCACTCGATGCGGCGCGCGTCGTCTTCAGCCCCGACCGCGCTGCAACCGCGGCGGCGTTATGGAGTGCGGCGCAGGATCTCCTGCAACGGCTGATCGCTCGACCGGAACTCACCGGACAGGCATTGGTGGGGGAAGTCCGCCGCCTCGGGCGCCTCACGCTCAGTGATGCCCACGCCCTTGTGGCGCTTGCCGCGTGGGCCGATCGGGCCACCGGTGCAGCGAGCAACGAGGCGGAACAGCTCATCGTGCGTGAAGCCTGGATAGCGCTCGATCATGCGGCATCGCCGCCAATGACGGCTCCCGCGACGCAGGCCGCGCCGTCGCCCAGTGTGCCGGCCGCCGCGGGCGCCGCCGACCGCCTGCGAGCGCTTCCCGATGACACGAGCGTACCGGCCCCCACTTCGCACCGACGGCGACCCTTGGTGCGGCTGGGTGCACTCACCCTGCTGCTGGCCGCACTCGGCGGTGGATCGTGGTGGTGGTTTGCCGGCCGCGCCGATCGCATACTCGAGCGCGGAGTCGAAGCGTATCAACGCGGCGCCCGTGAAGTCGCACGCGTAGCCTTCGCCGAATCCGCGCGGCTCGATCCCAACGATGCACGACCGCTCGTGTACCTCGGTCGCATGTCACGCGAAGATGGTGACCTCGCACGGGCGCGACGGTTGCTCACCACGGCGGTGCGCGTGGCGCCGGGCAGTGCCATCGCCAATCGCGAGCTGGCAGCGTTAATGCTTGCCGACGGCCAGCCGGAGATCGCGCGTCGTTTCTACGTGCGTGCCTTGGAGATCGACCCGGCCGACCGCAGCGCTCAGGGATTTCTCGGCTGCGCCCTCGCCAAGCTGAACCGCACCGACGAAGCCCGCCGCTGGTTCGAGCGCGCCGGTCCCGGTGATTGGCAACGCTGCTCCCCCTTTTCTCGCGTTCTCGCCTCCCTGTCTCCGCACACCGAATGACCGACACGCTACTCCGCCCCAGTGACGCGCTTGCGCTGCACCACGACACGTATCGTGAAGTGCTGCCGAACGGCCTCACGCTGCTCGTGCGCCGCGATACTTCGGCGCCGGTGGTGGCGATCGTCACGCATGTGAAGGCCGGCTACTTCGACGAGACCGACGACATCGTCGGAATCGCGCACGTGCTCGAACACATGTTCTTCAAGGGCACGCCCACCCGTGGCGTAGGACAGATCGCGCGGGAAACGAAGGCGAACGGTGGCTACCTGAATGCGCACACCATCTACGATCACACGAGCTACTACACCGTGTTGCCGTCGTCGGGGTTCGTGCCGGGGCTCGAGATTCAGTTCGACGCGTATGCACGCAGCGTGATCGATGCCGAGGAGCTCGCCCGTGAGCTCGAAGTGATCATCCAGGAGGCGAAACGGAAGCGCGACACGTCGTCTGCCGTGGCCATCGAAACGTTGTACGCCGTGCTGCACGACCGGCACCGCATCCGGCGGTGGCGCATCGGGGAGGAGGCCGGGCTGCGCGCGCTCACGCGCGAGCAACTCGTGGGCTTCTACCGCCACTGGTATCGCCCCGACAACACCGTGTTGTGCGTCGTGGGTGACGTCACGGTCGAGGCGGTGCGGCGCGAGGTCCTCGCGCGGTACGGTGCCCTCGACGCGGGCCATCCCCCACGCGACCGCGGGCCCCGGGAGCTGGAGCTGCCAGGGCTGCGTCGCCGTGAGTGGAGTGGCGACATCGCCCAGCAGCACGTGGCCTTCGGTTGGCGCGCGCCGGCGCTCGGTCACGCCGATGCGCCGGCGCTCGATCTGGCGGGTATCGCCCTCGGCGCCGGTCGGGCGTCGCGGTTGTACCGCGCCGTGCGCGAGCAGCAGTTGGCGAGTTCGGTGTCCGCGTGGCACTACACGACTGCTGATGTGGGAGTGTTCGTGACGCACACGGAAGGCGCCGCCGGAACGGCGCGCGAAGCGATGCGTGCCATGTGGCGCGAAGTGCAGTCGGCACGCGTCGACGGCTTCCGACGCGGGGAGATCACGCGGGCGCAGCGGATTCTCGAGGCGCGGTGGCTCCGTCGGCTCGAAAGCATGGACGGGCAGGCGCAGTATCTCGCGAGCTGGGAAGCCGAGGGTGGGCTCCCGGTCGCATCGCAGTACTATGACGCGCTGCTCACGCTCGATGCGTCGCAGGTGCAGCAGGCGCTCGCCAGGCAGCTCGATCCGTCACAGGTATCGATGGTGTCGTATCGCCCCGACGGTGGTGACCCCATTGCCGCGAGCGACGAGGAGTGGCGGGCGTTGCTCGAGGAATCGGCTACCCTGGGTAGTGCGGTGATGCCGCCACCGTCGTCACCCACACCGGCGGTGGCACAGCCGACGATTGCCGCGCCGGCGGTACACGTGGCGCTATCGGCGGAACGGCATGAGGACGTGCACGTGTATCACACCACACAGGGTGTCCCCGTGCTCGTCCTGCCGCGCGCGGGTGCGCCGCTGGTGAACGTGGGCGTGTTTCAGCAGGGCGGTGCGGTACTCACTGACGTCGCGCACGAGGGGCTCGCGCGTCTCGCCATGCAGGCCACGGTGAAGGGCACGCACTCCCGCAGTGGGGCGCAGATCGCGGAGGCGGCGGAGGAACTGGGGAGCAGTATCGGCGTGAGCGCGGCCCTCGAGAGTGTCGCGTGGAGTATGTCGGTGCCGGTCCGTCATCTGCCGGCGGCCACCGAACTGCTGGGTGATGTGGTGCTGCATCCGTCTTTTGCGGACGACGCCATCGAGACGGAACGTACGCTGGCGCTCGCCGAAGTCACCCGCGCACGGGACGACATGTATCGCTGGCCCATGCGGCTCGCGACGTTGGCGGCCTACGGCGCACACCCGTATGCGCGCAGTGTGCTGGGGACGGAGGTGTCGCTACCTCGCCTCACGCTGGAGACCGTGCGCGATTTCCATGCGCATCGGGTGGTGCGTGGCGCCTCGGTGCTGGCCGTGGTGGGTGATGTCACACCCGACGACGTGGCGCAGCTCATGCAGCGACATTTCAGCGGGTTGCGGTACGCGCCGGCTGAGCCCTTGCCGATGCACGAGTGGCCCACCGTGGCGCAGCAGCGCGTGGAGTCGCGCAACAAGCAACAGACCGCGCTGGCGCTGCTCTTCCCTGGCGCCTCGCGCGGCGACCCGGCGCGCTTTGCGGCGCGTGTCCTCTCGGCCATCGCCAGCGGTCTGGGTGGACGCTTCTTCGAGCAGCTACGCGACAAGCAGTCGCTCGCCTACACGGTGCAGGCGTTTCCCATCGAGCGCCGGGCCGGCGGGGCGTTCGGCGCGTATATCGCCACGGGTCCCGATCGCGAGGAGGAAGCGCGGGCGGGACTGCTGTCGGAATTCGCACGGTTCGTGGATGCCCCACCGACGGCGGAGGAACTGGAGCGCGCCACGCGATATCTGGTGGGGGCGCACGCCATCGCGCAGCAATCGGGAGGGACGGTGCTGTCCGACATGGTGGACGCGTGGCTGTTCGGCGAGGGGCTGCACGAGCGCCATCTGGAAACGGCGCGTCTTGCCGCCGTGCAGGCGGGCGACGTGCAGGCGTTCGCGCAGCGCTGTTTCGACCCGGCGCGCGTGATGGAAGGGGTGGTGCGCGGCGCGGCCAGTTAAGGTAGCGCGCGCACTTCCTTCAGACGCCGTGCCGCGAGCCCGATGGCGCCGATGGCGGCGCGAGGTCGCCCGTTGGCGGCTCGCAGCCCCATCCAGCCATCGTAATCCGCGGGCTCACCCACGATCGCGGCGCTCAGCCAGCTCTGGCGAGAGCCCCACGCGATTGCGTGACGGATCGCGGCGGTTTGCGCGGCATCTCCGTGTGCGTGTGGCAGCCCGCCGACGTTCATGAGCCAGTGCAGCTGTCCGCCTCCGCCTCCCGCCACCGCGCGGGTGTGCCACCGGCCGAACGCGCGCAATCGTGCGTCCACCGCTGGCAGACCGGTGAAGCTCGGGTAGATCGTGGCCCCGATGAGTTCCACGGGCGATGCGCTGGTGCTGGCCCACGCATACACGGCGCTGTCCACAGCGTCGAGGCGTGTGGCGCTCCATCCCACGATGGTGCGTGGACGGACCCGCTCCACCTCGCGTGCACTGCGGGCGAGGATGCGTCGCCACCACGTGGCATCGGGGAGTTCGGCGAAGAACCAGCGCGGCATGGGGGGGCTCACGGCGGGGAGCAACACGTCGGGACGCAGCCGCTGCAGCACGCGCTCGATGGTGGAGACCCGATCGAAATCGTCAAGCGGGGTGGGGCGTCCGTGCATGGCCAGGCCGATGGCGATCCGCACACTGTCGGCGCGCAACGGTTCGAGCACGCGGGCGAGAGAGTCGAGCGCGCTGCCGCGGGTCCCGTCGAGGTCGAGTACGACATACACCACATCGGGATCGAACGCGTCGACCAGTGCGGCATCGGCCCGCACCGCGCGCGCGGGCGGGGCACCGTCGAGGACGGGATACAGACGCACGCCCAGCACATAGTCACCACGCGGACGCGCCTGCATGGGCTCGGCGGCGGCGGCCCGATAACTGCGCACCGCCGCAACCCCGCGCGGCCACTCGATGAGCAGCAGGGTGGTCAGCGCAGTGGCCGCGAGAACGAGCACCGCGCGGACCGCCCCGGAGAGCCGCCAGCGGGCCGGGTACGCCGGCGCCAGCATGGGGACCAGCGCAGTGAGCGGCGATACGAGCGCGGCGCGTCCCACCGTGATGCCGACAATGACGTCCCGCGCCGACAGCACTGCCTGCAACGACTCCGGCGCATGACCCGTCTGGGCGACCAGATAGTCACCGATGGCGATGGCTGCGAGTACGAGGTCGTACAGCAGGATTGGCATGCCCACCAGTACGGACACGAGGCGGGCGAAGAGGGCGTAGAGCACCTGCAACGCGAAGGCCACGGCGACGGCAGGAATGATCCAGGTGATGCCCGAAATCGTACGCGCACCCGCTTCGGTGGCCGAGGCAACTCCCACCACGAGGGAGGGTACCACCATGAGCCCGCAGAATGCCGCGAGCTGGGTGAAGGCGCGGGGCGCTTCGCGGCGCGCGGTCATCCATCCCGCCAGTGCCACGTCCCAAGCGAGCACGGCTGCGGCGATACCCACGACCACTAAAGGCAGTGGATCCTGGACGACGTTGCGCAACATCGGTGGGAGCAATGACAGGGGCATGCTCGTCGGACGTTAACGGTCGCGGGACGTCGCTGGCACCCCGGGGTCCTTTCCGGGTAGCTTACGCGCATGAGCCGCGTGTCCAATGCCACCGCCGTCGTCACGGTGCCGAATCTCGTCTCCACGTCGCGCGTGGTGTTGGGATTCGGATTTCTGTTGACGGAGGCGGTGCCGCTACGCTTGACGCTCATCGCGATCGCCGCGCTCACGGATTTCCTCGACGGCTGGCTCGCGCGCCGCACGCACGCCGCCTCGCGACTTGGGGCGCTCGTGGATCCGGTGGCCGACCGCTTCTTCGCGCTGTGCGTGGTGATCGGGTATGTCGTGTCCAGCCAGCTGTCGGTGTGGCAGGCCATCGCGCTCATGTTCCGCGACGTCATGTCCATCATCGGCTGGTTCGTGGCGCGGAACGTGAGCTGGCTTCGCCCCATCACCTTCAAGGCCCGCCTGCTCGGCAAGGCCGTGACCGCCCTGCAGCTGCTCACGTTCCTCGCGGTGCTGCTCCGGCCGGCGCTGACCGACAGCATGGTCTGGTGCGTATTCCTGGTGGGCGCGGTGGCCACGGTAGACTACACCCTGATGCTTTGGCGAGAACGGGTACGACGCGAGAACGCCGCTGACGCAGTGTGACGCGCCGCGTGGACGAGGCGCGGACTCAACGACGAACGCCCCCGGGATTCCCGGGGGCGTTCGCAATTACGCAAGCGTCTATGTCTGCAGCGGTCAGACCGCCGCGGGCTCCTGCCGTTTCGCCGGCTGCGCAAAGCGCTCGCCAAGCGTACGCAGTTCCGCGAACTCCGAGGCCTTGAGCTCCGGATACCGGTCCTGGAGGTAGACCAACGTGGCGTCGAACCACTCCTTCTGGTCTTCGGGATGACACCCGATCACACCGCACTGCATGATCTGCTGGAACAGCTCGTCACGGGCCTCTTGATACGGCGAGGGTACCATGGCGTCACGACGCGGACGAAGCTTGGGCTTGGCCATTTCCTCTGGGTAGTGCGTCGAACCTGCTACCCGGCGTCTCCGGGGCAGCCTGAAAAACTTAACTGATGAGAAACCCGCTTCCTAGGGGCACCACCGGCGCGTGACGCGTGATTTCCGGAGGTTTTACGCGCAAAAGGGCAGAAGTGCTGCCGCCAGCGGCCCCGGGGTATCCTCGGCGACAAGCATGCCGGGAGGACGCGTCGTCACGAGGGGACGGAGCGTCGCGTCCGGCAGGAGGCGGCGCCACGCGTCAATGCGACGGGGAGCGTCGTCGTCGCCGCCGGGCGTCGTGTCGCCGCCGCACCAGAGCAGCACCGTGGACGCGATCGTTGACCAATCCGCCTCCTGGCGCCCGGGCTCGCTGATCACGCCCATCGCGCTTGCCAGTCGCAGCAGTTCGGCCGCTCCGTTGTGTCCGACCCACGGCGCGAGGTAGCGCATCACCAATCGCTCGGGCATGGCGTCGCGATGGCCCACACCGCTCGCGAGCAGTGGCTCGAGCAGCGGGCGGGCGCCGAAGAGGGTGTTCGCGCTGAGGGCCGACCGGGCCGAGGTGCGCTGCAGCGAGCGGATGGCGGGCCCCGGGAGATCGTCGGGGAGGGGAGGCTCGAGCAGCACCAGCCGTCGGACGAGGCGCGGTGACTGGGCCGCGAGTTGCAGGGCGATGAGCCCCCCGATGTCCTGGCCGACCACGGTCACCGCACCGAGGCGAAGGGCCGTGAGCGCGCGATCGATGGCGTCGGTCTGCGCCGCCAGGGCGTAGGAGACATCGGGCGGGCGATCCGACTCGCCGGAACCGAGCAGGTCGATACTCACGACGGTGCAGCCGGCGGAGGCAAGCACCGGCGCGATGGCGCGCCAGAGGAAGGCGCAGGTGCCGAATCCGTGCAGCAGCACCACGGCTGGCCCGGCGCGTCCCATGCGCTCCGCGTGCAGGGCGCCCGGTCCAACGGGAATTCGCAGGTGCTCGGTGTACACGGTAGCAGGATAGCGAGGGCATGGCGCCGCATCTACCACGTGGTAACTTCCCTGCGCATCACGCAGGACGTGGATGGACCCAGACCCGACCGGCCCTGTGCCGGCTGACGACGAGGAGAGCGAGTGGCCAAGGTTACGCCGAAGAAGAAGTCGAACACCGGATTTCTGGCGGTGATCGGCATTGTGCTGGCGGTGGGTGGTGCGGTGCTGTGGACCACCATGCAGAACAAGCCCGCCCCCATCGAACTGCCGAAGGACGCACCCGCGATGGAGGCGCAGGGGTACCTGCGCGGCAACCCCAACGCCCCGGTGACGATCATCGAGTTCGCCGACTTCGAGTGCCCGGGGTGCGGTCAGTTCGCCACGCTACAGGGGCCCGACATCAAGACGCGGATCATCGATGCGGGGCTCGCCAACTTCCGGTTCTACGATTTCCCGCTCACGAGCATCCACATGAACACCCTCTTCGCGCACCTCGCTGCCGCGTGTGCGAACGATCAGGGCAAGTTCTGGGAGATGCACGACCAGCTCTTCCAGAACCAGCCGACCTGGAGCACCATCGCGACGTCGAATCCGCGCAAGGAGATCGACGGCTATGCGACGGCGATCGGGCTCGACATGGCTGCCTACACCACGTGCATGGATCAGCAGAAGCACCTGGCCCAGATCCAGGCCAATGCGAAGGAAGGCGAGAAGCGCGGTGTCAACAGCACGCCGACCCTGATCGTGGGCAACAAGGTGTACGCCGGCGGTCTCGCGTTCGACGCGCTGAAGAAGATCGTGGACTCGCTGAACGCGGCGGCGCCGGCGGCGGACACGGCGGCGAAGCAGTAACGGCGGTTGAAACCGCGGTCATTACTGCGGTTTTCCTGCAGACGGCAGACGGCAGGAACCACAGCACGCAGTTACGGAGGAAAGTGGTAGAACGATACGGGAGCCAGCGCTGCGCGCGGCTCCCGATATCCCTACCGCGAAGGAAATCGGGGGCGCCGCAAAGCGGTCGCCCCCGTTTTGTTCTACCGCATTCCTCCCAAACTGCGTGCTGTAGTTCCTGCTGTCTGCCGTCTGCTGGTAAACCGCCGTTTACAGCGCCGTAACGACCGCAGCTGCGACCCCAGTCACGCTCTCCGTCTCCGCGCCGCCGCCTCGTCCAGGCGGAGCGCCGGCATCGGCGCCGCATCCGCGCCCCCTGGCGGCGCCGGTACCAGCTCCTCGCCCAGCGCGACAAGCGCGCGCGTCACTACCACACTCGCCAGTGGGTCGGGTACGGAGAGTTCCCGCACGTAAATGTTCAGCGCGCGCTCGAAGCCCACGTCGGTGGCGAGTGTGTCCACGAACATCAGCGCGTTGTCCACGTGGGCGCGGATGAGTGCCTCTTCCGCCCGCGCCTGCGCAAGGCGCAGCCGCTGCTCGGCGTCGACCGACAGCTTGCGGGGGAACAACGTTTCGGGGAAGAGCTTCGCGAGAATGGACATATGACACAAGACGAAATACACCGCGGTGGGGTTTCGTGCCGTGACCTACCGCACACAACTACGATTCCTGCGCCTCATACTGATCCTTGAGGCTCGCCACCACACCCGGATCCGCCAGCGTCGTCGTATCCCCCAGCGCCCGCCCTTCCGCGATGTCGCGCAGCAGGCGCCGCATGATCTTGCCGCTGCGCGTCTTCGGCAGGTCGGCGCTGAACAGAATGTCGTCAGGGCGCGCCAGTGCCCCGATCTTGAGCGCCACATGCTCGCGCAACTCGTCGCGCAGTGAGCTGCTCTGCGTGAAGCCGGCGCGCAGCGTCACGAACGCGGCGATCGCCTGGCCCTTGAGGTCGTGGGTCTTGCCCACCACGGCAGCTTCCGCGACCGCCGGGTGATCCACGAGCGCGCTCTCCACTTCCATCGTGCCGATGCGATGGCCGGCCACGTTGAGCACGTCGTCCACGCGCCCCAGAATCCACAGGTAGCCGTCGTCGTCGCGCTTCGCACCGTCGCCCGGGAAGTACAAGTCAGGCCGCCCGGGCCACTTGCTGAAGTACGTGTCCACGTAGCGCTGGTCGTCGCCCCAGATGGTGCGCAGCATGCTCGGCCACGGATGCGTGATGGCCAGCAGCCCACCGCCCACCTTCACCTCGTTGGCGTTGCTGTCGAGCAGCGTGGCCTTGGTACCGGGGAACGGCACCGTGGCGCTGCCGGGCTTCGTGGCCGTCGCTCCCGGCAGCGGCGTGATCATGATGGAGCCGGTTTCCGTCTGCCACCACGTGTCCACAATGGGGCAGCGTTCCTTGCCGATCACGCGGTGATACCACATCCACGCTTCGGGGTTGATGGGCTCACCCACGCTCCCCAGCAGTCGCAGTTGCGAGAGATCGTGCTTCTCGACGTATGGCGTGCCCCACTTCATGAACGCACGGATCGCCGTGGGCGCCGTGTAAAAAATCGTCACGCCGTAGCGCTCGCAGATCTGCCAGAAGCGATCCTTGTCCGGCCAGTCGGGCGCGCCCTCGTACATCACGCACGTCGCCCCGTTGGCGAGCGGGCCGTACGTGAGATACGTGTGACCGGTGATCCAGCCGATATCGGCCGTGCACCAGTACACGTCCTCATCCTTGAGGTCGAACACGTATTTGGTCGTCGCCATCGCGCCGGTGAGATACCCACCGGTGGTGTGCACGATGCCCTTCGGCTTGCCCGTGGTGCCGCTCGTGTAGAGGATGAACAGCACGTCTTCGGCGTCCATCGCCTCGGGCTCGCAATACGCGGGCACCTCCCGCTTGAGGCGGTGCCACCAGTGGTCGCGCCCGTCCTGCATTTCGGCGAACGTTTCGTCGCCCACGCCACTGCGTCGGCGCATCACCACCAGCACGTGCTCGATGGTGGGGCACTCCTTCAGCGCTTCGTCGGCGTTGCGCTTGAGCGGCACCGTCTGGCCACGACGATAGCCACCGTCGGCGGTGATGAGCACCTTGCAGCCGCAGTCGTTGATGCGATCGCGCAGCGAGTCGGGAGAGAAGCCGCCGAAGACCACCGTGTGAATGGCACCGATGCGCGCACAGGCGAGCATGGCGATCACCGCCTCGGCGATCATGGGCATGTAGATCGCCACGCGATCGCCCTTGGTCACGCCCAGCTTCTTGAGCATGTTGGCCGCGAGATTCACTTCGCGGTACAGATCCCAGTACGTCCACGTGCGACGGTCGCCCGGCTCACCTTCCCAGATCAGCGCGGCCTTGTTGCGGCGCGGGCCGTGGATGTGCCGGTCGATGCAGTTCACGCTCACGTTGAGCTTCCCGCCGGTGAACCATTTCGCGTGCGGCGGCGTCCACTCGCACACCGTATCCCACGGCTGCATCCACTCCAGCGTGCCCGCCTCATTGGCCCAGAACGTCTCCGGGGATATCCCCGCATCGTCGTGCAGCCGCGCATCGTGCACGAGCGCCTTGGCCGCGAACTCGGCCGGGGGCGGGAACGAACGGTTTTCCTGCAGAAGGACGTCGATATCGCTCATGGGCCTGAATCCGGCGTGGCCGGCGGGAGGGAGAACGGCAGGACGAACAGAGGGCGACCGGGCGCCCCGCACGATGTCCCCAGCGGGAATCCATCGCGGCTCACGGTCTGTTCCGCTAATGTAGAGCGATGCCGATCCCTCCCGAAACCGGTGCGACCGGTGTCGCGGCAACCCATAAGGGTTCCGGGGCCCTGCTCGACCTGCCGCTCGCCGTCGAGGCCGAGGGGCTGGTGCGTGCCTTCGGCGGGAAGCGGGCGGTGGACGGGGTGTCGCTGACCCTCGGGAGCGGCGACTGTCTGGCCCTGTTCGGCCCCAACGGCGCTGGCAAGACCACGCTGCTGCGGCTGTTGGGCGGGCTGCTCAAGCCCACCAAAGGTACCACGAAGCTGCACGGCGTTCCCCTACCGGGACCGGCCGAGACGCGCCGTCTGGTGGGGCTCATCAGCCACCATTCCATGCTGTACCCGGCGCTCACCGTACGCGAGAACGTGCGCTTCGCTGCCGAATGCCAGGGCGTGGTGGATGCCGACGCGGCCACCAGCGAGGTGCTGCGCCAGCTCCGGGTACTCGATCGCGAGCACCAGCCGGTGCGCTTCCTGAGCCGCGGCCTCCAGCAGCGCGTGAGCATCGCCCGCGCCTTGGTGCATGGCCCGCAGCTGGTGCTGCTCGACGAACCCTACACGGGACTCGATGAAGTGGGGGCGCTGGCGTTCACTGACGCGCTGCGCGAACTCAAGGATGGTGGGGCCACGCTGGTGCTGGTCACGCATAACCTCGTGGAAGGCATCGCGCTCGCTACCCGCGCCGTGATTATGCGCGGGGGACGGTTCGTGTACGACGAAGGCACTCCGGCCGGCGGATTCGACTTGCCGGCCTTCCAGGCGCAGTACCGTGCGCTGGTGCACGAGGGGTTGGCGTGAGCGGCGGCGCGCCCAAGCCCGCGGTCCTCGCCCCCGCGTTTCTCGCCGACGCGCTGCGCATCGCGCGCAAGGATCTGCTCATCGAGTTTCGTACCCGCAGCGCCTTCATGGCCGCCACGGTGTTCGCGGTGCTGAGTGTGGTGATCTTCCGGTTCACCTGGGATCCCACCGCCATCCCGGCCTTCGATCTGGCGCCGGGCGTGCTGTGGGTGATCTTCACCTTCTCGGGGCTCCTCGGGCTCAATCGCAGCTTCGGGCTAGAGCTGTCCGACCGGGCCTACGACGGGCTGCTGGCCAGCCAGGTGAGCCGCGAGAGCATCTTTGTGGGAAAGGTTCTGGCCAACCTCGCGTTCGTGAGCGGGGTCCAGGCGCTGGCGCTTCCGGCGGTGGCGCTGTTCTTCGATCTTCATGTGGGGAGCGCGTGGGGCGTGCTCATCGGCATCGTGCTCTGCGCATCGCTGGGGCTCGCTGCCGTGGGCACGCTGTTCGCCGCCATCGCGAGCAACACGCGACTGGCCGAACTGCTGCTCCCCATGATGACGTTGCCGTTCTTCGTGCCGCTGGTGATTCCGGCGGCGCAAACCTCGGCGTATATCCTTCGCGGGCAACCGCTCGAGGATGCGATGCCGTGGTTCAAGCTGTTGCTCGCGTTCGACCTGGTCTTCGTGACGGCGTGTATCGTCGTCTTTCCGTACACGATCGAGGAGTAGTGCACATGGCGACTTCGGCCGCCACCATCACCGCCCCGGGGAAGCTGCCGGAGGCCAAGCCGATCGACGGCTTCCTCGCGATTTCAATCGTCGCCGTGCTCGCCGTGTGCGTGCGCGCGATCTGGTTCACGCCGGTCGACGCCATGCTTGGCGCGGCGCAGAAGATCTTCTATGTCCACGTACCCTCGGCCATCGCCGGGTTGTACGTGGCCTGCGGCCTGCTCGCGGTGAGCAGCATTCTCTACTTGTGGCTCAAGGACGAGCGACTCGACCGGCTCGCCGAGGCGAGCGCCGAGGTTGGGCTCCTGTTCATGGGGATCGTGCTGGTCACCGGTCCCATCTGGGCGCGAACCAGCTGGGGTACGTGGTGGGTGTGGGAGGCGCGCATTACGAGTACGCTCTTCCTGTGGTTGCTGGTGCTGGGCTATCTCGTGTTGCGTGGTGCCGTGGAGAGTCCGGAGAATCGCGCGCGACTGTCAGCGGTCATGGGATCGCTCGCGGCGCTACTGGTGCCGTTCATCCACCTCACGGTGAAACTGTTCCGCGGCATGCACCCGGGCCCCGTGGTACTCAAGCCGGAGAAGCCATCGCTCCCGCCCGAGATGCTCACCACGTTCCTCATGGCCATCGTAGCGTTCATGCTGCTGTTTTTCGCTTTGCTGCGGGTGCGCATGCGCTGGGCTGCGCTGCGTGATGCACGCACCGCTATGGAGGCCGCGTGACCGTGGGTATGTGGGCGCTGATCGCCACCGCGCAGGACAGCGTGGCCTACGTGGCGCAGAGGAGCGGGCCGCCAGCCACCGAGACATACATGTGGGCGGGGTACGCCATCACCATCGGTGTGTTGTTCGGCTACATCGCGCTCATGGCGAGCCGCATCGCCAAGTCGAAGAACGGCTGAGGCGATCGCGTGCAGGGAGCGGGCGGCAGGGCTCAGGTCCCTCTGGCGGAGTTGCTGCGCGGCGTACGCATCGCCGTCACGCGAGCGGGTGAGCGTGGTGGGCCACTGGCCGAAGCGCTCAGGCGCGTCGGGGCCACGGTGCACGAGATTCCGCTCACGCGCATCGAAACGCTCGACCTCGCACCGCTGCATGCGGCAGTGGCCAACCTGGCGCAGTACGATTGGATTCTGCTCACCAGCGTAAATGCAGTGGAGCATCTGGCGCGCGTGGTGAAGGAGCGCGGTGCCGAGGCGGCCATGGCCACGCGGCGGCTCGCCGTAGTGGGGACCGCAACGGCACAGGCGTGTGAGGCGCACGAGTGGCGCACGCCTACGGTGCAGCCGGAAAAGATGCAGGCCGAGGGGATGCTCGACCTCATGGCCGAACGCTCGGACATCGACCGGTCGCGCATGCTGTACCCCAGCGCCGCCGGTGCGCGCGATGTGCTCCCCGAAGGGCTCCGTGCTTTGGGCGCCACGGTGGATGTGGTGCCCTGCTATCAGAGCGCCCCTGATCCCGACGGGCAGGAGCGCATAAGGCGCCTGGCTGCCGCCGGCGAGATCGACCTGGTGACTGTGGCCGCACCGAGTGCGGTGGATTCGCTGCTCGATGCGCTGCCGCCGGAACATGCGAGCCGACTGCCCGTGGCGGCGATCGGACCGGTGACCGCCCGTGCGGCGCGAGTGGCGGGCTTTCCGGTGAAGGTGGAAAGCACGGCCGCGACGATGGAGGGGTGGGTGAAGGCGATCGTGGGGGCGTACCGCGGGTGAGGGGGCAAATCGAACCGAAAGCTGACGACCGATAGCTGAAAGCTCCCCCGCAGATCTCGAGATGCCTCGGGGGGAGCTCTCAGCTCTCGGTTTTCAGCTTTCGGTTCTCAGTTCTCCGTTTCCCCCCGTCCCCGTGCCGCAGGGCCTTTCTGGCCCTATCTTTATGGAATGACCGGTCCACTCCGCATAGGAACCCGCAGCTCCGAACTCGCCCTGTTCCAGGCCCGCCAGACCGCCTCGCTGCTGGCCGCGCTTGGCGTTGAGTCGGAACTCGTGACGTACACCACCATCGGTGACCGCATTCTCGACAAGCCGCTGTCGGCGATTGGCGAGAAGGGGCTGTTCACCGCCGAACTCGAGGCCGACCTGCTGGCGGGACGCACTGACTGCGCGGTGCACTCGCTCAAGGACCTCCCCACCGCCGACCCTGAGGGGCTGTTCGTGGTGGCGATGCTCGAGCGTGAGGATCCGCGCGATGCGTTCGTCACGCGCCCCGGCATCACGGCCACCTCGCTGACGGAACTGCCGGAAGGCGCAAAGGTGGGCACCAGCTCCCTGCGCCGCCGGGCACAGCTGCGCGCGCTGCGCCCCGATCTCGAGGTGTGCGAGCTGCGCGGCAATGTGGGCACGCGTCTTCGCAAGATCGACGAGGGGCAGGTGGATGCGGCGTTGCTCGCCGCCGCCGGCCTTCGTCGTCTCGGACTTGGCCACCGCATCGTATCGCTGCTGAACGCGCCCGACTGGCTCGGCGCACCTGGGCAGGGCGCCATTGCCGTGCAGGCGCGTGTGGACGACGAGCGCGTGCTCGCGATTCTGCGCCAGCTCGATCATGCACCCACGCGGCTCGCGGTGAGCGCCGAGCGCGCATTGCTGGCGAGTCTCGAGGGGGGCTGTCAGGTGCCCATCGGTGCCGCCACGCTCGATGAGCCGGAGTATGGGCTCATGCTGCACGGCATCGTGGCCAGTGTGGATGGAACGACGGTCGTGCGCGGTGGACTGCCCATCGATCGGCAGGACCCCGCTGCCAGCGGCCGCGAGCTCGCGCGCCAGCTCCACGCAGCAGGTGGTGAAGGCATTCTCACCGACCTGCGCGAGGCGTTGGCCAACAAGCACACCGACAAGACTTCTTCCGCCGAGAGTGCGTCGTGAGCGATGGCATGAGCGGTAGCATGAGCGAAGGGACCTTCACCACCGACGCGTTCGATCCGGGCGAGTTCGGCATGTCGCGTCCGCACCCCGTGCGCCTGCGCCGGTTGCGTCGTACCGATGCATTGCGTCGCGTGGTCCGCGAGACGCGGCTCGATCCCGCGCAGTTCATCTGGCCGCTCTTCGTGCGTTCCGGTGAGGGGCTGCGTCAGCCCATCGGCAGTATGCCCGGCGTGTATCAGACGAGCGTCGACGAACTGCTGAACGACGCGCAGAAGGCGGTGGACGCGCGCATCGGCGGCATCCTGCTCTTCGGCATTCCCGACACCAAGGACGACATCGGCTCCTCCGCGTGGGACCCGCATGGCCCGGTGGTGGAAGCCATTCGCGCGGTGAAGAAGGCGTTCCCGCAGCTGCTCGTCATCACCGACGTGTGCATGTGCGAGTACACGAGCCATGGCCACTGCGGCGTGCTCACCGCCGACGGCGACGTGGACAACGATGCCACCCTGCTGCTCCTGGCCAAGGAAGCCATCGCGCACGCTGAGGCGGGGGCCGACATGGTGGCGCCGAGCGACATGATGGATCATCGCATCGGCCACCTGCGCGAGGCGCTCGACGACGAGGGGTACTCGCACGTGCCCATCATGAGCTACGCGGCCAAGTACGCGTCGGCCTTTTACGGGCCGTTCCGCGAGGCGGCGGAGAGCACGCCCACCTTCGGTGATCGCCGCAGCTATCAGATGGATCCGGCGAACGCCCGTGAAGCGTTACGTGAAGTACGGATGGATGTGGAGGAGGGCGCCGACATTCTGATGGTGAAGCCCGCCGGTGCCTACCTCGACATCATTGCGGCCGTGAAGCGTGACACCGGGCTCCCGCTCTGCGCCTATCAGGTGAGCGGCGAGTACTCGATGATCAAGGCCGCCGCCGAGCGTGGTTGGATCGATGGCGAACGCGCGATGATGGAATCGCTCGTGGCCATCGCGCGGGCCGGCGCCGATCTCATCATCACCTACTTTGCCCTCGACGCGGCGGCCGTTCTGGCACGCCGTTGAAGGCGGCCTGAACACACTCCGAGTACCCCAAATGCTGCACAATCCCTGGCATGACATCGCTCCGGGCCCGAATCCGCCCGAGCAGGTCACGGCCATCGTCGAAATCCCGTCGGGCTCGCGCAACAAGTACGAGCTCGACAAGGACACCGGGCACTTCAAGCTCGATCGCGTCCTGTACTCGGCCGTGCACTATCCCGGCGACTACGGGTTCATTCCGCGCACGCTGCACGAAGATGGGGACCCGCTTGACGTGCTGGTGAAGATCAACGAGCCCACGTTCCCGGGGTGCCAGATCACGGCGCGACCGATCGGGGTGCTCATGATGCTCGACAAGGGTGAGCCCGACGACAAGATCCTCGCCGTGCCGGCCGATGATCCGTATTACCAGGACGTGTTCGACATCGCGGATCTGTCGCCCCACTACCTCAAGGAAGTGGAGCACTTCTTCCAGATCTACAAGGATCTCGAGGGGAAGCGCATGGAGATCATGGGGTGGAAGAAGAGCGAGGCGGCGATGGAGATCGTGAAGGAGTCGATCGTGCGCTACGCGGCGAAGTACGCGACGAAGTAGTTCGCGCTTCGGTGTCGGGGTCGAAGGGGGCAGGCGACGTGGTCGTCTGCCCCTTTGCGTTGCCGGTTGATCGCCTGGGCGACCGCCCCCGTCACGCCGTACACCCTCTTCGCGCGTTGCTTCGGGGCTGCCGAGCGCAGCGCGCTACGCGCGTGCGCCGGCTGACGCCCCTCAGAGACGCGCGGCGAGGGGTACGGCGCGCCGGTGGCTGGCATCGTCAACTGCGAATAGCGCTGGCGGGACTGCGCACCGGGAGGGCGCGAGCTCGTGGGCGCCAGCTACGTCACGTGGGGCGCTGCTCGTGACGACGAGCTCGCGCTCCTCCGGTGCGTTGCTCCGCTCGCGCTTTTCCGCAGTTATCGCTCTACACCGCCGCCCTGAACACCAACGCCGCGTTGATCCCGCCAAACCCGAACGAGTTCGACAGCACCACTCGCGGCGACAGCGCTCGCCCACTCCCGGGTATGTAGTCCAGGTCGCACGCCGCATCCGCCGTCTGGAGCCCCACCGTGGGCGGAATCCAGCCGCGCGCGATGGCGAGGCTGCTGATCGCGGCTTCGAACGCACCGCTCGCGCCGAGTGCGTGCCCGTAGTACCCCTTGGTGCTGGAGATCGGCACGCGATACGCGTGTTCGCCAAACACGCGCTTGATCGCCTCTGTTTCGGTGGGATCATTGAGCGGCGTACTGCTGCCGTGCGCGTTGATGTACTCCACGTCGGTGGGCTCCACGCGCGCATCGCGCAACGCCATCCGAACGCACCGGGCTGCCTGCGCCCCACCGGGCAACGGCGCCGTCATGTGATGCGCGTCGTTTGTGGTACCGTAGCCGCTCAGCTCCGCATAAATGCGCGCGCCACGGCGCGTGGCATGCTCCCATTCCTCGAGGAGCAGCACCGCTGCGCCCTCGCCCATCACGAACCCGTCGCGGTCGGCATCGAACGGTCGCGACGCATGGGTTGGGTCGTCGTTGCGCGTACTCATCGCGCGGATAAGTGCGAAGGCACCGAAGCAGAGCGTTGCCAACGGGGCTTCACTACCGCCCGCCAGCATCACGTCGGCGTAGCCATCGCGGATCTGCCGGAACGCCTCGCCGATGGCCATGCTGCCACTCGCGCAGCTCATCGCGTTGGTGCTGTTCGGTCCGCTGATGCCGAACTCGATGGCCATGTTGCAGCTCGCACTGCCGCCGAACACCGCGAGGGCGAGCGTGGCATCTACCGCACGCAGCCCCGCGTGGGCGAAGCGCGCTGCCTGTTCCTCGGCGTAGCCCACGCCACCAAGCGCCGTGCCCATCATCGCGCCGGCACGTTCGCGGTCGACGGTGTCGAGGTCGAGCGCCCCGTCCTCGAGCGCGAGCATGCCGCTCACCACGGCGAACTGACTGAAGCGATCGAGCCGCTTCACACGCTTCGCGTCGATCCAGTCGGTGGCGTCGAAGCCGTTCACCTGCGCCGCGCACTGCGACCGGTAGATGCTCACGTCGAAGCGATCCGCCCGCTGCACCACCGACCGCTCCGCGCGCAGCCCCGCCCACAACCCCTCCACGCCCACCCCAATCGGCGTGACACATCCGATCCCGGTGATCGCCACCCTTCGCCGGTACCCGTTGCTGAAGCTCCCGTGGTTCAAGCTCCCGTGGTTCAAGCTCCCGTGGTGCAAGCTCCCGTCGTTCAAGCTCCCGTCGCTCAAGCTCCCGTGGTTCGCCTCTGACCTGCTCATGCGCCTGACTCCGCCACCTTCGCCAGCCCCGCCAGCGTGCGTGACGCAATCCCATGTACGAACACCGGCGCAATCACCTGGGTGGCCGCGAACGGCCCGATGAGCGGCCAATTCGGCCCATCCCACACGTGCACGATGCGCGTCAGCGTGCCGCCATCGACCGGGGTGAAGCTCCACTCCACATCCATTCGGGTCGTCACGCCGCCGATATGCCGGAAGCGCACCCACGGGACGTCGCGGTTCACCGCCATCTCCGACAGCCACCACGTGGGCCAGTTGAACACCCCGAACGGCCGATTCGCCGCCATCTCCACGATGCCACCACCGTCGCGGCGCTGCTCACGGAAGCGCACGTAGCGATAGTGGGCGAGATAGGCTGGCCAATGCTCCACGGCGGCCGCGATGTCGAAGATGCGCGTGACCGGCGCACGCACCACGAGTTCGTCGACGGTGGTGACGAGACGGCCGGAGGGCGGCGCGGCCAGGGCGAACGGCTCGGCGGTGGAGATCACGGACATTGGGCGGGGGGCATGCGGGGCATTTCGTGACCAGCGGCGGCCCTCGAGCCGCTCACTACCACGTTAACGCCCGGACCACACGGCCGTGATACGGAATCCCCATCGGTGATGCGTGGCGCACCGGCACCCCGTGGCGCGTTCGACCAGCTGCTGCAACTCATCCCTCGTATAGCCGCGGAGGACCGACAGCACTCCGTCGTGGCGGCTCACGGGATGAAAGCCAAGCGCGAACGACGAGGCCCACAGGCCGGCCACCGCGAGCCAGCTGCGGCGCAGGTCGCCAACGACCACGGCGAGACGTGCCACGCGCGTGCATTCGCGCAGGAGCTGCGCAGCCTCCTCGCCGTCGAAGTGATGCAGCACCTGCGAGCAGGTGATCACGTCGATGCTCGCGTCGCCGAACGGCAGCTGCATGGCGTTGCCGGCGAGTGTGCTCGAGCAGTTTGCGGCCGCGGCGCGCGCGAGGTGCGGGGCGAGCTCCATTCCCACGGTGTGCAGCGTGAGCCCGCGGCGGGCCGCCACCGCGCGCGCGGCAGCGGGGATATCGCCAAGTCCCGTGCCCACGTCGAGCAAGGTCAGCGTGCTGCCGGACGGGCAGGAGCGGAAGAGCGTACCAAGCTCATGCAGCACCGCGCGACGGCCACCGAACAGCCGGTTGGCCAGCGCCACGTCGCGTAGCGAACGCAAGGCCAGCGCCGGGTCCGCCGTGGGATCGTCGAGAATCTCCTCACCGCGGCGCCGCGCCGGCGTGAACATGCGTGGCTAGCGCTCGAGCACCGCGTAGCCGCCGCGGTAGTAGAGCAGGGGCTTCCCCTCGTGGGCGGCGGCATCCTCCACCTGGCCCACCACGATCACGTGATCTCCCGCCGGATGGCGCGCCACGATGCGGCACTCGAGCGACGCGAGCACGTCCTCGAGCACGGGTGCGCCAAGTCGCCCATCGTGAAACCCGATACCCACGAAGCGGTCGTCCACCTTGCCCGCGAAGCGGCGCGACACGGCTTCCTGTCCGGTGCTCAGCACGTTCACCGCGAACGTGTCCGTCTGCGCGAGGACCGGCGCCATGGTGGCGTCGTTGGCGACGCACACGAGAATGAGTGGCGGATCGAGGCTGAGCGACGAAAACGCGCTCACGGTCATGCCGTGCGGCGTTCCCGCGGCATCACGCGTCGTGATGACGGTAATGCCGGAGGCGAAGCGGCCGAGGACGGCGCGGAAGAGGTCGGAATCGATCACAGGGATTGGTGCGGGGGGCGAATGGCGCAAACCGGGGAAAGCAGGGCGAAGGGATTTCTGACCTGCTCCCCCCTGCTACCTGAACGCCCCATCCGCCAAAGCGATCCCATTTCAGGCGCCCAGGAGCCGCAGGATCGTCCGCGGCTTCAGGACCGCGCTCGCGGGCACGAAGTCGCCCGTCACGCCAATGAGCAGGTCGGCGAGGTCACGGTCACGCGACAGCACCCGCGCCGCGTGATTGAGCAGCGGCGCCCACCCCACGGCGAGGCCGATAAGCTGCTCCACGCGCCATTTGCCGCCGAA
>Ga0164292_10000417_pt1 | contig 33017 bp, 28 predicted proteins | sample GEODES117metaG_FD_111486 | JGI IMG/M metagenome (GOLD analysis project Ga0164292, IMG submission 111486) | Eutrophic lake water microbial communities from Lake Mendota, Wisconsin, USA - GEODES117 metaG | ecosystem: Environmental > Aquatic > Freshwater > Lake | place: USA: Lake Mendota...
TCCGCCATGGAGTCGATCTCTCCGGCGGTCGCGTCGTCCTGATCACCCTGCCCCGCGTCGCCGGGTTCCTCTTCAATCCCGTCTCGTTCTACTTCTGCTTCGATCGCTCCGGCCAGCCGGTCGCCGCAATCCCCGAAGTCACCAACACGTTCCGCGAGATGAAGCCGTTCTTCCTCGGCCCCACCACCCGCGACGAGACCGGGCGCTTCCACCTCCGGGTCCCCAAGCATTTCTACGTGTCCCCGTTCTCCGACGTGGACGTCGCCTTCGATTTCCTGCTTCCGGTTCCCGGCGACACGATGGCAATCCAGATCGACGACTACATCGGCGAGGAACGGACCCTGACCAGTCGACTGACCGGGACGGCGCGGCCGCTGACGGACTCGCGTCTCGCGTGGTTCACGATTCTCTATCCGCTGATCACGCTCCGCATCATCACCCTCATCCACTGGCATGCCCTGCGCCTCTTCCTGAAGTCCGTCCCCTGGTTCCGCAAGTCCGCCCGCGCCGCGGATCAGCGCGAATTGCTCCGTCCCCACTCGTCGATTCTCCAGCCCAAAACGTCCGACGCATGAGCACGCTCGCCTCCTTTCGCGCTCGACCGAGGACTGCCGTGGTTCCGGTGACGCCCTTCGCCCGACTGCCCAAAGGCCGGTCTCGATCCAGCGCCCCCGGCCCGGCACGGCCGGAACCACCTTCACCCGGACTTCAACGGGCAGGATCTCACCGGCTTTCGACCGTCCCTTCACGCCTCGTTCACGGAACCTCGGTTAGTCTGCCGGCGTACCGTATGTGCCGGGCCTTCCCCTCAGTCCGCTCGTTTCGCCCCGACGACCGCGCACCGCACCAGTCCCAAACGCCCTGTCACGCCTCCTCGATTTTCCAGCAAAAGACGTCCGACGCATGAGCGACTCCTCTCCCGTTTCCTCCAGCACCTCCGATGCCTCGGCTTTCAGTCCGCCGGCAAGTCCGTCATTCCACCGGCGGCTCGTGCTCAATTCCTTCGGCGCGATGCCCCGCGGCCGCCTGCGGATCGAGCTTCCCGAGGGCGGACACGTCGACTGCGGCGAACCGGGCGAACTCGTCGCCCCCGACCTGCCCCTCGGACTCTCCGCTTCCGCGACGCTGCGCGTGCGCCGCGAGAGTTTCTTCCGCCGGTGCGTGCTCGCCGGCGATATCGGCTTCGCGGAGTCATTCATCGACGGCGACTGGGAAACACCGGACCTGCCGTCGGTGCTCGCGTGGTTCATGCTCAACGTGGAGCACGCTCCCACGCTCTCCGGTTCGACCGCCGGACGCGCCCGTGCGTGGGGTCTGAATCTACTGCGCTTCGCCCATCGCATCGAGCATCTCCTTCAGCCGAACTCGCGCCGCACCGCCCGGAGCAACATCGCACGGCACTACGATCTCTCCAACGACTTCTTCGCCCTCTTCCTCGACGAATCTATGATGTATTCGTCCGCTCGCTACGCTAAGGACTCCGCCACACTCGCGGACGCGCAGCGCGAGAAAAACGAGGCCCTCTGCCGCAGCCTGCAGCTCTCCCCGTCCGACCATGTGCTCGAGATCGGCACGGGCTGGGGCGGCTGGGCCCTCCACGCCGCCACCCACCACGGCTGCCGTGTCACCTCGCTCACCATCTCCCAGCAGCAGTACGATCTCGCGCGCCGTCGGATCGCCGCCGCCGGACTGGAGTCGCGCATCGAAGTGCGGCTCCAGGACTACCGGGACATTGAGGGACAATTCGACAAGATCGTCTCGATCGAGATGATGGAGGCGATCGGTCACGCCTACCTCCCTGACTTCTGCCGGACGCTGCACGCCCGGCTGCGTCCGGGCGGCCTCATCGCCCTGCAGTTCATCACCTGCCCGGACTCTCGGTATCGCGAATTCCGCCGCGGGGTGGACTTTATCCAGAAGCACATCTTCCCCGGCTCGCTCCTGTTGTCGCTGAACCGCGTCAACGAGCTGATGAGCCGCCACGGGGGCTTCGTCCTGCACCACCTCGACGACCTCGCCCACGACTACGCCCGCACTCTCCGGGCTTGGCGCGAGACCTTCCACGCGCGACTCGACGAGGTCCGCCGCCTCGGCTTCGACGACCGTTTCGTGCGCAAGTGGCACTACTACCTCTGTTACTGCGAATCCGCCTTCGCGATGCGCAACATCTCCGTCGTGCAAACGCTCCATACCCGGCCGAACAACCTCGCGCTGCGCTGACCGCAACACCCACCCCGAGTCTCCCGACCCCCGTCACCATGATCATCTTCCTCCGTGTCTTCTTTCTCGTGGTCCTGGCTTCCATGCTCTGGGTGACCAGCTGGGCGTCGCTCGGACAGGCACTCTGGGACTTTATCGGATCGCCCGCGTCCCGCGATCGCTGGTTCATCGCCACGCTGTTTGATGCCTACTGGGGTTTCCTGACCTTCTACGTCTGGGTCGCCTACAAGGAGACGGGGTTCGTCGCTCGGGCGCTGTGGCTCGTTGCGATCTTGCTCTTCGGTAACATCGCGATGTCCGTGTACTGCCTGCGCGAGCTGTTCCGAGTTCCGAACGGCGCCCCGCTTTCGTCGGTCCTGCTGCGTCGCACCGCGTGACATCGGTCGCTCCCACTTCCGAGGCCACCCGCGGCGCCGCCGCGCAGTCCGCCGAGCCGCGGCGTGGTTTTTGGCGGCGCCGCCTGGGCGATCCGATCATCGGCTTGCTCACGCAGGGCATCACCGCGGACAAGGTCAGCTACACGCTCGCCCTCGGGACCGGCCTCTCGCTCTTCCCCTTTCTCGGTTTCACGAGCCTCCTCAATCTCGTCGTTGGTCTCGCGCTGCGCCTCAACCAGCCGCTCCTCCAGACCCTCAACCAACTCGTCGGACCAGTCCAGCTGGTGATGATCGTCGTCTACATCCGGATCGGCGAGCGGGTCTGGGGCGCCGAGCCGCTGCCGTTCTCGATCGGAGTGCTGGTGCAGACCTTCCGCGACGCGAGCTTCACCGAGTTCCTGCAGCGCTTCGGCATGGCCGGCGTGCACGCCTTCACGGCGTGGCTTCTCACCCTTCCGCTCCTCGTCTTCGGCCTGAACTGGCTGCTTCGTCCGCTGATCCGGCGCATCGCCCGCCGGCTCCCCTCCACCCCCGCGTCGGCTCCGTCATCCGTCTCATGAGCGTCTGGCTTCTTCTCCTCTCGGCCCTGATCGGCTGCGGCGTCGTGATGACGCTCGTCTTCTGGTTCGCGCGTCGCGTGGACAACTACAGCGTGGTCGACGTCGCGTGGGCCTACGCCTTCGCTCCCATCGCCGCCGGTTACGCCGCCTTTGCCGGGGGTTGGCCGATGCGCCGGGTGCTCCTCGCGGCCCTCGCGGTGCTCTGGAGCGTGCGGCTCGGGAGCCACCTCTTCCGCCGGGTCGCCAGCCATCATCCCGAGGAGGACGGGCGCTACCTCGAGATGCGCACGCGGTGGAAGGCGAACTTCGCGTGGGAGATGTTCAAATTCTACCAGATTCAGGCGCTCTCGCTGGTGATCCTGAGCGTGCCGTTCCTCATCCCCAGCCTGAATGGTCGCCCCGAACTGCACCCGCTGGAGGTCGCGGGCGCGGTGCTCTGGTTCATCGCCCTGTGTGGTGAGACCATCGCCGACGCCCAGCTGGCCGCCTTCAAGCGCAACCCGGCCAATCGGGGCGCGGTGTGCGACCGCGGCCTGTGGCGCTACAGCCGTCATCCGAACTACTTTTTCGAGTGGCTAGTCTGGGTCGCTTTCTTCGTCTTCGCCTGCGGCTCGCCCTGGGGATGGATTTCGGTGCTCTGCCCAGCCGTGATGCTGCACCTGCTGCTTCGCGTCACCGGCATCCCACTCACCGAACAGCAGGCACTGCGCTCGCGAGGTGATGCCTACCGCCGCTACCAACAGACCACCTCCGCTTTTTTCCCGTGGTTTCCGCGCCGCCCCACTCCCTGATTCCGCCGGACTTCCTCCTTCTCTCTCCATGATCGACTCCCTGCTCGAGAAAAACCTGCTGCCGGATTGGTTGATTCGCGTCGGCATCCGCCGCCTCCTCGCCCAGCGCATCCGCGAAGAAACCGCCCGGTACGACCGCGCTGCGTACATCGCCGATCTCAAGTCGCGGCCGCTCGCGGAGGAAACTCGCGCCGCGAACGAGCAACATTACGAGGTGCCGACCGACTTCTACCGACTCTGCCTCGGCCGTCGGCTGAAGTACTCCGGCTGCTTCTACCAAACCGGCGCAGAGTCCCTCAACGAGGCCGAGGAGGTCATGCTCGCCCTCTACGTCGAGCGCGCCCGTCTCGAGGACGGCCAGACGATCTTGGAACTCGGCTGCGGCTGGGGCTCGCTCTCCCTGTACCTCGCGGAGCGCTTTCCGCACTCCCGCATCACCGGGGTCTCGAACTCCCGGACCCAGAAGGAGTACATCGACGGCGAGGCCAAGCGCCGCGGACTCAGCAACCTTCAGATCATCACCTGCGACATGAATGCCTTCGACCTGCCCGGCGCGCAGTTCGACCGCGTCGTGTCCGTGGAGATGTTCGAGCACATGAAGAACTACCAGCGGCTCCTCGCGAACGTCGCCCGCTGGCTCAAGCCCGACGGCCTGCTCTTCGTCCACATCTTCACGCACCACCAACTCAGCTATCACTTTGTCCCGCGCGACGCGACGGACTGGATGGCGAGGTACTTCTTCACCGGTGGCCAAATGCCCGCGCACGATCTGCTCCCCGCCTTCGACGAGCACCTCCAGCTCGTCCAGGACTGGAAGGTCAACGGTCGCCACTACCAGCAGACCGCCGAACACTGGCTCCAGAATATGGACCGCCACCGGGCCAAGATCCTTCCGTTGTTCGAGCAAACCTACGGCAAGGCCGCCGTCACCCGCTGGTGGGTCTACTGGCGAGTCTTCTACATGGCCTGCGCCGAGTTGTGGGGCTACCGCAACGGCGAGGAGTGGCTCGTCAGCCACTATTTGTTCCGACGCCGGCAGTGATCATCGGGCGAACGTCCGACTTCTTCGCTCCCCCACCATGAATCCGCGCAAGATCCACCGGTCGTTCCGTCAGGCGTTCGCGGCGATCTTCCTCGCGCTCGCCCTCCCCGGTCACGCGACGTCCGCCCCCTCGGTCGAGGAACTGATCCGTCAGGGGATCGAGGCCGAGCGTCAACTCGATCCAGTCGCCGCGCTGCCGCTCTTCCTCGCCGCCGACGCGGCCAAGCCGGGCGATGCTGTCATTCTTCAGAAGATCTCCCGGCAATACTCCGACCAGTCGTTCCTGCTCTCCGATCCGACGGAGAAGCGCCGACTCGCCGAAACGGCGCTCTCGTACGCCGAGCGCGCCTACGCCGTCGATCCCACCAACGCCGAGGTCGCTCTGTCCATCGCCATCTGCCACGGCAATCTTGGGCTCTACGGCGACACGGAAGCCAAGGTGCGCCATTCGCGCCAAATTCACCAGTACGCTGAGGAGGCGCTGCGACTCAATCCCGACTACGACTGGGCTCACCATGTCCTCGGGCGCTGGCACTACGAGGTGGCGAAGCTGGGCATGACCTGACGTTTCCTCGTGCAACTGCTCTTCGGCGGGCTGCCCAAGGCTTCGCTCGCCGAGGCCGTGCGCCATCTCGAACGCGCGGTCGCTCTGGCCCCAGACACGGTCGGCCACCAGGTCGAGCTGGCCTTCGTCTACCGGTCGGCCGGACGCATCGAAGAGGCCCGCGCCGCCTTCACTCGCGGCCTCGCCCTTCCGGAACGAGAGGTGCACGACGCGCTTTCGAAGCGCCGTGCGACCGAGGCTCTGGCCGCCCTGCCGGCCGCGCCCGCCCGCTGAGGATTCAGGGACGGGACGCGGCGAAAACGCCGGCGCGCGCAGGAGGGAACGGCGCCAGGGGCGACGCTCCCTCCCGCGAGGATCAGCGCAGGAAGGCTTCGTGCAGACCGCCGTCCACCGGAATGATCTGCCCGGTGGTCTTCGAAAGCCGCCCCGTCACGAGCAACAAGTAGGCTTCCGCCTGGTCGGCCGGCGTGATCGGGGACTTCGTCAGTGTGCGGTCCGCGTAGAACTGAGCCAGCTTCTGGACGAGTGAGTCGGTCGACTCGTCCTCCGCGAAGGCGATGTTGTACTTGGTCAGCGAGCTGATCACGCGCTCGCGCGGGAACATCGTCGAGCCCTTCACCACCGTCGCCGGCGCCACGGCATTCACCCGCACCAACGGGGCGAGCTCGATCGCCAGCTCGCGCACGACGTGGTTCGCCGCCGCCTTCGAGGCGTCGTAGGCGATCGACCCACGCTTCGCCACGACGGCGTTCGCCGAGGTCGTCAGCACGAGGCTGCCACTGAGCCCTTGTTCGCGCCACGTGTTCGCCGCCTCGTCACCCACCAGGTAGCTGCCCGTGACATTGATCGCGAAGGTCGCGGCCCACTTGTCGTCGGGGATGTGACCGGTCCGGTCGGACGGGAAGAAGATGCCCGCAGTGACGCAGATCGCGTCGAAGCCACCATAAGCGAGTGCCACCTGATCGAGCATGCGACGGATGCTGGCCCGGTCGGTGATGTTCGCGGCCAAGCCCACGGCCGGACCGCAGCCGGAAACACCACTGCCCGCCACCCCGATGCCGAGGCCGAGCCGGTCCGTGATCTCCTTCGCGGTGGCCTGCGCCGCTGCCTCGTTCAGGTCGACCGCGACAATGTGAGCGCCCTCCCGGGAGAGTCGCAGCGCCGTCTCGCGACCGATGCCAGAGCCAGCGCCGACCACGACGGCGACCTGCCGCGCCAACTCCTTCTCCGCCGGCATACGCTTCAGCTTCGCCTCCTCAAGCAGCCAGTACTCGATGTCGAACGCCTCCTGCTGCGGCAGAGCGATGTAGCGGTCAATTGCCTCCGCCCCACGCATCACCTCGACCGCGCAGTTGTAGAATTCAGCCGTGACGCGCGATTCCGACTTATCCTTGCCCCATGCAATCATGCCGAGGCCAGGAATCAGCACGACCGTCGGGTTCGGGTCACGCATCGCCGGGGAATTCGGACGACGGCACGCCTCGTAGTAGGCTGCATAGTCCTTGCGGTACTGGGTGATGCCCGCCGCCAGCTTTGTCTTGAGCGCGGCGAGGTCCTCCGCCTGCGGATTCCAGTCCACGTACAGCGGCTTGATCTTGGTCCGCAGGAAGTGATCCGGGCACGAGGTACCCAACGCGGCCAGACGCGCGGCATCCTTCGAATTCACGAAACGGAGGATGCGCTCATCATCTTGGATCGTGCCGATGAAGCGCCGCTGCGCTGAAACCTGGCCGCGCAGCCACGGCAGGATCGCGGCGAACGCCGCGCGACGCGGCTCTTCCGCCAACGTGTGGTACTTTGCACCACCGAACACCGTCGCATCGCCGCCCTTCGCTTGATACTTCTTCTCGATGTACTGGGCCGCCTGCTCGATCAGGTCCAGCGTGCGGATGTAGCAGACCTTCTCGTCATCATCCCAGGAGATGAAGCCATGCTGCCCCATCATGATCGCCTTGATCGCCGGCTGCTTGCGCGCGATTTCCTGCATCGCAAGGCCCAGCTCGAAGCCGGGGCGCATCCACGGCACGTAGGCCATCGCACCGCCAAAGATCTCCTTCGTCAGCTCCTCACACCGCGCGGATGCCGCGATCGAGATGATCGCGTTCGGGTGCATGTGATCCACATGCCGCCCCGGCAGAAACGAGTGCAGCGGCGTGTCGATCGACGAAGCCCGCGGGTTCAGGTTGAACGTGGTGTGCGCGTACATCGCCACCATGTCGTCCTCCGCCGGTGACTTCAGTCCCTTGTCCGCGCGGGACCCATACAACGCCTGCATCGCGATCAACTTTCCCTGATAGAGCGAGGAGAAGTTCTCCCGCGTGCTCGTGCGCAGATCGCCGCCCGAACCCTTCACCCAAAGGACTTCCACCGTCTGACCCGTCAGCGGATCCTTCTCCGGCAGCTTGGACGACGTGTTGCCGCCACCGGTGTTCGTGATGCGCTGGTCGCTGCCGAGCAGGTTGGAGCGGTAGATCAAGCGACCGACCGGATCGAGGGACGCCGCCTTGGCGTCGTCCCAGAGATAGTTGACGTAGGAATAGGTCTTCATGGGAGAAAGCCGCATCGGGCAGCGAAATCGCCCCCGACGCGAGACAGGGGAGATTAGATGATAGATTCTGCGAGAATCCGATCACATTCTCTCAATCAACCTCAACCACATCACCGGTATGACTTTACGATTCAGACTGAGGCCCGAGTTGCACCCCACGGGAGCACTCGGCGCGCGCGCGGGCGCTCAGCGCTCCCGCGGGATGAGCAGGCCCAGCCCGCGCATCGTCGCGTCGGTCACCGGTCGGTACTGCCAGCGCCCGGACCAGTCGCGATGCATGAGACGGTCGAGTCGGTCCGCTCCTCCCGAGACCGCCACGCTCCGGCGCAACGGCGTGCCCGTCGCGCGCAGCAGCGGTAACCGTTCCGCACTGGCGGCGGTCAATCCTTCGATGATCGCGGACAGGAGATCCACTCGCGTGGTCGCGAGGGTCAGTCCGGTGAACGCCCCCTGACGCTGCTCGACACTCGTGCGCTCGCCCGCCAGGTACGGCTCGAAGCGCACGGAACAGCCCGGCCGCGGGCCTCGGCGACTGAGGATCCGTAGCTCGCGCTGAAACTCCTCCAGCGAAAGTTCGGGGAAGAACTGCTCGCGCGCCCAGTAGAGCGCCGACGCCATCGCCGCGAGCGTGCTCACCTGCAGCCATTTCCGGCCGACCCCAAGGGCCCGGGTCAGGAGACGGGGATGAGGCCGGGGGCGGTCCGTGCACAGCGCAAGGACATCGGTCGACCCAACAACGTTGAAGAGCTGACCCACCCGCGCCCCGGCCAGCAGCATCCCCGCGCTGCCGTCCATCAGGCCAGTCAGCATCGGCAATCCAGCCGGCAGGCCAAGCCGCCGAGCCGCTTCCTGAGTCAGGCCGCCACCCACCACGTCGGCGTCCACTACTTCAGGTAACAGTTTTTCCGACACACCGAGGTTGGCACAGAGTTCATCACTCCAGCCGTCGAGCGTCAGCGTGCGATAGAGTCCGGTGAAGGATGCGTTCGATGGGTCGGTGACCCGGGCCCCAGTGAGACGCCGATGCAGGAAGGTGTTGAGGTGTCCAACGAGGTCCGCACGCCGCAGCGCACCCGGCTGGTGCTTCCGGAACCAGGCCCAAGTGGTCGAACTGATCCCGCCAGGGAAGGGCCGACACCCACAGAGCGCGAGGTGACGGTCTGCACCGATCCGTTCCTCGAGCACCCGGGCTTCGGCCACGCTGCGCCGATCCTGATGGGTGACGATCGGGGTCAGCGCTTTTCCGTCTCGATCGAGCGCCACCCATGCCGGGCACATCGTCGCGAGAGCGATTGCATCCACCGTACGAGCCCGGCTGCCCAGGCCGCGAATCGCCGTGGCCACGGCGGCGAGCAGGACTTCAGGATCCACCTCCGCTCGGGCGCCCTCATGCCGCGTCCGGAAAAAGGCGCGCGGCGACTCCGCGAGCACCCGGCGTCCATCCAGGAGCCCGGCAATCACCGAGGAGGATCCAATATCGAGTCCGAGGACTGCGGCCATGCCCTCACTCTGGCAGTGGGTCGGACGCTGGCAATCCCTCCGGTGCCACGCCGAGGCCCGGGGCGGCTGGCCTCAGTCAGGCCGATCTTCGCCTCGGGCAGCTTGCCCGAGCGCGTCGGCGGTCAGAGATCACCCGCCTGCGGCCGCAGGACGATTTCCTCGACAACGGTCCGACGCGTCAGGCGGTAGACGTCGACGAAGGCGCGGGCGACATCCTCCGCCGGCATCAGTCGTTCGTCGGGAAACCCACTCCCCTCCCAGGCCGGCGACAGCGTCGCGCCCGGGTAAACCGTGCAGACCCTAACGCCTTTGTCCCGCAGTTCCGCGCGCATCACCTTGGATAGGCCGGTCACCCCGAACTTCGCCGCGCAGTAGCCGGCGCTGGTGGGGTACGCCGAAAGACCGGCGATCGAGCTCATGTTGAAGATGTCGCCGCAGCCGCGCCGCACCATGGCCGGCGCGAAGGCGCGCGTGACGAGAAACACGCTGCGGAGATTCGTCGCGATCATCGCGTCGAAGTCCGCCACGGAGGTCTCGAGGAGCCGACCGGGCCGGAAGCTGCCGGCGTTGTTCACGAGCACGTCAACGCCACCCCAGACGGCCTGCACCTCCGCCGCGACCCGGGCGACGTCGGATTCGGAGCTCACATCGCCGACGAACGCGCGTGCCGCAACGCCGCGAGCCACGCATTCCCGCGCGACCGCAGCCAACTTTTTTTCCTGCCGCGCGACGAGCGCCAGACGGACGCCCGGGATCGCGTCCGCGAAGGCGCGCGCGATCGCTGCGCCAATCCCTTGGGACGCACCGGTGACCAGCACGACCGGCCCGGGAGAGGCACCTTTGTTGCCGCGGCCGCTCACGGTCTTCGCGCCCGTGCGATGCGCTGCCTTGCGGGGCTTGGCGAGCGCACGCTGGGGGCGAGCCCGGGCGACCGTGACGGTCGTGGAAGCGTTGGATGAGGTCCGCGGCATGGTGAAACCAGAGGGGGAAGAACGTCGTGCCGAGCGCGCACTCAGCAGACCAGCGACGCGAAGTCGGTAAAGTCCGCTCGGAAACCGCCGCGCACACCCTTGCAGATGACGCTCACCGCGTCGTGGGAGTGCAACGATTCGAGGTGGGAGCACGCGACCTGGAAGTCGGCGATCCGCGAATCGCGGTTCAATTCGGCGAAGAGCAAACGCGCCGCGTCCTCGACGAACTTGATGTGGGCGCCGTTGAGCTCAGCGAAGGCCTGCTCGTCCTCGCGCTTCACCATCACCTGCGTCTCGGTCTTGAGCGCCTTGAGGCAGTGCGCATGCAGGTCCTCGATCCGCAGCTTCGCTCCCTCGGCCACCTCAACCTTCACGCGGGCCTTGGAGCGCTGATTGTGCGGGATCGCGTAGGCGCCGCGGACATCACGCGCATGCTCAGAAAGCTCCGCGCTGCACGGGCAGGAACTGGAGTAGACGAAATCGAACTCGATGAACCGCCGGAAGTGCCCGGATCCGTCGATCGTGCCCTCGAAGACCACCTGATAGTATTGGTAACCCTCCAAGCCGCTGCGCAGCGAAGGCTGCAGGAGCGGGTAAGAGAATCCGAGACGAAGACGGGCCGCGAGTGACTCCACCTGGTGCTGGTACTTGCGCAGCACCTGACGGAGCTTCTCAGGCGAGAAGACCTCGTCGCGATGCTCGTAGAACGCCCGCACGATGCGGCTCATGTTGATACCCTTCAGCGTTGCCTCGAGCGAGACCGTGCCAGTGATCGCTGTCTCCAGCGTCAGGGTCTCGCCGGCCTTCGTGCGGTACCGCAGCGGTAGCCGGAAGTTGGAGACGCCCACCTGCTGGATCGGCACCGCGGCGCCCTGGATGGCGCCCTCGGCCTCCATCATGTCGGGCAATTCGCTCTGGTACTCCGGCGTCATGCGGAAATCCGCGTCATACCGGCGCGCGATCACGGGCGGCGTGCCGCCGGGACCGTGATGCAGGTACATCCGTTTCGCTTTCCGTGGGGACTTGGTCTTCATGGTCGTTTTTTCGTTGGGCTGGCCGCGACGACGGTTGGGGACGATAACAACCGTTGCCGCCTGGGCTTGGGCCCGGGAGGATTAGCGCGGATCGGGTCCGCGGTACTCGGCGTAATTGCGGGGGGTCTCGTACAGCCGGATGGCATGCAGCCGGCCCGGACGGATCCGGGGCTCGAGCTGTCGCCAGAAGGCGATGACGAGATTTTCGGTCGAGGGAATGATGCCCTTGAGAAAGGGCACCTGCGTGTTGAGATTGCGATGGTCGCAGGCCCTCACGATCACCCGTTCGAGGATGCCCTTGAGGCGTCCGAGATCGATGACGTAGCCGGTCTCGGGATCGGGCGAGCCAGACACCGTGACCTCCAGCACATAGTTGTGCCCGTGACCGTCGACGTTGTTGCACGGCCCAAAGGCCCGCTCGTTCCATTGCCGGCTGCGGGCTGGATTGTGCAGGCGATGCGCCGCGTTGAAGTGCACCTGACGCGTCACGAGCACCGTTTCCCGCGCGCTCGGCGCGGAGGACGGTGAGGGAGCGGGACGTGACCGGACTCGAGGCATGAAGGGAAAACGATGCCCTGAAACCGGCCGGGGTCAACTCCTCGCGCCCGCCGGTTCACGCTTGCGGCTCCGGCGCGGCGACCCCGAACATGGCTTCATGGCGATGCGGATCCGGATTCTCGGCAGCGGCAGCTCAGGCAACTGCGCCCTGCTGCAGACCGAGCAGGCACGCGTGCTGATCGACGTGGGATTCTCGCCGCGACGGACACGCGAGTTGCTCGCCGAGGAGAACCTCAAGCCCGAGGAAATCGACGCCGTGTTCCTCACCCATGAGCACGGTGACCACGCGGCCGGCATCGCCAGCTTTGCCCGCGCTCCGCAGGTCGCCCTCTTCGCCAACGCCGCCACCGCCCGCGCCGTACAAGACCGCGTGGAACACCCGCTGGCGTGGAAGCTCTTCGAAACCGGCTCCCGGTTCCGCTTCCGCGATCTGGAGATCGATGCCTTCGCCGTGCCACACGACGCGCACGATCCGGTCGGCTTCCGCTTCAGCACCGGATTCGACGGTGACCTCCTCGCCCCCCGCCGCTCCCTCGCCTGGCTCACCGATCTCGGGCATGTCCCGCAACACGTGCGAGAGCGCTTGCGCGACTGCGACGCCGTGGTGGTCGAATCCAACCACTGCCCTACGCTCCTCCAGGCCGATCACCGTCGCCCTTGGTCAACGAAGCAGCGCATCAGCGGCCGTCACGGCCACCTCTCGAACGAGGCCGCCCGTGAACTGCTCGCTTCCATCGCCAGCCCACGCTGGCGCCGCATCGTGCTCACGCATCTGTCGCGCGACTGCAACAGCCTCGATGCGGTCGAGCGCATGCTCGCCACGCTGCGCCCCCACCTCGACTGCGAGTTCACCGTGGTCGCCCCCGGAGGCAATACTCCCTTCTGGGATCTCGCCTGACGCCCGCGCGCCCCGCCTACCCGCACGCGTGCGCGCGGAGCTGCGTCAAGGGCACGATTTCCAGCGTGCGCTGGTGCGTCGCCGCCAGCACCACCGGTGCCGCCACACCCGACTCGACGGCATCACGCCAGCGCGAAGCGCAGACGCACCATCGGTCGCCGGCGCGCAGGCCGGGAAAGTCGTACTCGGGACGCGGCGTCGTCAGATCGTTGCCCGCCTCCGCCTGCCACCGCAGAAAGGCCTCGCTGACCTCCACGCACACCGTATGGCAACCGTGATCCTCCGCGCAGGTCTGGCAGTGTCCGTCACGGAAAAAGCCCGTCAGCGGCCGGGTGCTGCACACCCGAAGCTCACTTCCCAGGACGTTGATCGCGGGTTCCGGTTCCATGCGACGACCCTAGTCCGCGCCGTCCCGCGACGCAACCTCGCCCCGCTTCCACTTCGTTTTCGCGCTTCCGTCCTGCGACCTGTCCGCCCAGCGTCGGGAGTCCATGGAGCTGACCAAATACTGGGCCTTCACTCTCGATGACTACGTGATCGATCTCGCGTGGTCCCACGACGGCCTGCAGCTCGCTGCCGCATCTTCCGCCGGCCCGATCGCGCTCCGCGCGACGCATGATGGCTCCGCCCTGCATACTTTGACCGGACACGAGGAGGGCACCAATACCCTCGCCTGGCATCCCCGCCGCCGCCTGCTCGCCTCCGGCGGCCAAGATGGTGCGGCAAAGTTCTGGGACACCGACGCCGGGCAACACACCGCCACCGCCGCGCTCGGCGACGCCTGGGTCGATCATCTGGCCTGGCGCCCCAGCCCCACGGCCGATTCGACCAGTACGTCCTGGCTCGCCGCCGCTGCCGGGCGCAGCATCACCGCGGTCCTGCCCGATGGCACGGTGCGCCACCGCTTTGCCGACGCTCCCAAGACCGTCAGCGCCCTCGCCTGGCATCCCAGCGGCACCTTGCTCGCCTGCGCGTCATTCGGCGGGGTTCAGCTTTGGAATGGCGACGATTTCAGCGCGCATCGAACTTATGCCTACACGAACGGGATCCATGCGCTGACGTGGTCACCCGACGGCCGCTGGCTCGTCTCCGGCAACCAGGATCCCAGCGTGCATCTCTGGCTTCCGGCCGAGGACGATGAGCTGCATATGAGCGGATACGAGGGCAAGGTCCGCGAGTTGTCCTTTGATCGGACCAGTCGCTGGCTCGCCACCGGGGGTGGCCAGGACGCCTGCGTCTGGGACTGCTCCGGCAAGGGACCCGAGGGACGCGAACCCGCGATGCTACCCCACGATGCCAAGGTCTGCGCCGTCGCCTTCCAACACTCGCACGGGCTGCTCGCCACCGCCGCGGAGGACGGCAGCCTGCTGCTCTGGAGTCCGGAGCGCGCCCAACCACTGCGCGCCACCGTCCGCCTGCCGTCCGCCGCCACGCGCCTCGCGTGGTCCCCCGACGATCAACTGCTGGCCGTCGGCTCGGCCAAGGGTCCCGTGTACGTGTTGAAGTGCGGCTCGTAGACCGCCCTCCGCGGCATGCATCGATTTGTTTCCGCCGATTCGCCGCCCGCCGATCCGTCGATCGCGGCGGCCGAAACCGCGGCACTCAAGCGGTGGACCAGCGACTTCCTCAAGCTGGGTGCGGACGCCGTGATTTCGGTGCTGACCACCCCCTGCGTCGACCCGGGTTGTCCCGTCGTCGAGACCACCGTGCTCGTGCAAGCGCCGGGGGCCACCGCGAGGGCATGGCGGTTTCAGCGATCTCGCGTGGCCGTGAATCGCGTGATCCTTGAGCAGGTGCTCGCCACGCCCAGCTTCACCCCCGCAGCGCGAGCATCAGCCGCCTCGACGGAGATCGCAGCGCCCTCCGGTGCGAACGCGCTCCCGCCTCCGAAGGGTGCGTGAGGTGACGGCACGGCGCGAGCAGGACGCCGACGCAACCCTGCCTCCTCCGTCGTCAGGCCAACGCCGCAGCCAACGCCACGCGCAGCGCCACCTCATCCAAGCCCGCACCGATGAACACGAGTTCCTGCCGCCGATCTCCGTGCGGCTCCTCCCACAGGGCCTGAATCAGGCCGGGACGGTCCTCACGCCGCGCACGGCCATTCTCGATCAGCGCCGCCCACCAGTAATTCAGAGTTTCCAAGCGGACATCATCACCCGCGATCGAGAGAAAAATCATCTCATCCGGCTGCTCCGCCAGCCAGACGAAGCCCTTCGCCCGCACGAGCGCGGGACGAGCCGACTCCAGCGCCGCCAGCAACCGCTCCCGGCGGAAGGGGCGACGCGCCTGAAAAACACCGCTGCGCAGTCCATAGCGGCGCTCATGCAAGGGCTCCGTCGGACCAGCCGCCGGACGCACCACCGCGGCGCGGGCCGAGGACGCAGCTGCCGACGCCGGAATCGGCGCCAAGGCGTTCAACGCCCGAATCCACGCCGCGCCTCCCAGCGTTTCCCGCTCGGAAAAGCGTATCGGATCAATCACTACCTCACGCGGGACCTGACCCTGCTCGGCCGCGATGATGTCCGCGCGCGGATTCAATCCCGCGATCGCCGCCTCGAGGATGGCCCGCTCCTCAGCGGTAACGCGATCGCACTTGTTCAGCACCACGAGGTCGGTCGTCTCGACCTGCTCGATCAGGAGCTCGATCAAAGGTCGCGGCGCAGCCGCAGCGACGGGATGCGCCGAAGGCAGCGGGCCCGAGCGTAGCGGCCCCGCCTCCCGCCAGAGGCAGAGGAACGCGCCCGCGTCCACGACCGTGACTAACGCGGCCAGACGCGCGACGTCGCCCGGAGAGCGACCGAAGGGGTTGCGCTGAGTAAAGAGACGCGCGATCTCCTTCGGCTCCGCGACTCCGGTGGTTTCCACCACGATGCGGTCGTAAGGACGGCCCACGGGGCCACCCGGGCGCCCAGTCAGCGCCAACTGGATCAGGGACTCCGCCAGATCATCCTTGCTCGAGCAGCACACGCAGCCATTGCCGAGCTCAACGACCGGCGGCGCCTCCACGCCCGACAGCGACTCCACGCGCACCGCCACCTGCCGCGCATCCACGTTCACCGCCGCCACGTCGTTCACGACCAGCGCCCAGCGCTCTCCCTCGGTCTGACCCAGGAGATGGTTGAGTAGCGTCGTCTTTCCCGCCCCGAGAAAGCCGCAGAGAATCGTGACCGGCGGTCGAGGATCGGAATGCATGGCGGTGCGTGAACCCTCCAAAGCCACGGAGGCACTCAGCCGCCCGCAAAAACCGGCCGGAAACCCGCCGCCGCCAACACCTCGGCCACCGCTTCGCGCTGGTCGCCCTGAATCTCAATCCGGCCTTCCTTGACCGTCCCGCCCGTACCGCACCGCTTCTGCATGCGACGCGCGAGGTCTTCCTTCTCAGCCAAGCCAATGCCCGTGAATCCCTGCGCCACCGTCACCGTCTTCCCTCCCCGACCGGCCGTGCTGCGGAGAATGTCGACGCGGCCACGGCTCTTCCCCGACTCTTCCCGCAGACCCTTCGCGGGTACCGCGGCTGCGGACAGGGACGAATTGCCCGTACCCGGCTGAGCAGGCGAAACCCCACCCGACGGCACCACCAGCTTGTCGAAGGGATTTTGCGACAGAGAGCTGCCGCCATCCGTGGAAAGCTTTCCTTTTGTCATTGGACTGCAGAACGGCGCGGAGCGCAGGAGCCGACCGGAATCCCCGAATCCCCTCCCAGCCAGGCCAATGCCTTCGCATAGCTCCGGCCCTCCAAATAGTGAATTAGTTGCGGATGGAGTTTACCGCGCCCCGCCTCCAGCTGGGAGTCAAGCTCCTCCAGCCCACGGAGAATCAACGCAGCATCAGAACGATTAATGCCATCAAGCAATCGAATTAGAGTCTCTTTGATCTGCGTCTCCATGGGGGGATGGTCTTCTTCTAATGACGAACTCTAATGAGTGTAAGCGAGCTTTCAATCAGGCGGTAAGGGCGGCGCACGACTTGCCAGCCGCCCGGGGAATGCCAACGTCGACGGAGTCCATGTTTCAAGGGCTTACGGCAGTCACCCGTGAGTACCGATGAGACAGGGCCCGTCAACCCTCCTTCCCGTCCATGAACTCCCTCTCCCTGCCCACCCGGGCCAATGCCGACGTCATCGACGCGGCCTATGCTGCCTGGCTGCAGGATCCTCAATCCGTCGATGCCACGTGGAACGCCTTTTTCCATGGGTTCTCCCTCGCGGCCGGCGCCACTCCATCCGCCGCAGGCAAGGCCGGCTCCGCATCCGCCGGGTCCGCACCGGGGCTCGCCTCGGCCGATGACGCGCTCAAGCAATCCCAAGTCGACAGCCTGATCTACCATTACCGTTCGATCGGTCACGTCGACGCGCACCTCGATCCGCTCTCCGCTCCGCCCGAGCCGTCGCCGCGCCTCGCCCTGAAGGAGTTCGGGCTGCGCGAGGCGGACCTCGATCGCTCCTTCGATGCCGGGCACTACCTGAACGGGGGTCGCATCACCTTGCGGGAATTGGTCTCCAGCCTGCGCCAGACCTACTGCGGACGCATCGGCGTCGAGTACACTCACATTCAAGACACCGAGGTGCGACGCTGGCTGCAGGATCGGATGGAGCCGAACCGGAACCAGCCCTCCTTCTCCAAGGACCAGAAGACGCGTATCCTGCGCCGCCTGCACAAGGCCGAGCTGTTCGAGCGCTTTCTGCACACCAAGTACGTGGGTCAGAAGCGATTCTCGCTCGAGGGTGGAGAGACGTTCATTGCCGCGCTCGACTCGATCGTCGAGGGCTCGCCCGCTGTCGGGGTCGAGGAAATCGTCATGGGCATGGCCCACCGCGGCCGACTCAACGTCCTGACGTCGATCCTGCGCAAGCCGTTTGAGATCCTGTTCGAACAGTTCTCCGAGAACTACATCCCCGAGACGGTCGCCGGGGACGGTGATGTGAAGTACCATCTCGGATACGAGTCGGTCCTCGACACCGCTTCCGGCGCGAAGGTCGAGGTCCGGCTCGCCGCCAACCCGTCGCACTTGGAAATCGTCAACCCGGTCGTCGAGGGCAAGGCCCGCGCCCGCCAACGGATCCGCGGTGACGCCGAGCGGCGACGCGTGCTCCCGCTGCTCGTGCACGGCGACGCCGCCTTCGCGGGCCAGGGTGTGGTCGCGGAGACGCTCAACTTCTCGCAGCTCCCCGGCTACGCGACCGGTGGCACGCTGCACATCGTGATCAATAACCAGATCGGCTTCACCACGCTGCCGAGCGACGCGCGTTCCACGCACTACTGCACGGACGTGGCCAAGATGATTGAGGCGCCGATCTTTCACGTGAACGGCGACGATCCCGAGGCCGTCTGCATGGTCGCGCTGCTCGCCCTCGAGTTCCGCGTGAAGTTCCGCCGGGATGTCGTGATCGACATGGTGTGCTTCCGCCGCCACGGCCACAACGAGGCCGACGAACCCGCGTTCACCCAGCCGGTCCTCTACCGCAAGATCGCCTCCCAACCGCTCGTCTCGACGCTCTACACCGAGAAGTTGATCCGCGAGGGCAGCCTGACGCCGACCGAATGCGACGCGATCAAGGCGGAGTACCTCGCCGCGCTGGAGGCCCACCTCGAGAAGGCCAAGAAGCGCGAAGCCGAGAAGAGCGCCCGCCGCAAGGCAAAGGCCTCCGACCCGCAGGCGCGGTTCGCCGGTTCCAACGCCGTCTTCCAGCCCGCCTACTCACACGCCCCGGTCCCGACCGGCGTTCCTCTGGAACTCGTGACGAAAGCGATCACCGGACTCACCACCCTGCCCGAGGGCTTCAAGGTCAACCCGAAGATCCGCCGGTTGCTCGACGGGCGCATCCAGGCACTGCGCGACGGCGGGCCGGTCGACTGGTCCCTCGGCGAGGCCCTCGCCCACGCGACGCTGCTGCTCGAGGGCACGCCCGTGCGCCTGAGCGGACAGGACTGCGAACGCGGGACGTTCAGCCATCGGCACGCCGTGCTGCACGACTACGAGACGCGCGCGCGCTACACGCCGCTGAACAACCTCGATCCCGCGAAGCAGGCCCGCTTCTGCGTCTACAATTCTCTGCTTTCCGAGGCGGCCGTGCTCGGTTTCGACTACGGCTACTCGCTCGACTATCCCCAGATGCTGATCATGTGGGAAGCGCAGTTCGGCGATTTCGCCAACGGAGCCCAAGTCGTCATCGACCAGTTCCTCGTCAGCGGCGAATCGAAGTGGCAGCGCACTTCGGGCATCGTCCTGCTGCTGCCCCACGGCTACGAGGGTCAGGGGCCGGAGCATTCGTCAGCCCGACTCGAACGCTTCCTCCAGCTCTGCGCCGAGGACAACCTCCAGGTCGCGAACGTCACGACGCCGGCGAACTTCTTCCACCTGCTGCGGCGCCAGATGAAGCGCGACTTCCGCAAGCCGCTGGTCGTGATGTCGCCGAAGTCTCTCCTGCGCCACCCGGCTGCGGTCTCGCGACTCGATGAGTTCACCACCGGCTCCTTCCAGGAAATCCTCGAGGATCCAGCCGCGCCGCGCGAAGCGAAGCGTGTGCTGCTGTGCTCGGGCAAGGTGTACTACGACCTGATCGACTACCGCGAGAAGCAGGGCATCACCGACACCGCGATCATCCGCATCGAGCAGCTCTACCCGCTGCACGCCGAGCGTCTCCAGACGATCGCGGCGCGTCACGCCAAGAGCCGCGTGGTCTGGGTGCAGGAGGAGCCGCAGAACATGGGTGCCTGGTCGCATCTCGCCCCACAGCTCGAAACGCTCTTCGGGCGCAAGCCGGCCTACGCCGGCCGCGACGGCGCCGCCTCCCCCGCCGTCGGCGCACTCGCCATGCACCGCCTCGAGCTCGCTGATCTGCTGAAGTCCGCTTTCACTATCTAACCGTCCGCCCCGTCCACCTTCCCCTCCCCGTCATGGCTCTCATCGAAGTCAAGATCCCGCCGCTGGGCGAATCCATCAGTTCCGGCATCCTCGCCAAGTGGCACGTCGCCGATGGCGACACGGTCCGAAAGGATCAGCCGCTTTTCGAGCTGGAGACGGACAAGATCACGTCCGAAGGCACCGCCGAGGTCGCCGGCCGCATCTCGCTGCGCGTCACGCCCGGCACCGAGGTGAAGATCGGTCAGGTCGTCGCCACCCTCGACACCGCGGTTTCAACCGCCGCTCCAGCCGCAGGCACCGCTCCGGCTTCGACCCCGGCCGCGGCGAGCGCCGCCGCACCCAAGGCGCCAGCCGCCCCGCTGTCCCCCGCCGCACGGCGCGTGGCGGAGGAGACCGGAGTCGACCCCGCTTCCATCCCGGGCTCCGGGAAGGGCGGCCGCGTCACCAAGGGCGACCTACTGGCCGCCGCCGCCGCCGCCGCATCCGCTCCCGCCAGCGTCAGCGCACCGGTCAGCGCCCCCGCGCCGGCCGCCGCTCCGACCCCGGCCGCCGCTCCCGCAGCCTCCGTCCCCACGGCCGCCCCGGGCGCACGCCAATCGCGCCGCCGCCTCACCCCGCTGCGCAAGCGCATCGCCGAGCGACTCGTCCAGGCCCAGCACGAGGCCGCCATGCTCACCACCTTCAACGAGGTCGACATGTCCGCCGTCATGGCCCTGCGCGCCCGCTACCAAGACGAATTCGTCAAGCGCCACGGTCTGAAGCTGGGCTTCATGTCCTTCTTCACCAAGGCCGTGGTCCACGCGCTGCGCGAGGTGCCGGCAATCAATGCCCAGTTCGCGGGCGACGAGATCGTCCAGAACCACTACTTCGACATCGGAGTCGCCGTTTCCACCGAGAAGGGCCTGATGGTTCCCGTGATCCGCAACGCGGATCAGCTGGGCATGGCCGGTATCGAGCAGGCGATCGGCGACGCCGCCAAAAAGGCCCGCGACGGCAAGATCGCGCTTTCCGATCTGGAGGGCGGCGTCTTCACCATCACCAATGGCGGGATCTTCGGCTCCATGCTGTCCACGCCGATCCTCAACTCGCCGCAAAGCGCCATCCTCGGCCTGCATGCGATCAACGAGCGCCCGGTCGCCGTCGCCGGTCAGGTGGTCATCCGTCCGATGATGTACCTCGCCCTGAGCTACGATCATCGTCTGGTCGACGGCCGCGAGGCCGTGACCTTCCTCGTGAAGGTCAAGCAGGCGATCGAGGATCCTTCGCGCCTGCTTCTCGCGCTGTAATCGCACCCCGCACGGCCCTCGCCGCGCGGTCCCTCCCGTCCGCAGTCTCCGTCTCTCCTGTCATGGAATCTTCTTTCGACGTTCTGGTCATCGGCGCCGGCCCCGGCGGCTACGTGTGCGCCTTCCGCGCTGCCCAACTGGGGCTGCGGGTCGGGTTGGTTGAGAAGCGCGCCACCCTCGGCGGCACCTGCCTGAATGTAGGCTGCATCCCGAGCAAGGCGCTCCTGCACTCCACCGAGCACCTCGTGTTCGCCCGCAGCCACGCGGCGGAACACGGCATCCGCCTCGGCGCGATCGAGGTGGATCTCGCCACCATGCTCAAGCGGAAGGACAGCGTCGTGTCCAAGCTGACGGGCGGCGTCGCCCAACTGGCCAAGGGCCGCAAGATCACCGTCCTCACCGGCACCGCGACCTTCGCCGAGGGGCGCACCGTCGTGATCACGCCGACCGATGGCGGGGCTGCGACCCGCGTGCAGGCCGCGAACATCGTCATCGCCACCGGTTCGGTGCCAGTCGAGTTGCCCTTCCTCCGCTTCAACGGTGAAACCGTCGTGTCGAGCGACGAGGCCATCCGCTTCCCTTCCGTGCCGAAGCGCTTGGTCGTGGTCGGGGGCGGCGCCATCGGGCTCGAACTGGGCTCCGTCTGGTCGCGCCTCGGGAGCGAGGTAACCGTCGTGGAATTCTTGCCCAAGGTGATTGCGACCTACGACGACGATGTCGTCCGGGCGTTCACCCGCATCCTGCAGAAGCAGGGCCTGCGGCTCGAAACCGGGGCCAAGGTCACGGGCTTCGCCAACGGGGTCCTCACCGCCGAGCGCGGCGGCGAGAAGCTGGAGTTTCCCGCCGATCGCGTGCTGGTGGCGGTGGGTCGCCGCGCCTGCACCGAGGGTCTCGGCCTCGATCGCGCCGGCGTGGCGCTCGATGAGCGGGGCCGTATCCGGGTCGATGGGCACCTGCGGACCAACGTGCCGGGAATCTGGGCGGTCGGCGACGTGGTCGCGGGCCCAATGCTCGCGCACAAGGCCGAGGAAGACGGAGTCGCAGTTGCCGAGTGGATCGCCCAGCGCGCCGGTCACGTCGACTGGGACCTCGTGCCGGCCGTAGTCTACACGTCCCCCGAGGTGGCTTCGGTGGGCCTCGGCGAGGACGCCGCGAAGGCCGCCGGCCGGGCCGTGAATGTCGGCAAGTTCAACCTCGCCGCGAACGGGCGCGCGCTGTCCGCGGCCAACGCCGAGGGCTTCGTGAAGATCATCGCCGATGCCAAGACGGACCGCATCATCGGCGCACAAATCCTCGCCGCCAACGCTGGCGAACTCATCAGCGAGGTGGTCACGCACATGGCCTACGGCGGCAGCGCCGAGGACTTGGCGCGGACGATTCACGCTCACCCGACGGTGAGCGAGGCGGTGCGTGAGGCCGGTCTCGCGGTCAGTCGCAGCGCGCTGCACGCGCTCTGAGCGCCGGGACGCAGTCGCGGGGCCCTGCGCCCCGCGGTTGCGTTTCCTCAGGCGGACTGTCATCCGAAGGGACGCTCGTGCCCTCCCGGTCCGCCACCCCGATCGTTCCCCGCGCCTGGCTGGTCCTGCTCCTCGCCGGATTTGCCGGCATGCTCTTCTACGTCGATCGGCAGACGCTGTCGGTGCTTAAGACGACCCTGCAACAGGAGTGGTCGTGGACGGACGCGGACTACGGCGCGATGGTGGGGGCGTTCATGATCCCGTACACGCTGTTCTACCTCGTGACGGGGAGGTGGATCGATCGTTGGGGAACGCGGCGGATGATGCCTTTGTTCCTTGGGACGATGTCGCTCGCGACGCTCGGGAGCGGCATTTCGAGCAGTTCCCTGCAGCTGGGTTTCTGGAGGGCGGTGCTGGGCGCGGCGGAGGCGGGGATCATTCCGTCGGTGATGGTGGCGATCATCCAGTGGTTTCCTCCGGACCGGCGGGGGACGGCGGCGACGATCAACAAGCCGCTCACCGTGGCGGGGCAGATCCTCGTGGTGCCCTTGGCGGCGTGGATCGCGCTGCATCTGGGCTGGCGCTGGGCGTTTCTCTTGCCCGGAATCCTCGGCTTCGGGTGCGCGGTCGCATGGTGGTGGGCAGACCGTGGCGCACCGCTGCCGATGCCTCCGGGCGAGGTGCCGCAGTACCGCAGCGTGCTGGCGCGGCGCGAGATCCGGGGCGTATTGATCGCGCGTCTGGTCAGCGATCCGCTGTGGTTCTTCCTGATCTTCTGGCAACCGGCTCTCCTCCAGGAACAGCTGAGCCTGAGCCTCGGGGAACTCGGGCGCGTCGGCTGGATTCCCACCACCCTCGCCCTCGGAGGCATCATGGCTCTGGGCTTTGCCTCGGATCGACTGGTGTTGCGCGGCTTCGCACCCGCCCGCGCACGGCTCAGCGTGTTGCTCGGCTCAACGATCGCCGCACCCGCCGTTTTCATCCTGCCTCACGTCCACTCGCTCCCGCTCGCGCTGGGACTCCTCGCGGTGATCCAGATCATGACCGCCTCGTGGATGAGTCTGTCCGGACTCCTCATCGGCGACCTGATGCCGGCCCGCATGGTCGGGACCGCCGTCGCGCTGATGAGCGCGATCGGCGCAGCCACCGGGGCGCTGTTCAACCTCGCCGCAGGGTCGCTGGTCTCCGCTTTCGGCTACCCGTTCTTGCTGACCGCGTGCGCCTTCCTGCACCCGCTCGCGGCCGCCATCCTGTGGTTGTCCTACCGCGACCTCGATGGGGTCAGCGCGGGGCGAGCCACTGGTCGAGAAAACGCCTGACCGGGGTCCGCAGGTCGTGGCCAAGCGGCCGATCGTTCCAGGTATCGAGGTCAAACGTGTGCCCGACACCCGGAAGAAGGACAATCTCGTGGGAAACGCCGGCCTTGCGCAGGGCTTCCGCCAGTTCCGTGGACTGGCCGTACTGCACCGTCGCGTCCGCGAGTCCGTGGGCGATGAACACCGGCGGCACGCCGGGACGGACGTGGGTGACCGGCGACGACGCCACCAACGCAGCGTGGTTGCTCGGATCACCGCCCGCGAACACGTCGACCGCGTTACCCATGTGCCGCTCGGTGGTCGCGCGCCCCTGCTTGTCCGCCTTCACGCGGCTGAGGTGATGGGTCGGTCCGTAGAAGTCGACGATGGCGCGAACCTCGTTGGAAACACCCGGATAAGGCTCCGTCGGCTCCCAGTCCTTGCCGGCCGTGAAGCCTGCGAGCAGGGCGAGATGTCCCCCGGCCGATCCCCCGGCGACAGCGAGACGATCCGGATCGATCCCGTACTCCGCGCCGTGGACTCGCAGGAATCGCACCGCGTTCTTGACGTCGTGCAGATTACGCGGCCACGCCCCCTTGCCGAGCGTGTAGCTGATGCTCGCCACCGCATAGCCCCAGCTCGCCAGCGTGTGGCCGATGTTTTTCTCGCGGGCCCGCGCTCGGTCTCCATTCATCCACCCGCCTCCATGAACCCAAACGACCGCCGCCACCGGACGCGAGCGGTCCGCCGGCAGATAGAGGTCCAGACGCTCCTTGCGGTCGGATCCCAGGTAGGCGAGGTCGGGCTGCACCACGACGCCCGCCGGAATAACCGGATCCGCTGCGCGAGCGGGAACCGGGACTAGCCCAACGGCGAGGACGAGGACGAGAGCGAGGGGGAACAGTGCTTTCATGGAAAAGTCAGTCCGACTCAGCGCGCCGCAGCGTGTCGCCATCCGACCACACGCTCTCGATCAGGAGCTGCTGCGACAGGGACGGTAGGCCCACCTCGTTCGCCAGCAATCGCTGTGAGAGGAGGTCGATGGCCGCCGCCCCAATCTCCCGCGCGCGTTGATCGAGCCCGGCATGCCCACCGGACTCAGTGCAACGATCCAAATGCACGAAACCCACGTCTTCAGGGACGCGGCGCCCCAAACGTCGAAGCCAGCCCACCAACTCCGAACGCAGGCCGATGATCGCATCCGGGCGCCACTGGCGATACCAGCGCGCGAACTCCGGCTCGCTCCAGCGCGACAGCAGGAGCGGCTCCACGCGATCCCGGGGCGAACGCTCGCGAAGGTGCTGAGTCAGCGGTGCCATCCACATCCCAGCCGTCTTGCGATTCTGGTGCTCTTGCAGCACCAGTCCGAGGCGGCGGTATCCGCGCGCCCCGAGTTCCGCGATCACGCGCTGCATCCCGCGGAAGTGATGCGAGACCACGCACGGCAGCGGCACGTCAGGGAAAGGCACCCCGATCTTCACCGCGGCAAAGCGGCTCCAGTCAAGCTCGGGAGCCACCGGAAGACCCGGGGTCGGCCCGACCAGCACCCCGGCGATGCCCCGCGCCAGCAGAATGTCCGTCAAGCGCGCCCCAGTCAGCCCCGGCGCATTCGCCCAGAAACGCTCCAGCCGGTAACCGAATTCCTCCGCCCGCGTCCTCGCCCCTCCGAGGAATCCGACATAGGTCAGGTGCCGCTCCCACTCGTCGCGCGACGCCCCGAACACGAGGTAGGCAAGCGTACCCTTGAGCTGGGCGCGCGCCCCCACCCGCAGCCGACGCATGACGTCACTGACCAGGGGATTGCGCCGGTACCCCGCCGCCCGCGCCGCGGCGCGAACCCGACGCACCGTCGCCGGCGCAAGCAGCGGGCTCCCCGCCAGAGCCCGCGACACCGTCGCCGGCGATACGCCGAGCGACGCCGCCAGCGTCGCCAGCGTCGGCGAACGGGAGGGTGCGGCCGCAGGCATTCCCCACCGTCGCCCCGCTCCATTCGCGCGCGCGAGCTTATTCTGAACGCCTCATTTGCAACGCTTGCACAAACTCGTGATGGCGAAGCCCCGGGGGGCAGCATCACGTACTCCCTACCCTAACGCCCGGGTCCTCCGGGTCGGCTCCCGTACACCATGACATCGTCCCCCCATCCATCCCTCCGCGCCGCGCTGCTGTTACTCGCCGGTCTCGCCTTCCACACCGCGGGCCACGCCCAGACCGTCCGGACCCCCTCCACGACGCCGGCTACCGCCGAGGAATCAACCATCGAACTGCCCCAGTTCACGGTGCTCTCCGACGGCGAGGAGGGCTGGTCCGCCGCGAGCTCAATGTCGGGCACGCGCACCAACGTGGCCATCCGCAATCTGCCCCGCTCCGTGCAGGTGCTGACCAGCGAATTCCTCGCCGACATCGGTGCCGACACCATGTCTGATGCCGCGGCCTACATGACCGGCGTCACGTCTCAGGGAAAGCAGGATGCGGTCTTCGACAACAATACGTTCACCGTTCGCGGCATGCGCCAGAATCGGCACTACCGCGACGGCGTGCGCGAGGGGTTCGCCGGCATGATCAGCGATAGCGCCTCCGTCGACCGCATCGAGGTACTGCGCGGCCCGAGTTCCTTGCTCGCTGGCGTCTCCGAACCGGGCGGCATGATCAACCAGATCTCCAAGCGGCCCCGCCGCAGTGACCAGACCAGCGTGAAGCTCACGCTCGGCTCGTGGAACTACCAGCGCTTCGAGGCAGACTTCTCGCGAAACCTCACCCGCAAACTGGCCGTCCGGGCCGTCGGCGCTCTGCAGTCCAGCGACAGCTGGCGCCCGTGGGAAGGGAGCGAGCGCAAGGTCGGCTACTTCGCCGCGGCCTACAAGCTGAGCGCCAACACCGTGATCAACGCCCGCGCCGAGTCGATCAACTACGACGCGATCGTCGCCCTCGCCATCCCCGGGTACCGCGTACCCACGGGGACCAGCGCGACCAGCTCCACCGCCAGCGCCGTCGGCTACGTCCCCCTCTCCATCGTGCCGTGGGACTTCAATCCATTCGGACCCAACAACACCCGTGATCAGCAGACCTACCGCGTCGGCGCCGACGTGCAGCACCAGTTCAACCGGACCTTCTCCTTCCGCGCCTTCACCAACTGGTCGAAGAGCGACCGCCGCGACCAGCGCCTGTCCAGTAACGCCAGCACGATCATCACCCGCTTCCTCAACCCCGCCCTCGGCAACGTCGAGGGGAATGTCGTCCCCGAGGAGATTCGCTGGGGAGCAACGCTCGATGACGAGCTCTGGGACATCTGGACTTACCAAGCGGACTTCCGCGGAGCATTCCGCTACTGGGGCCTGAAGCACGAGGCGATCCTCGGCGTCGAACGCATCGAGTCACACAACTGGCGCGACCGCAGCGACACGCCGAACAGCACCAGCACCGCACTGGGTGCGGCAGTCTCGACGAACCCGAATGCCCTCACCCGTTACAAGTTCCCGACGTCGCTGAGCGGGGCGCTGCCCGCTGACGGTTTCCAGCCGGCCTGGAGCGAGATGGTCAACGTGGCCCGCTACTCGAGTCCAAACAGCTACGTCGATCAGAAGCTCACGCGAAATGCCGCCTCCTTCACGAACGTCCTCAGCACCGAGGACGGACGCTGGCACGCCCTGCTCGGGCTCCGGCACGACGAAGGGCGCAACGCCGCGCTGACCGGCACTTCCATCGCCACCATCACTCCGCAGGCGCTGCCGTCCGAAAGCGCCAACTCCGAGACTTTCGGCCTGCTCTTCCGTCCGCGCCCGTTCGTCTCCCTCTACACGTCGAGCAGCACGTCGTTCTCCGGCGTGCCCACCGGCACCGACGTGTACGGCAAGCTGCTCACCAAGCCGGAGTCCGGCGAGAGCCTCGAAGCCGGGGTCAAGCTGGACCTTCTCGAGAGCCGGGTGTCACTTGAGGCCGCGGTGTTCGAGCTCAACCGCACGAACTCGCGGCGCCAGCTCTCGGACAACGAGATCATCTCTGTACTGGGCTTCCTGCCGAGTGGCGGTCGTTACGTGCAGGACAACGGCGAGGAATCCCGCGGTTTCGAGACCCAACTGCTCTTCCGCCCCGTTCCCGGCTACCAGCTCGCAGGTACATTCTCGCGGGTCAGCACCAGCCTCGTCTCGCCCGACAATCCCATCCGCAACGGTGGCCCGATCACCGGCCGTCCGCGGGCCAACGGGAGCCTCTTTCACCGCTACACGATCCCGTCCGGACGCTTCAAGGGACTGTTCTTCTCCAACAGCATCATCTGGGTGGACGGCTTCCGCGCCGATAGCATCAACGGCACCACCGGCTTGGTTCAGAACTACATCCCGGGCTACACGCGGCTCGACTTCGGCATGGGCTACGCCCTCAAGCTCTGGGGCAATCCGGTGTCGGTGAACGCGACCATCCGCAACGCCCGCGACATTCGCTACTACGAGGGCTTGCAGAGTAAGGGCGACCTGCGAAGCGTCCGTTTCAGCCTCTCCACTCGCTTCTGACCCATGCCACGCCACCACGCTTTCCCTGTCCTCGCCTACCTCTTGGTCAGCCTCGGATTCGCCGCGGTGCCCGGCCTCGCGGCGCCGTTGGGGTACGTCGAGCCTCGCGCCTCGCGCGAGATCGCCGCGTCGCCGTGGGGAATCCAGGCCGGCGACGATGAACGGCTCGACCTGCTCGATCGCGCGGGCGGGATTGGCGTGAAATGGACGCGTCTGCTGCTCAACTGGAATCGCATCGAGTCCGAGAAGGGCCGCTACGATTTCCGCGACGCCGAGGCGATGATCGAGGCCTCACTGCGCGCCGGGGTACAGCCGTTCCTCTGCGTGACCGGCGGCAACAAGCTGTACTCCGAGGCGATTCCGAACCCGGACGCCAACTGGCGCCTGATCTACGGCGTGAAGCCCGCGCCGCCGATCCTCGACGAGGCCGCGACCCAGGCATGGCTCGCCTTCGTCGAAGCCGCGCTCGCCAAGTTCGGCGACCGGGTTTCCCACTGGGAAATTTGGAACGAGCCCAACCACTACGCCTACTGGGGCGCCAAGCCGAACGCCTCCGACTACGGACGCCTCGTCCGCGTCACCTCCGAGGTGATCCGCCGGCGCCTGCCATCCGCACGGATCATCGCCGGCTCACTCGCGGGGATCGACGCAAAGTTCATCGCGGGATTCCTCGCCGAGGACACCGCGCGCCTCGTCGACATCGTCTCCTTCCACAATTACGCGAACCTGCCGGAGGCGCGGATCTATCTCGCCGACGAGACCTGGGCCGCCCTCAACGCCCACAAGGCAGGCCTCGAGCTCTGGCAGGGCGAATGCGGCTACGGCTCGGCCAGCAGCACGAAGGACTTCCGCGGGACCAGTCCGTGGGGCGAGATCGCTCAGGCCAAGTGGCTGCTGCGCCAGGCGTTCATCGACACGTTCTACATGCGCGCGTCCCTGAGCAATTACTTCAAGCTCTTCGACGGCGGCGATCGTTCGGCCCGCCAAGCTCGGCCCGAACTCAAGCCGGTGGACCGCATCCTCGGCTTTCCCGCCGAGCCCACCGGCCGCCGGGTCCGCGGCGTCGGCGTCAACGAGAAGTGCCTGCTCTCCAATCCGGACCTGCAGCCCAAGCCGGGCTACTATGCCTACCGGAACTTGTGCGCGGTGATCGACGGAAGCTACGCGCCCATCCCGGTCGCCGAGCGTCCCACCGTCAGCGTGCGTTCCGAGGGCCAGTTCCGCGGCATCGCCATCGACGACGCCTACCCGTCCGTGCCACTGACCGCCGCCTACCGTCGCGCCGACGGGGCCTTGATCGTGGCCTACTGGCTCCCGTGGCAACCGCAGGAGTACACGCCACGGCCAGCGACCGTGGACGTCACGGTGCGTGGCCGCCACTTCGCCGAGCCAGTGCTGATCAACCTGCTCGATGGCTCCGTTCACGCGGTTTCCAGTCGGCGTTCCAGCGCCGATACCGTACTCACGGGAGTGCCGCTGCTCGATTTTCCGCTCGTCATCGCGGAGCGCTCTGGTCTGACGTTAGTACCAGCCCCGACCGCCCCGATCGACGAGGCGGTTCCGCGGCTGTAGCCCCATGTCCCTGCTCTCCGCGCTGCGGCGCACCCTGTCTGAACGGGCCCACGCGCCCGCCCTTGAGTTCTCCGCGCCCGACGGGACCGCGACGCGCCTCACCTTCGGCGAGCTCGACGCCCGCAGCACGCGGCTCGCCGTCGCCCTTCAGCAGCGGGGCCTGAAGCCGGGCGAACGCCTCGCGTTCTTCCTCGCGAACCGGCCCGAGATCATCGACCTCTGGCTCGCGGCGCTAAAGAGTGGGATCATCCTGGTCCCCACGAACGTGCTCTACCGCGAGCGCGAGCTGCGCCACATCATCAGCGACGCCGCCCCGCGCGCCGTGGTCACCACCCGCGACCTCGCCGCCCACCTGCCGGCCGGCGTGGACGTCTGGCTCGTCGAGGACGCTGCCGCCTGGTGCACCGATTCCGCCGACCGTGCAGGGGCCGCGGTGCTTCCGGCCGCCCCGACCGATGACGCCACGCCGCTCGCGTTGATCTACACGTCGGGCACCACCGGCGCCGCCAAGGGCGCCGTGCTCACTCAGGGGAACTTCCTCGCCAACGGACGCGAGCTCGTCCGCGCTTGGGAATTCACGGCCGCCGATCGACTCCTCTGCACGCTGCCGCTGTTCCATGTCCACGGTCTCGCCAACGCCGTCCACTGCTGGCTGCTCAGCGGCTGCCACCTGCGGCTGACCGAGCGCTTCGAGCATGCCCAGGCACCGGGATGGTTCGAGGAGTACCAGCCCACCGTGTTCTTCGGCGTACCGGCGATGTTCGTGCGTCTGCTGGACGTGCCGCCCGCGCGCGCGCGAGCGATCGGCCAGCGCCTCCGTCTCGCCGTGTCCGGCTCCGCCCCACTTCCGGCCGAGATTCACGAGCGCTTCCGCGCGCTCTTCGGGTCGGTCATCCTCGAGCGCTACGGAATGACAGAGACTCTGATGAACGTGGGCAATCCCTACGACGGGGAAAGGCGCCCGGGCACGGTCGGACGACCCTTCGCGCACGTGGAAGTCGAGATCCGCGACGACGCCGGGGTGCCGGTCGCTGACGGCGCCACGGGCGAGCTCTGGGTCCGCGGACCCAACGTCTGCGCGGGTTACTGGCAGAGACCCGACGCCACGGCCGCCGCGTGGCGCGAGGGCTGGTTCCGGACCGGCGACATCGGGGTGCGCTCCGCCGACGGCTACATCACGCTGCAGGGGCGGCGTAGCGATCTGATCATTTCCGGCGGCTTCAATCTCTATCCCCGCGAGATCGAGGAGCTCATCCTCGAGCAGCCGGGCGTCAAGGAGGCGGTGGTGGTTGGCGTGGCGGATCCGGTGCGCGGCGAGGTTCCGGTGGCGTACATCGTCGCGGGCGACGATTTTGATGCCGCGCGCGCGACGCAGCACCTGCGCACACAGCTGGCCTCGTTCAAGATCCCGCGCGGCTTCGTCCGCGTCGCCGCGCTGCCGCGCACCGCGCTGGGGAAAATCCAGAAGCACTTACTCCCCCCATTCCGCGGATGAGTCCCGCCACCGCTTCGCTGCTCGCCCTGCTCGTCGTCATCGGCGTGAGCCTGACGTCGCGGATCAATCTGGGCGTGCTCGCGATCGCCCTCGCCGGCGGGCTCGCGCTGCTCGGCGCCGCAGGGAGGCCCGATGCGGTGCTCGCGCTTTTTCCGTCCTCGTTGTTTCTCACGTTGGCCGGCGTGACTCTGCTCTTCGGCATCGCGCAGGAGAATGGGACGCTGCAGCGCGTGGCCGCGCGGGCCGTCGCTGCCTGGGGCGGAGGGTCGGGGCGCCTCCCGCTGCTGTTCTTTGTCCTCGCCGCCATGCTCGCCGCCGCCGGCCCCGGTGCCATCGCGGCCACGGCCTTGCTCGCCCCCCTCGCGCTCCGCGCCGGAGCCACCGCCGGCGTGCGTCCCTTCCTGATGGCCCTCATGGTCAGCAACGGCGCCAACGCGGGCAATCTCTCCCCTTTCAGCGCGGTCGGCGTGATCGTCGAGGCCCAGATGCTCAAGGCGGGCATCACCGGAGCAGGCTGGGCCGTCTTCCTCGCCAACTTCGCCGCCCACGCAGCGGTCGCCGGCGCTGCCGCCCTGCTGTTTCGCGGGCCCACGGCTCGTCCGGTTGCCACCAGCACCGGCGGTGACGCCGACGGGCAAAATCAAACCGGGCCGTTCACGCGGGTTCACGTGATCACGCTCGCAGTCCTCGCCGTGTGGATCGCCGCCGTCGTGGCCCTGCGCGCCCCGCTGGGGCTGTCGGCCTTCGCGGCCGCCGCGGTCCTCATCCTCGGCGGCGCGATCGAGGACGGGCGCGCCCTACGCTCGATTCCGTGGTCCGTCTTGCTGACGGTCTCCGGCGTGAGCCTGCTGGTGGCCGTGCTGGAAAAGAGCGGCGGCATGGACCTCATGACGGACCTGCTCGCCCGTCTCGCCACCCCGGGTCTGGCCAACGGCGTCCTCGCTTTCGTCACAGGACTCATCTCCACCTACAGCTCGACGTCCGGCGTGGTGTATCCTGCCTTTCTTCCGACCGTCGGGACGCTCGCCGCGAAGCTCGGCGGCGGCAACCCGGCCGAGCTTGCGCTGAGCATCAATGTCGGCGCTGCCCTCGTCGACGTGTCACCTCTCTCCACCATCGGCGCGCTCTGCCTCGCCGCGCTGCCCGCCGGCGAGGATTCGCGGCGCCTCTTCCGTCAGTTGCTGCTCTGGGGCTTCGCCATGGTGCCGGTCGGCGCGGTGCTTTGCCAGGTGTTCAGCGGTGCCTTCGCCGCGCTGATCCCGGGCTGAGTATCACTCAGCGGCCGATGTCGCCGAGGAACTCGTCGAGCGTGGCGTAGTCTTCCAGCACGCGACGCGCCGCCACGCAGCGGTCCGCTGCCGCCAGACCCGTGGATTCCGCGAGGAAGATGAGGTAAGAGGCGACGTTGCGGGCGTAGTTCAACCGGCCCTCCGGACTGATCGCGTAGAAGCGGGCGCGCTGCGCGTAGCCCGCCACCGA
>Ga0164292_10000418_pt1 | contig 33010 bp, 22 predicted proteins | sample GEODES117metaG_FD_111486 | JGI IMG/M metagenome (GOLD analysis project Ga0164292, IMG submission 111486) | Eutrophic lake water microbial communities from Lake Mendota, Wisconsin, USA - GEODES117 metaG | ecosystem: Environmental > Aquatic > Freshwater > Lake | place: USA: Lake Mendota...
AATTGATACTGTTCCACCTACGGTTACTGATGTTACTGGATTTGTAATATAGAATGAAGTGTTGGATATTGATACAGTATTTCCTATTGATACAGTTCCACCTACAGTTACTGATGTGACTGGATTTAGAATATAAAATGAAGTATTGGAAATTGATACGGTATTTCCAATACTTACAGTATTCAGTAATGTAGAAATCCCAACTGGAAGATATGGAGTTGTTAATGTTCCACCTGTCCCAACTTCAACTATGTGATTATGAATTGGATTATCTGGAGTGCTTGTAACTGTTACTATTCCTGGAATTGTAATATTACCATTAATAGTAATATTGGAACTTCCAAGAGATACTGGAAAAGGATTATCAATTGTAACGACTTCGCCATTCTTATTGGCGATCATATTCACTTCAAACAGTGTTCTTTCCTGATTCAGGAAATCTTGTTCATTCTTATTAAATTGTGCCATTAATCAATCACTCCATGTTAAACTTTCTGGTCTATATCTTTGTGAACTCTTAATAGTTATACCACTATTTGTTGATGGATAAATGTTATGAACAATTGCTCCAGGATATTCTCTCTGAAGTTGCTCGGCAAGTTTATTCTTGTCTACCATTTGCCCACCAATTTCTAAACGATATATTTTTCCTTCCCAAACAACATCAGCGATAAAAGATTCGCTTGTAGTTTCTTGTTGGGGAGAATTCATATAGAGATTTCCATTGAAATCTCCAGCAATATTGATGCTTTCTGATAGAAACTGTTTAAAACTTTTCATTGGTTTCACCACTTGACTTTATTTGCCCAGTAGGCAGCGGACATTTTACCTTTGGCAATATTCTTTGCGTGTCTAGTTTGAAATCTCTTACGACGACTTGCATATTCTTTTGATTCTCCCTCTTTCTTTGGAGAACCTTTCACACCCCTTTGCCCAAAACGGATGAGTTTTTCTTTCCCACCCTCACAAGCTTTTACGACGTGAGACTTACCCGTAAGAGAATCTCCTACGGGGTCAGACTTTGGGGAGTTACATTTCATTTTAGACTTATCAAGTGCCTCTTGCATAAACTCACCAAAGGTTTTTAGGTTCGTTGAATTTGCAAGTGGTAATTGAATTCCAGTAAGTTTTTTTCTGGCAATATCTGCACCCTGTTGTCCAGATGCTGCTCTTTTTAAAATTTTATCTTGTCTGGATGCGTTTCTTGCGTCTGCGGAAGTGTGTCCAATTTCAAAACTAATGTTTTCATCTATAGAACTTTGAACATTATGCTCTCCACTATCAAGATAATCTGCCGCAGCATCAATATAATCTGCCGCTTTGGTAATTTTTGACTGCACCCAAGCCTCAATATTACCTTCTCCCTTTAATTTTCCACGAAGTTTTTTTGCCGCAGAAATAATCGTAGAAAGTTCAGACCTAGCCATTGAATATTCGTGATCTGGTTCTTTAGATTCATTTGCAGGATGTACCTGTGCAATATCATATTTCATTTGATTTGTAGTCAACATTTGCGGAGTTGAATACAATGCCCAAAACTTTGGTCCATATTTGCATTCTGATTGAGTTTCGTCTTTTTTGCATTTGGGGCAGTATCTAATCATTGTTTGTTCCTCTTTTACTGGTACACAATTTGGGACTATTTTTTTACCTTTCTTCTTCATACCTTCTTGCTTATATCCATCCCAACAATCTTCTGATTTTGTGCCCCAATTAGCAGCACCAACTTTACGACACTTAACCAGTGCTCCTGATGCATATGCACTGGGCCAAACATCATACCTGGACTTTACTTTACTGTAGCAAGCATCCTTTTTACCACTACCTTTTCCTTTAATATCTTTTTCTTCGTTCATTTTCTTTTCTGGTTTATCGGTAGAAACATAAGTTGGTTTTTCTGCACCAGACTTTGATTGTTGTTCTGGATCTGCTGCTTTTTTTCTTCTTGATGCAGAGCGTCTTTCGGAAGGAGTCATGCTTGCTCTTTTTGCGGAAGAAACACATTTTGGAGTTCCTTCTCCCGGTTCATCACTTGCACAAGTTCCTCCAGTTACGACATTTACCCATCCAGGTTTTCCATCTTTTGAACTGGACTTATTGAACCATTTATGAAGATTTCCTTCTTTTACATCTTTAAATTTTTTATGATGCTTCTTAGCCTCTGCTTCCATTTTTTTCAAACGAGTATAATAATCTGGAATTTCGTCTAAGTGTTGTAGAGCAATCTCAACGGCAAGTTTTTGATTATTTGTATGCTCGTGCTCAATTGGAGCACCCATATCAAGTTGTTTTTGAATAAAAGAAACTTTAAGACGATGCTTTTTAGCAATCTCTTCCACGGTCTTATATGGTTTTAATTGCTCGTTCATTTATTACAACTTATTAGTCTTTATTATTTAGAAAACCTTGCTTCAGTAATTTTGACAATTCGGAAGTAGACCCAACAAATACGGCATTATTTGTTACGTTATTTGAAACTTTAGTATTATCTTCTTGAACATCTTTGAGTTTTTTCTGCAAATCTATAAGTTTATCGGTCGTATCCGCAACACTCTTAATAAGTTGCCCAGCCACTTCATATGCTCTTGGACTACCCCCCTCACCGGCAAGTTCCATAATTCCATTAATTGCTTCCTGACCTTTTTCAATTAATGAATATAAATTTGCTCTAGTATATTCATAATCTTTTTTTATGTCATCCGTTTGCGCCGGAATAATATCAATTGATGTAGTTGATTTTTCCACTTCAACAATACTACTTTCAATATTTAATGCTTTGTCCAAATCGTCATAATTATTTTTCATAACTTATTAAATATCTTTTTGTTGAGTTGGACTATAAGTTTTACCATCAAAGAACATTTCTAAAGATTCATTAAATCCAAAATTGTCATCTGGAGTGGCATCAATAGGATCCGGAGTGAGGGTATACCGCATTTCACGTTTAGCAACAGTTGTATCGGTTCCTGTATAATAATCTACCTGTACTTTTCTGATAAGACCATCCGTGCTGTCTGCAATTGGTCCGAATAGATAAATTTTTGCTGTGAAATTTAAGGTATATATTAGAGTTCTTCTAGTTGAATAGTCACCTTCATAATCGTCGGTAAAAGATACACTATCTAATACTATAGGAATATCTCTTTTTTCTCCAATAGAATCAACTAAATCTACAGTTAAATTGAATGATGGTTGAAAACTTGGAAGAATTTGCTCCACTATCTGCAGTGCATCATCCTGAAGTTTAGTCATAATATTTAATTGAAATCCAATATTATACGGAACAGGCATATAAACTTTTTTTACGGTATTACCATCTCCACAAGTTTTAAATGATTGGGTTATATTTGCTTTTCTTGTAGAATCATACTGAATAGAAGTCATTTCAAATGACATTCTAGGAAGAGTAATTTGAATTGCTTTGTTTAATTCAGGTTGCTGCTCAATCCTAGCAAGAAACTTTTGCATAGGACCATACGCAAGAGGAACCTTCATCTGACTGATTCCTACATCAGAAGAATTTTTATGCTCTATATAAATGTTATTAAAAAGAGTTCCGAACGCAGTAACAGTCTTTCTAATAATTTGGTGGTAAAAATAGGTTCCTAACGTTTTTCTATACCCGTTTATTCAATCATTACCGTATTATGTATTTATAGTATCAATAAGAACCAAATGGATTAGATTCGGAAAAATCTAAAATAGATGTCGCTTCAGTCTGAATCTGCAAATTATCACCATACTTATCATAAGGATTCCAATTATCATAAGTATTTACGGAATATCTAGCACTAGAAATTGATCCTGCAATTGTTTCTCCTGGGAAAAATCCTCTAGACGCTACATTATCTACAAAAGAAACTTTAAGTGTCTTCGTATCAAAATCCCAAGATTTAACCCTAGCTGTTGTTCCAGACCTAGATCCTGTTACAATCTCATTAAATATGTAAGTCCCAATTCCAGTTAAAATCGGAGGTGCATTGATACTTACTGACGGAGCAACTACATAACCCTTTCCTGGATTTGTAATTTTAATAGAAGACACACTCTGAGCAGTACCAACAACTGATGATATTGCCGTTGCAGTTTCCCCAACACCAATTCCAGTAATAGTTACATAAGGTGCTGTTGAATATCCTACACCATTATCGTAAAGATTTACAGAAATAACACCAGATTGAGAAGTTTCAATTGAGCAGGTTGCGGCAGCACCAATTCCATTTCCAAGAATAGAAATATTTGGAGCAACAGTATAACCAGAACCAGCATTTATTAAAACTATTTCTTTTATAGCATAAAAACCAGATTTTACTTCAGTAATTGCTTCTGCAATTGCATTTGTGCCTCCAAAAGGAGCAGAAGATATACTTACAACAGGTGGAGATGTATATCCATATCCATCATTATTAAGGATAATTTTTTTAATATATCCAGTTCCAATTGTTGTGGTTGCTGCAGCAGTTCTTCCAATACCTATTAAACTTAATGTTGTTATGTAACCCTCTTCCTGAACTTGAGTATCAATTTCATCAATTGTAGTATCAATAACTTCATCCTCATATTCAAATAATTCACATTTCAGTTCATAAACATATAATTTACCTAATTGATAAAATGGTTGCTCGTGCTCTACAAACTTAACCTCAAATAACCTTTGCCCCAAAGGAAAATATACTAAATCTCCTTCTTTAGGTCTTAATGATAAGGCAATTTCTTCTTCATCTTCCGAATTTAAGAAAGGAGAAATAAAATCTTCATACCTCTCTTTGGAAATAATTAAACTTAAGTCATCTTTTAGACTCATTCCAAATTTTGTAAGAATATCTCCCTGGCCACTATAACCTTCATAATTACTTACATATGCTTCCAATGCAAAATTATCATCAAATTTTGAAGAAGAAATTTCTCTAAGTATTGTTTCTCTTCTTACAAATTTTCTAGGAATATAAATTACTTCTACACCATAAATTCTTAATTGCTCATTAATTAATTCCTGAACAAGTCTTTGTTCGTTTGGTGAACCTTGAAGAAAAAAGGGATTTAGTGCCATTACTATCCAATAAAGTCGTAAGGTGGTAATTCATAATCAAGTGCCATTCTCTGCTTAATATCTGCTAGTTCTCTTTCAGCATCTTCATATAATTCTCTACCATTCAATTCAATTCCTCCTGGTAACTTAACTCCTCTAAATTTAATTAGATTTTGACCCCACTGTCTTTTCATAGTAGCGGTTAAGTATTTTTTCAAGAAACTATCATTATAAACATTGGTAAAGGTATTTGGATCCAAAATTCTATAACAATCAATTATTAAAAAGTTTCCTAATTGCTGTGCCCCCCAATCAATATCCAAATACATTCTATTTTGTCTTTTATTAAACCTAATTTGCTTATCTGTTGATAATAGGAAGTCAATGTCCTCAAGATAAGATTTAACCATAGAATATTGCAATAAATCAACAGAATTAAAATAATATAAATCATTCAAAAATAATTGATATTTTATACTGAACATTCCTTGAGAAATTGAACTAGTATCAAACTTAAATACTTTTTCAATTCCGATTACAGAATCTGGAACTTGAATAAAATTTGAAGTTTCGTAAAAATTAGAAGTTATAGTTCCTAATCCACTTATATTTGTTGATGTGCCTGTAGTCGTAACTAATCCAACACCACCTGTTTTTTCGGCAGAACCTCTATCAATATCTGCTTGAGTTAATTGATACTTTAGATACATTCTTTCTACGCCATCAAAGTGCCTCTCCTGGAAGTACTGTAAGGCGTCGTCTACTAAATCATCTATTTGATCGTCGGCAAGGTTAATCTCCAGTACAGGAGCACCTAGGCGTCTTAGGCAATAGTCTATGAGATCTTGTCTACTTGCTGGTTTAGACACTAATACGTTCCTCCATCTATAACACTAGACCAGGTTGGTATTCCTGAATTGTCAGTTGTAAGTATATAGTTAGTTTCGGATATTGATACTGTAGTTGTTCCGGTCGAAACTAATTTATCATTTGGATCAAAATATGCTACCCCATAACGTTGTCCTAGAGGGTAATAAAACTCTTGCCCTACAGTAAGAATTCCTGTTATATTACCATTTCTTGCTCTAAATTCATCAAATATTAAATCATTTCCAATATAAAGGTCATTGTTAATATAAACAATGTCGTTAAATACTGCAGGACCTACGAAAGTAGAAATTCCACTTACATTAAGTGAAGTTACTGATGCTATTCCGCCGATTACATTTTCCGCATATAAAGCAAATCCACCTCCAGATGATCCAGAAATGCTAGATATAACTTTAACCGTATTTTGTTGTCCTACTTTAGATTTAATTGCGTTTTGTTGATCGACCTTTACTTTTATATCAGACATTACCTAGTTACTCCTTCTCTTACGAGAACCATTCCTTCAATAACTCGATTTTTGATTCCTAAAGAATTTGTAATTACTACATCATAAACATATCTTCCTGGCTTTATATTTGTAGTATTTGCGGAAGATAGTGATATCAATATTTTCCCTTGTGTAGATGGAACTAGAATTGCGGTTGTAAAAGTTATTGCCGCAGAACTTCCAGACCACTTTCTCATCTGAGCATTAACTTGATAACCAGTCAAATTCAATGCGGAGTTATCAGATCCCTCCAAAGTAAATGACTGACTAAAATCAGAACCAGAATTGATGACTAAATTATTTACGTATACTGCTGCCATCTATCTTTTTAGCTCTACAACTTATTTATATCTTACTCATAGTTGCTAAAACTTCTTGCTGTCTTAGGTATAATTTGCAATAAAGTTTTGAAAAATTTTTCAACTCTTCAATACTTAATTCATCTATAAATCTAGAATGTTTTTCATATTCAAATAATTTATCAATAGTTTTTAATTCAATTTCATTTGGGTCCATTTAATAATTCCTTCAATAAAGATTTAATTTCATCAATGTCCTGCTTCATTTTGTCCAATTCTTTCTTTTGAAAATCTCTATTATAGATTGTATTAAGATACTGGTTATAAGAAACAGAATCACAATTAACTATAGCCCCACTATTTTCATCTCTGTAAAGATTTTGGTGTCCTTTTACTCTAATCATCTTACTGCAATTGTTCTAAGTTCTTTAATCCTTGGTGGATATGCTTGACTAGTCCCCGACATTACAATTTTGATTGTATATCCATTAAATAGACCAAGATTATCCGCTGTAAATTCATATTCTTTAAATTCATTATCCAAACTAGAACTTACAAAAGTATCAGGTCTTCCACTATTTTTAGAAGAATCTATAACGGCATATCCATCAGAGGTTGTATAAGTTAAATTATCATATCCAGGGAACAATTCAAATGATTGGTCAATTTCAGAAGAATCGGGTCTAATTAAACTATATAGAACTCTAAAATCTGCAGACTCATGACGATATGCTGATAAAATAACTTTTAGTGAAGTTGCTGGTTGAACTAGATTTACAGTCCTTGAGACATACACCGCAGCATGTGGATCATCTAATATTGAATTAGATCTACTATCAGATGCATAATCAGAAATTGGACTGTTCAAACGATTTGAAGTAAATTCTGTAAATGCAGTATCTAAAAAGATGATAGGCGATAAATTAGAATCTGAAGTATTTAAAGTTATTCCGGTTGTAAATGATTTATTCCTTGGTAAATTTCCAAGATACTCGGTTTCATTTTCCTTAGAACAAACTATTCTTACTGATTTTAGTCTGTTTAAAGTATTTAATTGAATTGGTTCAAAACCATTATCTAAGAATGAACTTTCATTGCCACTGACACTTGTTCCAGTGACAGACCTAATTGCCGCAGAAGCAGAAGTTGATGAACCAGGAGTAATAATATCATATGTGGGAACTATTGAACTGTATAGGATATTTTCACTTGCAATAACTTTAGAACCTCCTAGGTTTGCTTCTGAAGTAAATTGCAATTGAGGTCTTCCTGTCACGTCAGCACTTCTATCAACCCCATTTATACTTCTATCAATTACAAGATAGTATCCATCCAACCCAATATCCAAATCACTAATATCGTGAGTTTTGTTAATTCTCCTCAAAGAAATTCCATTTAACTCATATTTGTACATTAAACTATTTGCTTCATGGTCAATTGGAACAGTAGAATCAATTCCTCTAGTAATAGTTCCTAGTGAACCAGTGCCTATAGATTCATATCTAATAATTTCATTGCCAATTTTGACATATCCTGGATTAGAAGCACTTACAGCAACCCCTTCAAAAGTATTAAAGTTTGATGTATCACCAATTGCAACAAAAATTGATACGGATGAAGAAATTAATTTTGTTGTAATAGAAACTGGTGCAATACTAGATTCAACATTACCAACTCTAATTTTATTGGTGTTTCCATACATTCCATGATCAAAATGTTGGACTCTTATATAATTGCCCGAATTTTGATTTGTTGGACTAAAATGACTTCTAATTGAAGTGCTTGCAAGAGATACTATTTGTCCCGAATTATTATAATAACTTAATCCAGCACCAACAGTAAATGATTCACCCTGAACATTTGATAGGTATAATGTATCAAGACTATTTCCAATTGCACTAATAGTAATTCTTGCATCTTTTCCAGTATTACTTGAAACTGAAGAGGTTACAATTCCAACAACATCTCCAATTGCATATCCATTTCCTCGGTATGCACTAGAAACAGCAACACCAGTTATAACTCCATTTCCGGTAGTGATATTTAATCTTAATCCAGATCCATTTCCAGTAATATTATAAGTTTGAACGCTTCCGTTTGCATAATTTAATCCACCAGTGGTGATACCGACACTACTTACAGAACTTCCAGATCCAACAACATAACCATAAACATAATTTTTAGATCCATCAACAATTTTTCTACCAACACTCAAAGCACTAATCAATGATGAATTTGTTGTTGTCGTAATTCCAATAATAGATGTTTTAGGTAATGTTGTTAAAGGATTATTTCCTAATGTCTGAACATAACCATTACTTTCATCTAAAGTAGGATTATAGAAAAATGCAGTTCCTGTTGGAGATACAAATTGTGCTTTATAAAGTTTAAATTTAAGATCTTGATACTGATTTGCCGTCCAGATAGATCCATTTTGAGATTTAAACAAACTTCCCATAGAGAATTGTTTAGAATATGTTACGGCATCTACATCAGGTAAATCCTTAGTGTTTACAGTTTTTTCTCCCATAATTGCCGTCCACATTTCATATTGATCGCTATTTTCCGATATAATAACGACGGCATATTCTCTACCGGGTGGCAAATAAATTGGTTCATCAAAAGTAACTTTTGTTGCAATAGAAGCATCATTGGAAACATTTACCTGATTTGGTCTCAACGTAACTGAATTTCCAATAACGACTCTTGTTGGGGTCCCTAATTCAACTGTTCTTATTTCAACTTTTACCGGTGCATTTCCACTATCTTTTTTAGCAAAGAATAAATCAACAGCAGTTAAAAATGCTCCGTTTACATCATCATTAGAAGATGTTGGAGAAGGTGCCTCCACATTTCCACCAACAACAAAAGTTTGTGCAAGAGGATCAACAAATCTCTGAACTGTTGTTCTAGTGTGAGTGTTTATTGTTGTTTGTGAGGTTGTTGTGTTTGTGGTCAGATTAGTTATTGTATTTGTCGTTAGATTTTTTGTTGTTGCAGTAACAACATTTTCCCACTGTTCAAGAGTTCCATCAGAATTATAATTTACTTCAGCTGATGAATTATCAGTACTTCCTGGTAGTCCAGGATCATTTGTTGAACTTGAAGTTAATTTAAATGTCTTAGTTCCAGTAGCAATTCTAACGGTTGGGGTTGGAATTGTATTTGGATCTCTTAAATAAAATGCTCCAATCAAATCGCCAAAATTATCAGAAATTAATCTGAGGTCTTTTACGTATGCCACTGCACCACTAGTTTGTCCAACTAATTGCATACCTTTAAGCAAATATCCTGAATACTTGCCTTGAGCTTCTTCTGACAATGATACGACATCAATATTAAGAATTTTTGATGATTGACTATATGCAGATGCTATGGATTCTTCCCTAATATACGGATTAATCGTATATGTCGTAGATGGTGAATTATATGGACCATACTTATGATTTGGTGTCGCAACTCTAAATGTAATTAAATTGCTACCACCAATTGTACCAATAACAGTCTCACCGACTATAAATGCATTGGAAGACCCATAATTACTCAAAGTACTATCATTTGCTATTTCAACTAATTTCGGGATAAAATCTACCCCGCTATTCCCATCAAGAAATTGATAAAATCTTGTAGATGGTTTAAGATTAGATGCAGAAAACTGAGTATTTCTGGATCTCATAAAAGATTCATTTGATGAAGATACTAAGACATTTCTTATTGTAGTATCCGTGTTACTTACCGTATCAAAATTACTTGCCTGAGAAAAACTAACAGTAGTATTAGTTGCAGTTGAAGATGTTATAGTATTAGTAGAATTTGTTTCAGTTCTATTTCCTCTCCCGATAATTCTAGGTAAATTAATAGTTTCATTTGTTTGAGAATTAATTGGAGTTAATTCAACAAAAACATTACTCGTCAAATTTTGAGTAACTGTTCTACTAGAATTTAAGGTTATACTAATATTTCTATCTGGAAGTTGAACTGTTCTGACCCAATTATCAATTTCAGGACTTAATTTAATATCACCACTATAAACAATAACATTAAATGGATTTACATTTTCAACCGTAGTTGCGAATGCTTGCTCTATCCATCCAATAGATTCATACTTTAAAGTTACCGCCTTTCCTGTTTTTTGAACATTTGGATCTAATAATTCAAAATTTTGTGATAAATCTAAGTTTTCATCAATGATTGCAGTTGCCGGAGCAATTTGAGATTTAAGTGAATTCCTACTAATAATCGGAGTTAATTCATTTGCCGCACTATTGATCCTGATAGAAGATAATCCTCTATTAATAAATCTATAATTTTTAAAATCATCTACGAAAAATCCACTCTTAAATCTATTATTTCCATCCGCATCTTGTATTTGTAAAGTTTGAGTATTTACTTCAAGTAGTGATAAAGAAGTAACTCTTTCTAGATTTTCAACTCTGTCTTCAATCAAACCGATATCTCTCATTGTATATCTTCTATTATCCATTAATGTAACAGTAGCATTCGCTGGATTATAGAGGTATGGTGGCAATTTGATAGTCGCAATCTCCATTACTGCGTCATTTTTATTTGGTGCCTTAGGATCTTTTGAAGATATTCCTTTTTCAAGAACAAAATTTCCAAGTTTGTCAAGATATAATTTATCAATTCTTGCTAGGTAATAATCATATCCTAGTAATGAACTCTCATTTGGAGATAAAATATGGGATGGTTCGGTAGCAGCAAAATTTCTGGAAGTAAAATCAAATGGAGATGATGTGGTCGAGGTAAATACTGAAACTCTTGGTCTAAAATCTAAAGTATCTGATGCTCTTATTGATCTTGGTCCAATAAAAGGAATATCATGTGCAAATCTATCTTTGTCGTAACTCAAGACGGTTAGTACATCTCCACCATCATTAGATGGTATTGAATAGTAATCAAATACTACTAAAAGTTGTTTAGAAGGTTCTACAGTACTCTTGTTTCTAACAATTCTAGAATAATCACAATATTGATCTTTCTGACCCTTATTTAGAGTATATGAATTTGTAATATCTTTATATTTACCTAATGTAATAGATTGAATTTCCGTGATTATATTCGATTCATTAAATGTGACAGTTTCTGCTTCAGAAAATCTTTCAGAATTAAGGTATACGACTCCTAATACGTTTGTAGATGGTTTAGAAACAATTCTTGCAATTGCCTTACTGGTACTTCCAAAAATATTTTCTCCAATAATGGCATTTGTAGATACATTAGCACTAGAACTAAATTGTATTTGATCTAAAGTAGGTGCAGAAGAATCAAAAGATTCATAGATTGCTAGTATTTTTACTACATCAGGATAATTCAGAGATATCTCTTCATCTTGAACTCTTAATCCATAGTATTGGTTATAAGTAAGACCATCATTAACAGAACTATTATCACTAGTTCCTGATTGAATATACTTTGATTTAGACACAGTTAAAATTTGACTTCTATTATATGTCTTTATTTTACTGCGAATTCCATTTTTAATTAGGGTTGTATTAACTACAATATTACTCTCAGAAGGAAACAATCCAGAAATAACCACAGAATTGCCAGCAAAAGAAAATTGGTCTGAAGTTATTGTGGCGGTTGTTCCATCACTATAATGTACAGAATACCTTTCTTCATCAAATGGAGCAAAAAATGCGCTAGAAATCCCAGTAACTTGAGACGTGCCAAATGATAAAGTTCCAGCACCGTCTGTCTGTTCTCCAGTTATTTGATAAGAAAGTGTTAATAATGAATCGGAAAGATTTACAGAAGAAATATTTGAATCTGGAAGTTGTGCATATAAAAATCCAGAATTCTCATTTCTTATGATTGGTGCTCCAATAAAAATATTACTATAAGTTCCATTCGTAACAGAACCAGAGTATATTCCAGCAACTCCAGGAGTTGCGGAAATAGTTAATGATGTTCCTGTAGGAGAAACTGCTGTTACTCTATTAAATGTCTCATCACCAGTTGTTGTTTGATATCTAATGATTGAATCAACTTTTATGCCTGTGAAAAATTTTCCAGGACTTACTAGAGTATTTCCTCCACTTATCGTTGCTTGTGTTACACCATTTGGAAAATTAAATCTTTCAAGTAAACAATCTGCAGTAAAATCTACCGGAAGTCCTAATAAAGTTGCTTCTTGATATACTGATTTAATATCTTCTGTAGAATATGCGGTTACTGATTTAATGGTTCGTGGAAAATCTAAACCATTAATGAGTAATTGTTCACCAACTGAAAATGTTCCTGATGTTTGTCTCAAATATATGACATCCCCACCATCACCAACAGTAGCATATCCACTAGCACCGCTGCTTTTTCCTTTTACAAACGATGTTTCAGGCAACTCTGCACTTGATATTGTAGAATTTAAAACAATATCAGTATATGTTTGAATATCATAAAGATATAAATCCCAATTAGTTGATGCTTCAAAATATGCAGCATCAGTCAGGTTAAAATTATATACTCTTGCAATGCCAATCGGAGCACTAATTGGTTGAGTTCCGCCAGTAGAATTAAGTTCATTATATAAGTACACAACATCTCTTGTTTTTGGTACTCCATGTACATTATTAACTCTTATAATATTCCCCATTTCAAACGGAATATTTGCATTTTGAATAGACTCAGTATCTCTTGGTTTTGAAACATCAACAATAGTTGTAGAAATTTTATCTACATCATATCCTCTCACATAGGCTTTTCCTGGAGATATTTTTAAGCACATCAAATCATCTGATGGCGTATCTCCCTGCTCTGTTGTTTCGGTATCAAAAAATAAACCATTATTTCCCAATCTATCATTTAATGAATTATTTACCGATACATTAAATGGTTCAACAGTATAATCTCCAGATTCATCATAAGTTCTTGCTGCAATATAATCTTTAATTAAGTTATATTGAGTTTTAGTTTCAATTATTTTGGTCTTACCATTCTCAACTCTTAATAATTCTATAAAGTCAGTATCATTAGTATCTGATAATAATTTTTTGGTTAAAGTTAAATCAATCTTAAATCTATCTGCTCCAGGTGCAGCATAATTTGTAAATCCTTTTGAGGGATCGTACAATGAACTATCATCTTTGGCACTAATAATCAATTCATCAATTTTTAATCCAACTCTATACGAGGGTGTATTGGTATAGTTATCTAAAATTATGGTTTGTTTAGATACATTAACAAAATAACCTCTAATAAAGTAAATACCGTCACCAATAGATGCTGCAGAACCTATTGAAGTTGCATTTAATGAAATTAACGAAGCAAATGGAGTTCCTGCATTAATTGTAGTATTACCATATGTAATATTTTCTTCGGCAGTTAATGACTCACCGTCTTCAAATGGATTGAATTCAAAATTATTGTCAGAATCCAAATATTTTACATATATTGTTAAATCCTCAACATTTATATCATCAGGGTAAGAAACATATTGTACTATAGCAGTTGTTCCTGATATTTGTCCTATTATTTTTTTACCAATAAAATTATCAATATAGAGAGAAATATCAACTCCAAAATTAGTAGGATTAAGTTTTACAGCATTAAAATTTCCATCATATGCAATATTTCCAGGAATCACCATGGATCCCTCTTTAAATATATGACTTCCAAAAGATTTTACTTGATCTTGTAAAATTGATTGAAGAGTCGTTAATTCTCTTGCTTGTACTGGATATCCTGGTTTAAATAAAACTTTGTAAAAGTTTTTTTGAGAATCAAAATCATCATAATATGGGTTGATATTTAAATCTGTTTTTTGTGCCATTTTTTTTTAGAATTCCAGGATAATTTTAATGTCTTCTTTTTGTCTAATGTCTCTTGTTACCAGGGGTCTATTGTCAATATAAATTATATCTCCTGTCTTTTTATTTATCTCAGGATTTGCAAGTCCTGTAGTAAAAGTTACGCCCAAATCTATAACTTTATTTCCAACTGTGACTTTATTGGCATTAAATGTAGTATCAATAGAACCAGCAAATGGTTGAATAGGTTCTGCAGAAGATTCAAAGTTATAAACAGGAGAATCTGATGTTACAGTATTATAATCTGTTTGGTCTAAACTATTGTTAAAATACAAAGACCTATCTCTAAAATACTTCAATACTTTAGTTTCTGTATCGTATGATGCCACATATCCTTTGGCAACTTCACCACTTGCTAAATTTTGCGTAATTTCTCCTCCAATAACTGGAGAACCACTAAAACTATTAGTTAATTTAATAGAATAAAGTGATGAATACTGATTTTCTGTAAAAATAGAAGTATCTGAAGAGAATGTGGTTGGATTTTTTATAATTCCAACCTGAGAAAATTTAGTATCCGTTGGAAAATCTTTAGTTGAGTCATCAAATCTGGCATATGTCAACACTTTATCCGTTCCTAATTCGGTATAGATATCATACCCATGACCTTTAGACGGTGGAATGATGGGTATTAATTTTGCAGGATTGGATAGACTTCCTCCTGGTTGAAGACTTCCTAAATCAACCATTGCCCAAGTGTATCCATAACCTCCTGCAACAACGGTAGTAGAAATTATCGATCCACTACTATCAACTGTAATTGATACCCTACCTCCAGTACCGTCACCAACAATATCAACTACACCTGAACTATATCCAGATCCACCATTTGCAATATATACTTTTTTAATTTGATTTGGATTTGTAACACTAGAATTGCCATTCTCTCTTACACTTACAATTTGAGTATCTGTAGATGTTGCCCAATTATTAGGAACAACAACATACTCCGTTGAATCAAATTTTATGATGTCACTTGGAGATACTGTAAATAAATATTTCCATATGTATCCATCTCCACTTATTCCTGCAGAAGAGGGTTCTAAATCTGTAAAGGTGGGTTCATCTTGTGATTTATTTCCTTTTAAATTTACATCTGAAGAACCATTATCTATGCATATGTAAACTTTATAATCACTATTAATTACATAGTAATTTGTATCATATAATCTACTCAAATCAGAATTTGGTGCCCTATTGCCAATACTATAATCATGCCTATACATATCATAGGATGTATTAGAAGTCCAAGTAACTTTTCGTATTAATCTTCTAATATTACTACTTGTTATTTTTTTACCAAATAAAGATGTATCTCTATAATGAGAAGAATATTCAAGATTATCTGTTGGGTTTGGAATATTCGTATCCCAATTAGTGGTCCTTCCAAACCTAACTTGAGATGGATTGTCCAATCCTAAGAAAATGTAATAAGAGTCGCTATTATTCGTTACAGAATTTATAAAATTGGTTGCATTTAGTATTCTAAACTGGTCTGTTACTATTGCTGCCATATTGATATTTTTTAGATATTTATAATAGTTTTGGAAGAGCTCCGGTATTTCTAAGACCAGTTCCCCTTCTTTGTATTGTTGCAAAAGTTGATAATCCAACATCAACAGTATTGCCAGTTACACCTATTGAAATTGGTGAATTGGATCTACTAAACCCAGACAACCTACCCCAAGAGAATTTGCCTACTGGATTTGATATACTTCCGGTAGTTGCAAGTCCAACTACAGATGTATTAGAATTTATATTGCAGGTAATAATTCCTGTAGTTGAAGAAAATTGATGAATATAGTAAATATTGTCCAAGAATGTCGTACCAATTCCAACTACTGCAGAATTTGAACTATCAATAGAAGTTACTCCATTTCCAACTCGGGTATCAAATATGTAAATTGGATATCCAGTCTGTAATCCAGCATAAGATAGTGTATTTAAATGAAATTTAAGTGCTAATGGATTTCCACCACTTCCAGTTGTAGTTGTAATTCCAGTAATAATGCCTGAGAATCCATTGATTAAAGAAATATTTGTAACATTTTCTACAGAACCGCTTGCAGTTGTTGAAATTCCATTAACAATTAAAGCATCAAAAGTATCTGGAGTATCAAAATCAAAAAATTCTGCATTATCTACAAATATTTCATCAACTGTTGTTGAAAAATCTTTAATAACTTTTGCAGTTGGGTATACTAAAGATTCAATAGAATCTCTGGTTTTATAAACATTTTCTCCATTAATTTTTCTATCAACTTTTTGCTTAATCCAACTTAATGGTTTATAATTTTCAGTATCTACTCCTTGATTAGAATACAAATTAGTTTCAAATTTATCAGAAAAAGATAAATCAAATATTATTCTATTATTTTGTGTTATTGTCGTTGGAAATTGATTATTTTTTAAAACTTGTACTGTATCTCCTTTCTTTAAGGTTTCATTTATGCTAGTAATTAATTCACTATCATCACCTGCGGTCCCTCTATAGAAGAAAATTGCAATATTATCCTCTGACTTAGGTGCTGTTGTGAATACAAAACTAGTTCCTCCATCAAACTGATATGCAATTCCAGGATCTTGGATGACTCCATTAATAACAATTAATAATGCGTTAGAGAGATTTACCTGAGAACCCTCTAAAGATTCAAAACTTAGCAGTTCTCCATTATAATATAGTGGAAATCTTGTTCTAACTCCATCCTGATAATTTCTAATAGAATCAATATAATCAAATTCTCCAAACTGCCATGCGGAGAAAGAATCTGTAAATGTATCAACAACAGTCAATTTAAATTCGGATAGTGGAGAAATTAATCCTTTAGCAGTAACTAATCCAACTGGTTTGAATACATCTCCTCTTTGGAATGAATATCCTTGTCTTGAAATATTAAATTTAGTTACTTCAAAATATGTTGACCCTATGCCAGTTGTAGAGCTTGCTCCGACTTCAACATTAACTAAAAGACCAATTCCAGTATCTGTTGTTGTTCCAATTCCTAATCTAGATACTCCAACAACTTCAAGATTTTCATAAGAAGGTTCTGAAACAAATACTTGAGGATTTGTATATCCAGTTCCACCAGAAACAACTGTGAATGATAATGTTCCACCAGCACCTACAGATGCCGCTACATTTGCAACTGTACCAGTATGATTATTTTGATATACAGATACTCCTATGGATACTATACCATTGTATCCTGAACCAAGATTATCAGTTGTTCCCAAACCAACTGAAACAATACTGCCACCAGCTCCAACAACAGCAGTCACTGCTGCCCCTACAAGCGGCGCATATCCTAATCCGGTAGATGACCCTAATGAAATAATTATCCCACCTCTGGGAGTTTGATTTTGGTTTACATCAAATTCTGATGTAATAATATTATTTGTAATCGGATCAGTAATACCAGAAAATACTACACTAGATATTCCTAGAATAGAATTTTCAATAATTCTAAAATTATTATTTGGATTATTAAGAGTTGTTGGAGTTTGAAAAACACTGTTGATAAAGAGAATTCCATTACCGCCAGTAGATCCTAATCCTACAGTATTTGCTCCACCAACCGTTAATGTGAAAGTTCTTCCGATTCCAGTAAATTTATCTGAAATATCATCATATATTTGATTTGTTGTATAGTCATTTCTCAGAAAAACTCTTCCGGTAAAATCTGATGTTTCAAAAGTTAAATTTCTAGAATCTCTTTCTATTTGCGGATTTCCTCTGGGAGGTTCAGTAAAGAAAATATTATTATTTACAATATTATAAGATCCTCTGTAAACTCTAGCTTCAGTAGAATTTGCATGTGTTGTTGCAGAAGAACCAACAAATCCTCTAGTCACCTCAACTAGTTTAATTGAACCAGCATTTGTAATTGGACCAACATTAGTTGTTCCCAAACCAACATTAATAATTTCCATATATTCATTATCAACTTTAAGAATATCATTAGGTGCTAAGGTGGATATTCCGCTTAAGGCAAATATTGAAGAATTTGAATCTATTTGTCCAGATAAATTATAAGATATTGGGGTGAATAGTAGTGGATATTGAACTAGATTATCAATCGTAATAATTACCTTTTCATTTTTCTTAAACATCTCAAGTTGATGTGCATTTCCTTGACCATATGAAGTAAATGTAACTCCAATTCCAGAAATAGCATAATCTTTTCTTGTGGATAATTTAAAGGAATCATTTGATAGTTTAATTACATAAACATCGGAAGGTAGTAATGTAGTTACAACTCCAACTGAATTTAAAGTTGAACCAATTCCAACTGCACTTGCACCAACTCCAATAAAAGTTGATTTTGGAGTGTATATTAATCTTTCTTGTGGACTAAAGAAATGATTGGGTATTGTAAATATTCCAGTTACTGGGTTTAATATGGATGAATCTGATGGATTAAATATCTTTGCAAAAATTGGAGTTCCATTGGAAGTTAAATTAAATTCTGTTCTATTAATTCTATTTCCATTAATTGCATTATAAAATTTAAGATCAATAGACTCCGTTACTGTGCCATAATTAAGATCTGGGGGAGTATTTAACTGGTCAAGACTTGTATATAAGCATTGATTAAATGATAAAATATTTACCTTGGCAGTTATTGATGCATCTGGGTAGAATTTTAAAGTAAAGTTATTTCCTTCATATTCGCCACCAAAAGTTCCAATTCCTGAATTATTTTCAGCAGAAAGAAAAGCTGATTGCTGTACATAAATGTTAGTTTCATCTTGCACTAACATAATTTGATGAAGAGCACTTGTTGCTCCAATACTAACTTCTACTAATGATTTAACCGCATTAAAATTAAATTTATTCAGTGATATTACAGTTGATGCTACAGAGACTGTCGATGAATAGTGTGACTCATATACAGCACTTCTCTCATTTCCTGACAATTGGCCAGGCAATATAAATCTATATACCCCCCCACCAATAGATGTTGTGCCAAATCCAACAACTTTAGACCTAACATTAACATTATTTGATGAATTGTTAGTATATTTTAAAGATAAAATTCCAGAAGAAATCTCAGCCCCAAATGTTCCTATAAAGTTTCCTGAATAATAATTATTTAAGTATTCAGAATCAAAGTAATATTCTGAAATATAAGTATTATTACCATCATGATTTAAATATATCTCAACAAAGTTCATATCACTGGTTATAGAATCAATAACTTGAACATTTAAATATAATGAAGAAAATTTATTTGAATCTACAGATATAATAGAAGTCGTTATTCCTACTGCTGCAATTTTATTGGTTCCAGTTAAATCAATAAATCCAATAGAAGTGGTTCCAATTCCTGGTGAAGGAGAATTGTAATTACTGGTAATTAATTTTACATTATAATCTACATTAAATGGATCATTAGGAGTAAATCTTAAGTAATTATCATTAAATTCATCTTCAATTAATGAAAATGTTCCAAATTCTTCTCCCGAAATATGAGTAAGACCTACGCCCGTGTTTATTAATGTTCCTTTTTCTGCTAAGAATGAATTTGTACCATCATTTAGAATTACTAGTTCGGACAATTGAATTTGGGAGTTATCTGAACTTGAAACTCTAATTAATAGATTATCATAAGAAGCTCCCGTATTTAATTCTAATAAATTTAAAAATTGACTTGGTTCTCCATCTAAATTAGAAAATTGTCTGTTTATGTCATCTATTTTTAAAACTACATTAGTTTTACACTCAGTATAATCTGTTAATTTTTTATTTTTTAATTTTAAAAACTTAGAAGAAGATCCAATAACATCAATATCTTGCACTAAATCAAAATTATAAATTGTATCTACTCTATTTTCTTCAATTATATCATAAATGGTAGTTGAAACATTACTAGAATCTGAAATTTGACAATTTGCCGTTGATGTAATTCCAGTGTCTGCAAAATTTTTAAGACCACTAGTATGAAGTAAACTATTAACAGGTGTTTTTAGTTCCTGATATGTAATTGGACTCTTTATGGTATATGAAAGATTTTGATAATAATCGTTATTTGCAGTTACTTGGTTATCTTGGTCTAGCTTACCAATATCATTCGACCAACCAAGAGATTTTTTGATAGAATAATCAACTTCAAATACTCCAATACCATCTTCAATTTTATTTACTGTTGCTATATTTCCAGATTCTTTTCCTACGATAATTTCTCCAACAGACAATTCATATGTTCCAAATACTTTAATAAATGAATTATTATAAGAAGAAATATTTAAATCTCTTTCAATATTATTAGAAATAATTTTTTCACCGATTATAAATGGGGAAGAAACTTGAATTACTTCAAATGAAGGGTAATCAGTTCTTTTTATAATAATTCCAACAGAATCTTGAATTGTTTTAGCTATTCCAGTATTTGACGTTAAATTTGAAATATCAATCGTAACTGAATCAAGAGATCCAATAGTATTATAATTACTGACTGTAAAAAATTTATATCCATAATCTTCCGAATTAAATCCAGAACCATTAATATTAAACTTTTGAATTCCTTCTACAAATACCTCATCACCAATATTAAATGGATTAGTTGAAAATCCAAGTACTGGTGTTGTTATGAAGCAAGTAAAAATTCCACTTGAAGAAGATTGAACTTGTTGAATACTAATTCCGTTTGTATTATTTGTAGCAAATAATTTTACCGTTGTTTCGGGAAGACCTCTAGGTTCTTGTATAATATTTACAGAATTAATAGAACTACCAACTATAGTTGCCTCTAGTATTCCACTATCAATCTTTTCCCCAGATATAGAATCTACGATTACAATTGATGGTGCATCAGTATATTCGCTTCCCCCATTAGTAACAGTAATAATTCCAATAGTATTTGAATTATTAATTGTAATTAATGGTGATATGTAGGCAACCGGTTGTAAAGTTTTATCTGAAGAATACTCAAATCCTTCATTAATAACTCTTATTTCCTTTGCATTACCTATGGTTGTTGATTTTGGAACAATATAAGCATCTTTTCCGCCAATAGAATTAGAACCTGTAAATACAGGAAGTTTTTTATATCCAGATCCTCCAGAAACAATATTAATTTTATCTATAGGTCCTTTTGCGGATAATGAATTTGTAGTATATTCCAATACATCACATTCACTTTGAGAATAAGATAATTTTTCTGGTATTACAGATAAGCATATGTTAAATGTAGTTAAACCAATACCTGAAATTTTATATTTTGAATTATATTTACTATCAATGAATAGTATTTCTGAATAATTATTTACTGATGTATCAGAAGTGCTAATATATCCGGACTTTTCTAAGTTATAATATAAGTTAGTTGGTAATTGATTGTCATAATTAATAGTAAGGGATGCATTAGTAGAAACTCCAACTGTTCCTATTCCCGTCAGTGTAAATGACGATGAATCTGAGGTAGAGACAAATTCATTATAATAATTTTTATCATAATAAAGTTTAAAAGTATAACCGAAAAGTGAAGTGTCCGATAAATTAAATATTAAATTATTATTCTTAATCGATTGAATTTGTGGATTTATTAATGAAATAGATTGATTTGATCCACCAGTACTAGCAATACTTACAGTGTTCGGTGGAATGCTTACAGAATCAATATAAGTTTCTGAAAGTTTTATAGTGTTATCATTGGATTTATAAACATAATAAACACCAGTTGATAGTCCAGATGCAACTACATTTGCAGAATATAAAACTTTATCTCCAGTCTTTAGATTATGAGAATTAATTGATATTGTACTATTTACTGTATTAATTCCAACTGAAGTAAATCCTATAGGATTAATTAAAATGTTTCCAGTAATTTGATCTCTTTTAACATAAACTGATATTGAAGTTCCAATACCAACCGAAATATTCGGTTTTATGTTTAAACTAATAGTATCTCCGGTAGTTAATTCATGAGAAGTTGAAACTGAAACCGTAGATTTAATACTTTCAACTTTTCCAGTTATTTGAGGATATGTACTTCTAATAGAATATTTGCTGTTATTATCGCCATTAGTAATAAAATATACTTCGGAAGAATTAATGTTAGTTTTAATTCCGATTACATTTTTGTTTTTATTAGTTACATATACATTTTGAGGTAAATTAAATTGAGTTGCTGTTGGTGAAGTAGATACTGCAATATTTGATCCGTTGTTTGTAAATATTACTGGTTGATTATTTGTAAATGGATGATTTTCAATATAAATTCCTTGAGTTGGAATAATTCTAGTAAGGGTAGAATCTCCAAATTGAAATGTTGCAGAATTTGTAATTCCTGATGTAGTTCCAATTCCAATAGATTGTCTTGGATTAAAATATACTATGTCATTAACTTTAGAATTAAAATAATCTACATTCTCAGAGATAGTAAAAGAGTCTGGAATGAAGTTTATCTGTGTTGTTACGGTATGAGATACGCCAGTAGATCCCCTTTCTACTTTAAGAATATTAAGATTTTTAAATACCTCTAATACAGATAATGTCTCTGTTCCAATTAAAATACTACTTCCGACAGATACTGATGATGGAAGTTGAGATACATATATCTCCGTAGTTAATCCTGATGTTGATGTGGGGACACTTTTTACAAGATTGGAATAATAAGAAGATACTCCAATTCTATGTGAATTATTTAATTTACTTAAGTTGGTAGAAAATCCAGAAATCGTAACAAAATCATTATCTGATAAATTATGATACGGCAATATAGTAACTTTTACTTCACCCTCGCTATTAAAAGTAAAGATAGAATTATTATAAGTTTGTGTAGAAGTATTCAATTGTACAATATCTTTTCCCTTTATCGATGAAACTTTTGCAATTAGTCCCCCACCTTGCGTATTAGTATCGTCAAAAGTTAGACTATCATTTACTTCATAGTTAGTGCCAGAATTAATGATATCAAAATCATTTACATTACCTTCAGTTACTGAAACAACAACTGATTCTTGTTTTGTAAAATCACTAGTCTCAATTATAAAGTCATTACTTGCATAATTATCAGAAATTTTGTATGGTAAAGTATTTCTAAGTAAATTAGAATCATTAAAATTGAATGATTGATCTAAAGTAGAATTTTCTTCTAAAGTATTAGATCTATACTTATTTCCAATAAAATATGGAAATTGAGGACTTAATGTATTAGGATCAATAGTTGCAAAATATGCATATACTCCATTAGGAAATTCTGGTGTTTTTCCAAATCTTCCATTATTTTCATCCAAATCACCAGAATTAGTATATTCATAGTCTTCAACAAAGAATCCTTCCGAAAACTCTACAGGTCTATCTTCTATGTTGGATGCATTTGAGGTATATCCTGAAGTTAATGCTTTAATATTTGATTCTACTTCTGGATTAGAATACCCATATGGTCCGTATATTGGGTTTCCATCATAAGCCCACCCGATTATTTTTGAAACATCGGCACCAGTATCATTAAATGATGTTTGCAATTCTTGAAAATATCCACAAACAGAATACTGTAATTGATTTTTACTTTCTTTTAAAAATTCATTTCCAAATCTAACATTATTACTAATTGTTAGTGGTCTAATATTAGCACTCAAAAGTGCATTAGAACCTGCAGGTACTACTCTAATAATTGTTGTAGTATTTGAATATCCAATTCCCCCACTTATAATTTTTACATCTGTTATTTTCCCATTACTAATAACTGGTCTTAAATCTGCTCCTGATCCAAAACCGGATGAATCAACTACAATTAATTCTGGGGTTGAATAATACTCAATTCCCCCATATTGGATGTTTACTGAATTAATTATACCATTTACAATAATTGGATTTAATTTCGCTTCTCTACCATTTTTTATTGATATTAATGGTTTTCTTTCAAGATTGATTATTGTAGAACCATATCCAACTCCACTATCATACAAATAAGCATCAATAATATTTCCTTTAACTACCGGAGTTGTTATGATAGATTGATATTCTTGAGTTGTTGTACCAAATCCAACAGGAGTATATTGTATTAAAACAGAAATATCTGGATAACTAAAGTATTGATAGCCGCTTCCAATAGATGAGAATTTAATATAATTTTGTCTATTGTAATTTGATACATCTGTTCCTCCAATTCCAGCAGAACATAGTCTAAAAGAATCTTCATCAGTCTTTAAAATATAATACTGAGATAATGTAGAAATCCCTATTGTAGAAATTTGATAATTATAGGTTACTAATTCGCCACTATTAAATCCATGATTTTTAAAATTAACAGTATGATTAATTGTAGATATTCCAACTGGAGAGACAATTAATTTTCTATTAGTATATCCATTACCGCCATCAATTATTTTAATTTCGGATATGGTGTTTTTATATGAAGAAGTTCTAAATTTATGAATTCCTGAAGTATTATTTCCATTAAAAGTTATTGTATTGATTCCAGATAAGTAATCTGAAGCAGTCTCATAAAGTTTAATCGTTCTATTATTATCAACTTTACTATAATATGTTGAATTATTAATTAAAGTTGAATCACTAAATCCTATTCCAATAGATAAATTTCCATTTGAATTATAAATTATAGATTCTCCATTATTTAAATTATGATCACTTAAAAATGTTAATTGGTATGTAGATGTGCTAATTCCACCAGAATTTGTTGTAGTTCTTCCATCAAATAAAATATCTCTTTGTCTTCTAGTAATTATGGGTTCTATAACAGCACCGGAACCATTACCGCCGGTTATACCAATAGATACAATTTTATCAATATCATAATCTTGAGAATCTACATAAACTTTTTTGATAGATCCACTGATTACTGGTTGAACTAGAGCAGTTGATACTTTTCCAGGTGAAATTGATATTAATGGAGGATTGATAACATCATAGTCAATTCCACCATTTAATACTTCAACAGATTTCAACGGACCATAATAAACTTTATCATCAGATTTATAATTACTAATTTCAACACCGTTAATTAACATACCAGTTGTTCCTGGAATTGTTAATTCTGCAGTTCCATTATCAATATTGTTAATATTTTCTGATAATGAGAATTTTTTAAGTAATTTTTGAGCACCAATTGTCCCAGATTTTTGGGAATATAATGTAAATTTGTGTATTTGATTGTTAAAATTTGAATTAGAAAATGTTAAGAAATTATTTGTACCGATAAATGACTTAGATGAATATAATCTTATTCCATTATTTGGATTTTGAACTTCAATATAATAGTCTCCGGTATCTAATCCAACAATATTTGTTCCAGAAGGTTGATAATAAACCCTGTCACCTGTTATAAATGGAACACTACTTTGAAATAATATAGTTGTATATTTGTCATCTACTAAATTAGACAAAGCAATAGCATTAGATGTTTTAATATTTTTTATTATTTCGTATGTATAATTTCCAGTAAATCCATCTCTTCCAGACGGTAATGAATTGGAAGCAACATAGGCATAATTTTCATCAACGTATAAATTTTGAATATCAGATAAAATAACATTATTTCCAAATTCAATAGGAACCGTTAGACTGCGTGATGTGTTAAGTTTTCTTCTTAAATCATATTTTACTCCAGTTTCTGGAGTAAAATTTAAATTACTTAAGGTAACTCTATTTTCAGAAGAATTAATATCAGAAATATATGCTATATTTGTATGAGAAGATGCGATAATATTACTATCTCTCTCTAAAATTTCAACTCTGTCACCAACTTTTAAACTTGATTTGTCAATTGGACTTGTTAACGTAAAATTATTAATATTCTCTATTTGATATCTTGAACTTGTATTGTATATCCAAGAATTTGCAAAAATTTCTTTATATGTTTTATTATTTTCAGGATTATCAATTAAATCACCAATGCTCTTAACAGAAATAATCTGCTCTTCATCTAAATTTAAATTATTTGATATTTGTACAAATTTTGACAGAACTCCAGTGAGTCTAAATTCAACTTTTTTTGTAAGATCTCCATCTTCATATCCATAATAAATTTCATCAGATCTTATATTATCTGCTAATGAAATTTGTTCTTCAATTCCAGTACATCCAAAGAACTGATTTATACTCTTATTAGTATAATTAATTGTATTATTTCCAGATATAAGAGTTCCTTGCTCAGAAAATCCGATTGTAGAATCAACTGAAATTATAGAAGAACCAATAGAGACATTTTCCAAGCATTTTGTGTTGGGTGTAATTACAAAGTTACCTTCAACAGATGAGGAATCATTATATCCAACAAAAAGTGAAATCTTAAAATATTGTATATTATTTCTAGTAAATGGTTCTATTTCTGAAATTGAGGCGCTAGTATTCTCATCAGTGGATTTTTTAATTGTTTGGCCAACTAATTTCAAAGGATTCCCAGAGATTCTTTCCGCTATTACAATTTCTCTTCTAATAAATTCTGAAGAAGATGGTTTAATTAAAAAATCTTCTAAGTTTACAACTCTCGGAGTCACTCCATAAAGAATATTAAATAAAATTCTAAATGATTCATCAGTTCCTTTTGCTTGATAAAAAGATCTCGCTTCTCTTATAAAGTTTCCGACATTTAGATTAGGAACAAAATCAAGATTTTCTAATCCGGGAGTAAACGTGTATTTTATTTTTTTATAAAATTCTTTTAAAAATAAAGAACTTAAATTTTGTACAGACGATTCATTAGCGTGAGATTCTGCTTCTGATTCTGAAAAAACTAATTCTTCTTGATTTAAATTTGCATGATAACTGGTAATACCACTAAATCCACGAATGCATCCAGTGAAAGTATTAGTTGTTAATCCAGCATATGTAATGACTTCATTATCAATTTTTAATAATCCATAATTTTGAGGAAATCCTTTAGTACTAGTAACAGTAATTACAGTATCAGTAGGAGAAACTTCAGAAGTAGTGTATGTGCTATCTACTACTACCTCAGGTGTCAAATTATCTAATTTTAAATATTGATCTAAATTTTCCGCTATATCAACGGGTCCACTTTGATATTCTTGAGAAATATAATATTGTTTTAAAAATTCTGCAGCATTTGGACTTTCATCCAAAATGAAATTTGGAAGTTGACTATTAATAATTTGCTGAATCTTAACTCTAGATTCGAACCCAGTTTGTATCATATTACGCTCTTATTAAATTCCCGTTTGAATAACTTGATGTGTAATAATCTCTGGAAAATACTGTTCCAGAGATTTCATCACCAGAAGCAATTACATCTCTTACCATATTTATTGTGCTTTCTGAGATGCTAAAATTTAAATATAAATCTTTTAATCCAACAACATCATTTGATTCTGGAAATGCTTGTATTTCAATAGTATTATTTTCTTTAGATGTTGAAATAATATTTACGGTTCCAAGTTTTATTTCACCTTTCAAATAATCAACCGTTCCAGCAGACTTTGATACAACTCTTATGGTTCCATCACTTAAAGGTTTTACTATTGATAAAATTCCTGTTTTTTTATCTAAATTAGGGACATCTGTAAGATATACAGTATCTGATTCTCCTGAAATTTTAAATCCAGTAGATTTAATATTATATCCACTTTCATTAACATGAAATTTATTCCCAAAACATAATTCATATTGAGTAAATTGATTTATAAGTGCCTTCAAATCCCTTCTTATTCTAACTTTAGTGATGTTGGAAGTTATGGAGGTATCTGTATTATCAATTATTTGAAGAACTTTACTGTATTTAAATCTTCCTCCAAATTTATTAAGATCTAAAGAATTTGAATATTCATCTAATGAGTTAATAACTTTTGTTTTCAGAGACTCAACGGCAGATACTTGAGAATAATTATAATAAATTGATGAATCTATTTCAACATAGAGTACTTTAAGGTCAATTATTTTTTGATTAATACCTGAAATGCTATATTGTTTTAATTGAGATAAAATTCTTGACTTCGAAAAGTCAGAAACAAAAGTTCCATTTTTTGGTTTAATACTTATGGACACCGTTCCAAATTCAGGAGGGTCTAATTCTTCACCGCCAATAACAGCGACTGATTCTGTATCTGGGTAAATTTTTTTAATAATCGTCTCATAATCTCTTGATGTTACTGCTCTATACTGTGAAGAATATATTCTTGGTGCAAAATATTTAATTGAATCTATTGATTCGATTTCCGAACCATTTTGAGATGGTTGATTTGTTTCAATTAACACAGAACCTATATCTACTAAAGCATTATTTGCGTCCCTAATGCTTCCAGAAAAAGCAAAAGAAGATGCGCCGTTACCTTCTTCACCATCAGTTACAATATAATTTACAGTAATTACCGCATTATTTTCTAATTTTTTACCAATTAATCCATCACCAAAAAGTAATTCATACTTTTCATCCTGCACTTCTTGTAAAAGATAAATTGTTGATGTTGAATCAATATTGAGAATATTATCAACCGAAGAATACTCCACACCCAGTCCACTATCATTAATTCCTCTTACATATACTGAAATTGTAGAGGTATCGATAAATGAATTATCTAATATAAATCTTTGATCTAGTGATCCATCGACTAAAAATTGCTTTGTTAAAAAAGTCCCTTGATATACATCAATATTACTGAATGATGCAACTCCATTTACAACATTTGTCGTTATATTATCGGGAACAGAAAATGTATATGAACTATTGTCAATGGATCCAACACAAACTAATCCTGCCTGTAAAGTTACTGTTGGGGTGTTTGATGTGAGAGATACTGGTACGTTAAATGATACTTGTGCCTTTGATGCCGTTCTGGAACGTGGCACATATCCAATATTTCTTGCCAATGAAACAACATTTTCACGAAGAGTTGCAGAATCCAAAAAGGATTCATTTACAATCATATTCGAATTAAATGCAGTAATATAAGTATTATATGCCAGAGTATCTATTAAAACAGAAAAATTAGACCCCTCAAAGTCAAAGTCCGTAAATGTTGAGTTAGCACGGAGATAATCTTTGATAGAAGTCTTTATCTGATCAAAATCTAGATTTGTAAATTTAGTAAAAGGCATTTTATCTTGTTGCCTCTAATAGGAAAGAATATTCTTGGGTTGGAAACTCTTGGCCAATAATATCGAAAATAACTGTCACATTAAATGAGTTATTGTCCGGATTAGGATCTACCTCAACTATTACATTATTAACTCTTGGTTCAAAGTTATTGATTGATATTTCAATTTGATTTTGAATTACCGATGAAGTACCAAAGTCAATATTTTCAAACAAACTTCTTGTAATATCAGATCCTAATAGAGAATTGAAGAATCTTTCGGTTGGAATAGTTTCTACAATATTTCTTACAGATCTGCGAATTGCATTTTCATTTTTTAATATTGGCAAATCCTTTGTCACGGGATGTGGTTCAAAGGATAAACTGATATCTTTAAATGACCTGGATATCCTTTGAATTGCCATCGAACAAAAGTTTTTTATTTATTTATATCTACTTCCAAGAAGAACCGTAATTTGGTTCTGTTCCATATGACCAATCATCATAGTCCTCATCATTACGAATTTTTTCATGCAATTCAACTTGTTTTTTTAGGTTATGCTTTGGTGCAATGTCATAAACTACTTCTTGAATAACTCTTTTTTGATTGTCGTCAGATTCGAATAGCATTTGTGAAACTCCTGTTTTAATTGATTAAAACAGAACTTTTATAAAGGAGGTTTCTATCTCCTATTACTATTTAACGATCTATCTCACGAAGTCTAAAATTATTCGAATCTAGATATTTTAATAGTTCAATGGCAATTAATTTGGGATTCCCATCGCCACATGTGTACACATCAATGGCAATAGATCCATTTTCTGGCCAGGTATGGCAAGAAACATGACTTTCTGCAAGTGCAATCACAATGGTACACCCCTGAGGTAAAAAACAATGTGAAAAAATATTAAGTATTGTCATTTGAGCACGTTTAATTCCGCGCTCCATTGTTTCTTGAAGGGCAATACCGTCGTTCAGAAGGTCATATTTTACATCATACACCTCTAAAAGCAGGTGTTTGCCCATCGAATGCTGTTTCAATTATTCTATACTATTTCTAAAAATTTATTTATTTAATCAAAAATCCGGTTCTTTTAAAATCAGAGTCTTTTACAAAGTCGTATTCTTCAAGATCATAAAAATCCAAATCGTTTTCATTCCATATTGGAATTGCTACAGTATTATTATGTCTAAAATCTGGATTTTGTCGAAAATGAACCTCTATTAACTTATTTCCAATGAATTCGCAGTTGATATATTCATAATTACCTTTTAAATTTTGTAGAATTTTTGGAAATTCAACTTTTTTATCAATTTTTTCCCATTTTTTCCACTTGTAGTAAGGATCTTTGTCATCTTTGGTGCCCAAAACAACTAATTCTGACTTTTGATTCTTAAAGTCAACGCTTAGATGCTCTCCCATAAAGATTTCAGACCAAAATTCTGCCGGATAAATGTGATCCGTGTATTTTTCAATCCATTCTTTACGAGCAAAACGCCCCATTCCAAGTAAATTGAAGGATGGTCGCACAATATAAAAGTCGGGTTTTGGAACAGTGGTGCCAACAGGACCACATGTATAACCTAAAACCCGACTTAAGAATAATTTATTGTAAATCCAGAGGTCTGATGTATGAATATTCTTCCATTCATCATTTCCATCTAAGAGATACATTTATTTTCCTTGTCCTCTATACTTTTTACGAGCTTTATTACGAGACGTAGCAGAATACTTGGTATGAGCACCACAACCCTGCTTAGTTTTCTTGGGAAGAGATTCGATGACCTGCTTTCCGCCAGATGATTTTTTAATTGCCATTAGTTTTCTCCTATAATTTCAGTTTCAATTTCATTTGGATTTGGAGAATTTGTCTCATAAAACTGATTTGACAGATCCTCCATAGCATTGAAGTATTCTTCCTCTGTAAGATTGGAATAAATTTTACGACCTTTGCAGAGGATGTTGTAAAATTCGTTAGACATCAAATGACTCTTGTTTTTTCGTGACCGACTCTAATGCGAGGATCGCACCAAATTTCAAATCCTGCTTCCTTTGCATCCAAACAGAAACTCACGTCTTCTCCACACATATCCTGAACTTCACCAGATTCAAAGACTTGCATTTTAGGTGCAAACCATGGATACTTCATTTCAGAGTGTTCAAATACTCCGTGCTTAATTAGAAGCCAACCAAATCCCGCATAGTCAACGGTAAATGGTTTACGACGCTTACTGATGGACTCAACAGTTTCGTGATTCATGACTCCGCCATTATTGCGGAAATCATCCTCTTCCATCCAGTGTGCAACTGATGTGGTATGACCATCTTCTGTTGCATACCATCCAGAGGCAATATTCTTATCCATTAGAATAAGTTGCCAGAACTTTTCAGTATTGAAGACAATATCGGAATCAATCCAAAGTTGCCAATCATATTTGAGTTTTCCATCCCAAGGAAGTTGATCCGGACCACGAAGAACATTTGCTCCAAGACATTTGCATCTTGCAAAGTTCACCATGGAAGAATAGTCCTGGGAAATTTGAATACTTGCTCCGGACTGTACTAAATCAAAACACAGTTGAACGAAGCTCTTTAGATAGGTATAGGATACTCCTCTTCCGGGAAGACAAAAGACAATAGACTTTCCTCGTACCATTTCTTTCGCAAGATCATAATCCCATTCTAATTCTTTATTTGATGCCACTGGGGCATTTGCTTTTACGGTAAATCCTTTAGCCATAATTGAAAGTAGTTACTTCAGTATCATACAATATTATGTAGCAATTGTCAATCTGTACGTTCTGTGAGAATTACTTCATCTCCTTCAATCTTAAATTGAATTTCAGTATCTTCGTACCATGAAAGTTCATTTGCCACAATCTCTGGAATAATCACATAATAGTCGCCAGTAATTGGATCAACCTGTATGGACTCAAAAATTTCTCCGGAATTTTTTTTCATCTTCGTGTTTATAAAACCTTATTTTATTTTTATATAGCGAAAAATATTTTTATATTTGGTGTTTATATATCTCTCGCTTCCGTAACACTTTGTAGGTTAGGGGGACCCATGGTTTTTATATACGGGGCGGCGGGGGGTCGGCACCGCGCCAAGGGGACTGTCCTATCACGAACGACCAGACTGCCCCCTCACGAACGCCTAAGGGTCAGAAGCGAACTGCCAGATCAGAGTGCCCGACGCGATCTGCCAGACGGTCGCGGGCAGCGGCGATACGGTCGGCGCGGTGCTGATCACGGGCGCGGATCATCACCGCCTCAAGGTCGGCAACCATCACCCGACCCATACCGGTGACGCGGGTGATGGTCATCCCCTTACCAGCGCCAACGGCATGAGATGCTCCGCCTGCGGGGAGGTCGGCATCACGAACCGAACCGATAGCAACGCCGCGCCCGTGCTGAGCGTTACGGGTCAGGGTCTCACCTTTACGGGGACCACGGCGGGGAAGGCGGGTGACGGTGAAG
>Ga0164292_10000419_pt1 | contig 32972 bp, 43 predicted proteins | sample GEODES117metaG_FD_111486 | JGI IMG/M metagenome (GOLD analysis project Ga0164292, IMG submission 111486) | Eutrophic lake water microbial communities from Lake Mendota, Wisconsin, USA - GEODES117 metaG | ecosystem: Environmental > Aquatic > Freshwater > Lake | place: USA: Lake Mendota...
AAATTTTAGTCAGTGCTGGAAAATTCCGAACCTTGGGAAAAGTCCGCTTTCGCACCATTTTTGAAAAAAGCTGCCGTTCGGCAAGCGACCCCATTGTCGCCGTTTAGAGCCACGCTAATACAAGACGATGGAACATGAGCCGATAGAGCTTCGAGCAAGCCCTGAGGCGCTTATGGCGCTTTCTAAAGGCGTCACCAGCTTCAGGGTCGAGGAGCTCAACGGCGTAGGCGGTGATGTTGGTGCTGTCTGGTTCCAAGCCGATCAGCTTTATCTCGTCACTGTCGATATCCTAGGGCTAGCTCTCAAGTTCGAGGTTTTCACGTTGCTCGTGAAAACGCCTGCCGAAATGCTGGCCATCGCCCGTGCCAATGCGCCACAAATGGAAATGGCGTGGGCCGAGATAAAGCAGGCTGGTTTGCCCATTCCGCCGATGGCGCTCCTCGCAACACCTGCTCCCACTGGCGAACTAGCACAGTGGCCGTTTCGATCATGGCGGCTTGATGTTCTCAAGAGTATGGAGTTCATCGTTGACCCTGAATATCTTCCGAAGACCGCAGACGCAGTTCAGGAATACTTGTTAAGCCTTCCCGCCGGAGTGGCACCCGCCGGTAGCGAGCACACATGCCTTACCGCTAGCGGACTGCTGTTCACTTCGGATGATGGTAGGCGCTTTCTCGTTGTAGCAGACGGAATGCCGGGCATGATGAGGGTGACCGACCAAGAGGACGTTGTGCAGTCGTATCTGCGGCAGTGTATCGCTGTTCCGGCGTCGGAATACGTAGCTAAACTTTAAAGCTGCCGTTCGCCTTTCCACCCACTTGCGGTCATTGGGCACTTTCGTGCCTTTTCCTAAAAGCGGACACCGCAGGGAGTTTCGTTCCGCTCCCTTGACCTTTACAGGAAACAACCCGCTCTGGTTTAAGGCATTGAAAAATAACGGTATAGAGTTTCACCTGTCGGTCCCGCGGGCTTTCCCCCACGGCCGCGCGGCGGTGTAGCCCAGATAGCCGTTGCCAAACAGCGCATGGAACGGCTCGGGCAGGCCATCGAGATAGGTGTTCATGCCCGCTGCGATGTCTAATGCTGCCGCCGCATGGAAGGCGCTGAGCACCCCCATCGGCAGCGCGGTCAGCAGCACGATGTACATCAGATAGAGAAAGCTCGGCCTGGCGCGGCTGGTCCTGGGTTCTTTGGAATTGGCCTCGGCGACGATCGCCTGCAATTGCGCCTCGATCATCGGCATTTCCTGCGTGCCTTCGAACGCGATAAGTTCGAGCTTTCCCTTGGCCTGCGCTTCCTTGTCAGGGATGATCTTGTCGATGATCGAGGCGACGGGGCCGATGAGGACGTCGATGAGGGCCATGAGGTGCGCTCCTTGGGTGTGAGTCGCACAAAAATAACCAAATTGGTTAAAGTGGGGAAATTTTTTAACCTATTTCGTTCCTGCTTCAGCCAAGAGCCGCTGCGCCAGCGCCAGATGCGGGCGGTCGAGCATCGCGCCATCGAGCGCCACCACTCCGGCGCCGGGATGGTCCGCAAAGGCCTGCACCACCGCCTTCGCATGGGCGAGTTCCTCGGCGCTGGGGGTGAAGGCGGCGTTGATCGGATCGACCTGCGCCGGGTGGATCGCCAGCATCCCGCGGAAACCCGCTGCCCGGACACCGCGCGCGCGCTTTTCGAGCGCCTCAAGGTCGCGGAACTCGGGCTGCACGGTCTCGATTGCCGCCACGCCCGCCGCCGAAGCACCGATCAGGCACAGGCTGCGCGCCATCTCGTAAGTGTGCGCATATTCGCCGTCGGCGCCGCGCTGCTCGCGCGCGCCGAGCGCGGCGGACAAGTCCTCTGCCCCCCAGCTCATCGCCACCAGCCGCTCGCGGCCCGGATAGTGCCCCGCATACTCGCCGGTGCGGAACATCGCGGCTGCCGTCTCGGTCACCAGCGCGGCGACCAGCGTGCGGCCCAGCGGAATGCCGTTCGCTGCTTCGAGCGCGGTGAGATAGTGGTGCAGCTGGGTGATATCGGCCGCGCCTTCGGCCTTGGGCAGGAACACCCCGCCGGGGCGCGAGGGGATGATCGCGGCGAGATCGGCGACGCAATCGGCGTTAGCGATCGGGTTGATCCGCACCCACAGCCGTTTGGCGTTCGTCGAATCGGCGATCTGTTCTGACACCATCAGGCGCGCGGCCGGCTTGTTCTCGGGCGAGACCGAATCTTCCAGATCGAACAGCGCGATATCGGCGGGGCTGGCTTCGGCCTTGCCCATCTTCTTCTCGCTGTCGCCCGGGGCAAACAGCCATGAACGCATTTTGGGGAGACTCTGGCGGGGCAAGTTCGACGTATCAGCCATCGTTCAATCCTCTTGTGCGGCAGCCAGGCGTACAGCGTGTTGTTGCACCAGCGCGATCATGTTGGGAACGCCCTGCGTGCGGTTGCTCGACAGCTGGTTCCTGAGATCGAAGGGGGCAAGTTCCGCTGCGACATCCATCGCGGCGACCTCTGGAGCGGGCCTGTCCTGCACCGCGGCGATCACCAGCGCGACGATCCCCTTGGTGATCGCGGCATTGCTGTCGGCGAGGAAATGCAGCTTGTCGCCCGCGCTGCCCGCCGGATAGACCCACACCGCCGCCGAGCACCCGCGCACCAGCGTCGCGTCGGTCTTGAGCGCATCGGGCATCGGCTCGAGCGCACGGCCCAGCTCGATCAGCAGCCCGTAGCGTTCGTCGCCTTCGAGGAATTCATATTCTTCGAGAATGTCGGAGAGCGTGCGCATCGCGCGCCCTTAATCAGAGCGCGCGCGAAAGGCAAAGGGCTAACCCTAGCCCATCAACCCGCCGGGCCGCGTGAAGGCGTGCCAGATCACATAGAGCCAGCCGAGAAAGCCGTGGAGGATCGCCCACAGGATCGACTTGTGGATGTGATCGCCACTGCAATCGCGCTGCCGAGGCCGATGCCGGCCTGCGCGGCGGTGTTCGCCGGGCCGCTCACAGTTCCACCCCGCTGGCGATCGCTTCAAGCTTGCGGATGCGCTCCTTGAGGTCGGCCAGTTCGATCCGGGCGGTGCCGAACCCCGGCGCTTGCTCGGCGGGGCTGGACACGGACGAGGAGCAATCCAGCTCCTGCCGCTTCAGATCGAGCCAGCCTTGCCAGCCGCGCAGCAAGGCGGCGGCGATGACGATCAGGCCGATAAGGCTGCCGGTGGTCATGATCAGCGTCGGTTCGAGAAAAGGCGTCATCACTTGCTCCTGTCCTCCTTGATCGCGGGCAGCGCCCGCAACGCTTCGATTTCGGCCGCGATCCGCGCCTGTTCGCGCGCGTCGCTCGAATTGCCGTCGGTGACGATGCGTTCGAGCACCTTCACCCGTTCCTTGAGTTCGATCACTTCGCGCCGCGCCGCTTCGATTTCGGCGAGGCTGCCAGGTTCGTCGCGGGGAGCAATCTTCTGGTTGCCGTCCTCGTCGGTGATGATCCCGGCACGTGCCCGGACCGTCTCCACGATTCCCCAGATCACAATTGCGACCAGCGCGACGATGGCCCAACTGCTCATTGCGCGGCATCCTCGGTCTGGCGCGGCGCGGGGGCGAGCGCGGGCGTTTCGCGCCGCAGCGCCTCGATCTCGTCGGCGAGCAGAGTGCCGCGGTCAGTGGCGATCCGCTCCAGCACGCGCAGGCGATCCTCGATCATCTGGGTGCGCTCGGCAATCTCGCGGATCTCCGGGGCCTGCGGGTCTGCCTTGGCTTCGTAGCGCAGCCGCTTGCCCTGGATGATCTTGTCGACGATGCCGTACAGCGTCATCCCAATGATCAGCGCCATCGCAACGATGGTCATCGCAATGATTACCTTTTCGCCCATTACGCCTTGCCCTTGTCCTTGAGGTTCGACAACGCACGATCGCGCACCGAGTCTCTCAGGGCGTCGATCTCGGCGCCGAGGTGATAGCCGCCATCGGTGACGATCCGCTCGACATTGGCGAGCCGGTCTTTCATCGACCCGAGTTCGGCGCGCAGCTCGGCGTTTTCCTGGGTCAGCAGAGTAACGCGGTGCGCGGTTTCCTTGTCCGAGCCGGGCTTCAATGACTGGCCCCACATGCCTTCAAGCGGATAGCCGTTCTTGATCTTCATGCGGGTGAGCTGGAACGAGGTCAGGATACCGGCCGCGCCCAGCGTAAAGGCGCCGGCGATGATCCAGCCGATATAGGGGAGAATGGGCGCAATTTCTTCCATCACGCACGCTCCTTCTTTTCAAGGCCGAGCGGCACGCCGCTGCCCCCAAGCATATCGGCGTCAACCCGGCGCGTATCGCGCAGTGCTTCGATCTGGGTAGCAATGTCATAGCCGCGATCGGTGACGATGCGTTCGAGCACCTGCACCCGGTCTTCGAGCCGCTGGATGTGGGTCGCGTATTGTGCAGCCTTCTCGCCGGCTTCGGTGGCCACCGCCTTGGTCTGCAGCTTGGCGACCTTTGCCTTGTGGTCGGTCCAAACCCCGAAGAAGCCGAGCAGAATGCCCATGATCGGGATCAAAACCCAGATGGTATCGGGTCCCATAACTTTCCCCCTGTATCGATGGTGTTAGCGCAGCCGCTCGATTTCGGCGGTCAGGCGCGGGTTGCTGCTGACATAGTGGGTTTCCACGGCGGCCAGGCGGCGGTCGATATCGCGGAAGCTCGCGCGGATTTCGCGGGCGGTGCGCTTCGGGCTCTGGCGGACGCCCTGCCAGTACTTCTGCTCGCTCTCGTCGCGGTAGAGATGCGGCGGCTTCTTGTTGAGGATGAAGCCCGCGATGAAGTAGGCGAAGATCGGCCAACCCAGGCCCAGCGACAGCGCCAGCGTGCCGAGCCGGACCCAGAACACATTGACCCCGGTGTAATCGGCGATGCCGGAGCACACGCCCATCAGCTTGGCATTGTGCTTATCGCGGTAAAGCGTGGTGCGGGGGCTGTTCATGCGCGGGTTCCCTTCTTTTCGGCGATCAACTGCTCGAGTTCGCGCAGTTGCTGGCTGTCTTCACTGTGGTCGGCGATCAGGCGGCGGGCGGGGGTGAAGTCCGGCTCGTCGCTGGCGACCAGCCGTTCAACCGTGTCCATCCGCTCGTCGAGCCGCTTGGCCAGGTTGTAGAGTTCCTCCAGCAGCACCTCGTCATCGACCGTGATCGAGGCGGCGGTCTTCCACTTGGTCATATAGTGGAGAATGACCCAGGGCAGACCGATGAACAGCGTGGCGACGACAAATACAACTTCGAAATCCATGGCTCAACTCTCCTTGCTGTCGTCGGACTTGCCGAGCGCCTTCTTCATGGCCTCAAGCTCGTCATCAATCGCGTCCGAACCGGCGAGTGCCGCAATTTCATCGGCGAGCGACGGCGGTTGGCTTTCCGCGATCTGCAGCGCGTCGGCGCGGCCCTCGGCGTAATCGACCCGGCGTTCGAGCTGGTCGAAGCGGGCGAGCGCCTCGTCGGTGCGCTCGGTGCTCATCAGCGTGCGCAGCTTGACGCGGTTCTCGGCGCTTTCGAGGCGCGCGGCGATCGCGGTCTGGCGGCTGCGGGCTTCGCGCAGGCGATGCTGCAGCTTCTGGATGTCGTCCTCGTAGGCGCGCAGGGCATCATCGAGCACCGCGATTTCCGCCTTGAGCTGATCCGACATGTCGCCGGCCTTCTTCTTCTCGACCAGCGCGGCGCGGGCGAGATCTTCGCGGTCCTTGGAGAGCGCGAGTTGCGCCTTCTCCGACCAGTCGGCCTGCAGCCGGTCCAGCTTGACGCAGTGGCGGTGCATTTCCTTCTGGTCGGCAATCGTGCGCGCCGCGCTCGCGCGGACTTCGACCAGCGTTTCCTCCATTTCGAGGATGATCATGCGGATCATCTTGGTCGGATCATCGGCCTTGTCGAGCATATCGTTGAAATTGGCGGCAATGATGTCGCGGGTACGGCTGAAAATGCCCATGAAGGCTACTCCATCGAGAAATGAATTGACCCGGTCCTGCGCGCCGACTCGCGCGCTGTCCGGGTTCTGGCTGTCCCGCCGAGATTGCGTCGGGGTGGGCCTGCGGCGCAAGGCTTCGATTTCCTCATCGAGCCGCGACAGCCGCCCTGACGACAGCAGGCGGGAAGGATGGGCCGGAGCATCGCTGCTCAGGTTGTCACTTGTGGGGCGTGCGTCACCGGCAGCATTGGCGGGGGGGACACTACGCTCCGGCCCAAGGGGGTCATGGGGTTCGCCCATGTCAGGCAATCTCGATCATCGCGCCGGTTTCGGACGCGGGGTGATTGATCGGGGCAGCGTGAGCCGCACCCGGCTGGATCTGCGAGGACAGCGCGATCATCATCACCATCGCACCGATGCTGGCGATGGCGGCCTGGCCAAGCTTGGTGTTCCAGAAGCTGGCTTCGGCGGTGGTGCGATTGCTCATATGGGCCTCCCCAAGTGGTGTTCGTTGGTGTTGTCAGGTTTTTAGCAACCGCCGTGCCAAACTGCGAAAATGGCGAAAATCCTAGGGTCTTGGCCGATTTTGCGGGCGCCGCATTGGTCTCTATTGCCAAGCATTGGTGAAATTCACTATGGGTTGGGCCATGAAGCGCGAGGGTAATTTCATCGGCCAGTCAGGCGCCTTTCTCGACGCGGTCGAGCGCGCCAGCCGCGCGGCGTCCACCAACCGTCCGGTGCTGGTGATCGGCGAGCGCGGCACCGGCAAGGAATTGATCGCCGAACGCCTCCACCGCCTGTCGACCCGCTGGGATGAACCGCTGGTCACACTGAACTGCGCAGCCTTGCCCGAAACCCTGATCGAGGCCGAGCTGTTCGGGCACGAGGCAGGCTCGTTCACCGGTGCCACCAAGTCGCGCACCGGGCGGTTCGAGGAGGCTGATCGCGGCACCTTGTTCCTCGACGAACTCGGCACGCTCAGCATGGGCGCGCAGGAGCGGTTGCTGCGCGCGGTCGAATATGGCGAGGTCACCCGCATCGGCGCCTCGCGTCCGATCCGCGTCGATGTGCGGATTGTCGCGGCGACCAATGATGATCTCCCCGCGCTCGCGGCGAGCGGCGATTTCCGCGCCGATCTGCTCGACCGGCTCAGTTTCGAGGTCATCACGCTCCCGCCGCTGCGGGTACGCGCGGGCGATATCGGCGTGCTGGCCGAGCATTTCGGGCGGCGCATGGCGGCCGAGCTCGATTGGGACCGCTGGCCCGGCTTTGCCCCGCACGTGATGTCGGCGCTCGAGAATTACCCCTGGCCCGGCAATGTCCGCGAATTGCGCAATGTGATCGAACGCGCGGTCTATCGCTGGGGGGACTTCGAGGCCCCGATCGCCCATGTCCAGTTCGATCCCTTCGATAGCCCGTGGCGTCCGCGCCAGCCCGAGCATCGCCGCAGCACGGCCGCCACTCCGGCAGCGGCGGGCGCGCCGCGCGCACCTGCCGCCGCGCCATCAGCGCCCGATTTCGAGGCGATCGAGGATCTGCGCGCCGCGGTCGACAACCACGAGCGGGCGATCCTCGAACACGCGCTCGGGCGGCATCGCTGGAACCAGCGCCAGACCGCGCGCGCGCTCGGCCTCACCTATGATCAGCTGCGCCACTGCATCCGAAAGCACGGTTTGATGGAAGGGCAGGACGGCAACGCGGGCTAACCGATTGCTAAGGATTGGCGTTTAGATTGTTGATCATCGCAGATTTTTTCAGCAACCGGGGCCTTCCATGCGCGCGCTTGTCGATATCGTCCAGAACGTTACCAGCAGCATTCGTTTCGTTATCGGCGGGCTGCTTGTCGTTATCCTTCTGATCGGCTTCATGCTTTCGGCGAGCTTTGCCTATGTCGCTCCGCGGGCTGCAGAAGCGGTCGCCGAGCGTGCCGAGAAGATGGGCGAAAAGGCACTTGAGGCGCAGGAGCGCCAGCGCGTGGCCGAAGACATGGCGCAGGACGGCTGGGGCTACGGCGCGGCCGGCGCGACGGCCCGGCAGGGCTCGCCCGAGGTCGGCGAGACCGCATCGACCGATGACGGCTGGGGCACCAACTGATCGCCTGGTCCTGCGCGGACGCCCCAAAACACCGCAATAGTCCCCAAGGCGCGATTCGATGCGCCTTCACGACATTTGTCGCAGGCTGTCGCACCATGGTGCAGCCTGTATGGTGCAGCCTGTCATCGAGCGAGCCCCGGCGAAGGCCGAAGATCTGGCGGCTAAGGCCGAAGAACCGGGCAAGCCCCGACCCGTCGGCCGCCGCGGCGCGGCGTGGCTGCGGCTGGCGATCCCGGTGCGGCCGGTCTCGACCCGCGCGACCGAGCCAGCCGTGCTGCTCGACCTGTCGCGCAGCGCCGCGCGGATCGGGCTGGAACAACCATTGGCGCTTGGCGCGTGTCTTGATCTCAAGGTTGCATAGCTCGACCTGTTCGCCGAAGTCGTGCGCCGTGATCTGGGCGAGGGCGGAGGCATCAATGGACTGGTGTTCGACGAGCCTCTGGCCGACGACGTGGTGCTGATGGTGCGGCGGTTTGCCGAGACGCTCGAACAGAGCGAACGCGATAGCCTGCGCGACAAGGTGCGCCAGTGGGTGAGCGGGCAGGACCGCATCTGACCCGCACGATGTGATCGGAAAAGAGACGGCTGGCGGCACGCTTGGCTCTTGCCAAAGCGCCGATCTGCGCCTAAGTGACCGGCTATCCCGACATTGTCGAGACAAGGTTTGGCTGCTGGCGCCTTCGGGGGCCGGCCCAAGCCACGTTGTGATGATGCGATTGAACCGGAGAACCGATGGCCGATATCGCGCGCCTGACTGCACTGATCGAACCCGAGGCATCTGCGCTCGGCTTCGAACTCGTGCGCGTGGCGATTCTGCCCTCGGAAGCCGGTGATGGCGGCATGGCGCTGCAGATCATGGCCGAAGATCCCGCCACCGGCCAGCTGGTGATCGACCAGTGCGCCGCGCTCTCGCGCCGCGTCTCGGACATGATCGACGCCGCCGAGGAAGCGGGCGACGTGCTGATCGAAGGCGCCTATCACCTCGAGGTTTCCTCGCCCGGTATCGACCGTCCGCTGACCCGCGAAAAGGACTACGCCAACTGGGCGGGTCACGAGGTGCGGATCGTGATGGACAAGGGCTATGACGGCCAGCGCGTCAACAAGGGCCTGCTTGGCGGGCTTGTCGATGGCATGGTGCTCGTCACCGAAATCAAGGCCGGCGAAGTGCGCCTGCCGCTGACGGAAATTCACACGGCCAGGCTCGTCCTCACCGACGCGCTGATCGCCGCCACCCGCCCACTCGATACCAGCGGGGCGGACGAACTCGTCGAAGACGAAGATGCAGAAGAGAAGGCAGACGACTGATGAGTGCCATTTCCGCCAACAAGGCCGAACTCCTCGCGATCGCCAACGCGGTCGCCTCGGAAAAGATGATCGACAAGTCGATCGTCATCGAGGCGATGGAAGAAGCGATCCAGAAATCGGCACGCAACCGTTACGGCGCCGAAAACGATATCCGCGCCAAGCTCGATCCGCTGACCGGCGATCTGACGCTGTGGCGCGTGGTCGAAGTGGTCGAAGAGGTTGAAGACTACTTCAAGCAGGTCGATCTCAAGCAGGGCGAAAAGCTCCAGCCGGGCGCCAAGGTCGGCGATTTCATCGTCGATCCGCTGCCGCCGGTCGATCTCGGCCGCATCGACGCGCAGTCGGCCAAGCAGGTGATCTTCCAGAAGGTCCGTGATGCCGAGCGCGAGCGTCAGTTCGAGGAATTCAAGGACCGCGCCGGCGAGATCATCACCGGCGTGATCAAGTCGGTCGAATTCGGCCACGTGATCGTCAATCTCGGCCGCGCCGAGGGTGTTATCCGCCGCGATCAGCAGATCCCGCGCGAAGCCGCCCGCACCGGTGAGCGCGTGCGCGCGCTCATCACCAAGGTGGAACGCAACAACCGCGGCCCGCAGATCTTCCTCAGCCGTGCGCATCCCGACTTCATGAAGAAGCTGTTCGCGCAGGAAGTGCCCGAAATCTACGACAGCATCATCGAGATCAAGGCCGCCGCCCGCGATCCGGGCAGCCGCGCCAAGATCGGCGTGATCAGCCATGATTCGAGCATCGATCCGGTCGGCGCCTGCGTCGGCATGAAGGGCAGCCGCGTGCAGGCGGTGGTGCAGGAATTGCAGGGCGAGAAGATCGACATCATCCCGTGGTCGGAAGACACCGCGACCTTCGTCGTTAACGCGCTCCAGCCGGCGACGGTGAGCCGCGTGGTGCTCGACGAGGATGACGGGCGCATCGAAGTGGTGGTGCCGGACGAACAGCTCAGCCTCGCGATCGGCCGCCGCGGCCAGAACGTGCGTCTGGCAAGCCAGCTGACCGGCCACCAGATCGACATCATGACCGAGGAAGAAGCCTCGGAGAAGCGCACGAAGGAATTCGCCGAGCGCTCCAAGATGTTCGAAGAGGAACTCGACGTCGACGAAACCCTCTCGCAGCTGCTGGTGGCCGAAGGCTTCGCCGAGCTCGAGGAAGTCGCCTATGTCGATTTGGCCGAACTCGCCAGCATCGAAGGCTTCGACGATGAACTCGCCGAGGAACTCCAGAGCCGCGCCTTGGAAGCGCTCGAACGGCAGGAAGAGGCGCATCGCCTGGTCCGCCGCGAGCTCGGCGTCGAAGACGCGCTGGCCGAGATTCCGCACCTGACCGAAGCGATGCTCGTCACGCTCGGCAAGGGGGGGATCAAGACCCTCGATGATCTGGCCGATCTTGCCACCGACGAGCTGATCGCCAAGAAGCGCGAAGCGCCGCGTCGGCGCGGCAATGCCGATGGCCCGCCGCAGCGGCGTCCGCAGCGCGAAAGCGACAAGGGCGGCGTGCTCGGCGAGTATGGCCTCTCGGAAGAGCAGGGCAACGAGATCATCATGGCCGCGCGCGCGCACTGGTTCGACGATGAACCGACCGAGGAGGCCGCCCATGCGGACTCCACCCAATGAGCGCCTGACGTCCGACATCGTCAAGCCTTCGCTTTCAGCCCCTACTGACACAGGGGCCGGGAGCGAGAGGCGCTGTATCCTCTCCGGGGATAATGACGCGCGCGATGTGCTCGTGCGGATGGCGATTTCGCCTGACGGTTTGGTGTTGCCCGATCCGGCGGCCAAGGCTCCGGGCCGCGGCGCATGGATCGGGGTGAACCGCGCTGCACTGGAAACCGCCATCGCCGAAGGCCAGCTCAAGCGGGCGCTGCTGCGTGCGTTCAAGGGCGCGGCGCTGACCATTCCGGCCGATCTTCCCGAACGGGTCGAGGCGGCGCTGGCACGCCATCTGGGTGACCGGCTGGGGCTTGAGCTACGCTCGGGCAACATCGTTCTGGGCTCGGCCCGGATCGAGGAACAGGCGCGCAGCGGGCGGGTTGCCGCGCTGCTGCACGCCTCCGACAGCAGCGAGGATGGCCGGCGCAAGCTCGATCAGGCCTGGCGCGTCGGGCGCGAGGTCGAGGGCTCGGGAGAGCGCGGACTGGTCTTGCCTCTGGACCGCACTGCACTGTCTGTGGCATTGGGCCGCGACAATGTCGTCCACCTGGGCGTTGCCGGCCATGCCGGCGACATGCGCGCCGCAAAGCGGGTGCTGCAGGCGGCCTCCCGGCTTATGCGCTTTGTCGCAAGCGATGTGTCTGGCGAACTTTCGCCCGGCAGCGCGGCCGACATGGTGGACAATTCCGGCCGGGATACGCCCGGCCAAAGCGATCGGCCCCCGGCTGGCCGTTCGGCACATGATGAATACGTGAAGGATTGACGAGCAATAATGAGCGACGACAACGACAACCAGCGCACCCGCAAACCTCTGGGCCTCAAGCGCTCGGTCGATGCGGGCGAGGTCAAGCAGACCTTCAGCCACGGCCGCACCAACAAGGTGGTGGTCGAGGTGAAGCGCCGCCGCGTGCTCGGCAAGCCCGGTAGCGAGCCGGTCGCCGCGCCGCCGCCTCCGCCGCCCCCGACTCCGGCTCCGCCCCCGGCTCCGGCTGCGCCCGTGGAGGCCAAGCCGGCCCCCGCACCGCGCCCTGCACGTCCGGCGCCAGCTGGCGAGACCCCGCAGGAGCGCGTCAAGCGGCTCCAGCTCGAGGCCCAGGAAGAGCGGCTGCGCATGGCCGAGGAAGGCCGCAAGCGCGACGAAGCCGAAGCCCGCGAGCGCGAGGAAGCCGAACGTTGCCGCGCCGAGGACAATCGCCGCGCCGAGGAAGAGGCCGAAAAGCAGCGTACGACTGCCGCAACCGCGCCCGCGCCGGCCGAAGACACCGCTGCGCCCGCCGCCAGCCCGGTCGAAGCCGAAGCCGAAGCCGAAGCCGATACCTCTGCCCCGGCCGCCAAGACCGATGCTGCTCCCGCCGCGCGTCGCTTCACCCCGGTGGAACGGCCCGAGACCAAGCGGCCCGAGGTCAAGTCCAAGAAGAAGGACGAGAAGCGTGCCGCGCCGAACGATGAAGGCAAGGACAACCGCCGGTCGGGCAAGCTGACCGTCACCCGCGCCTTGAACGAGGACGAAGGCCGCCGAGCGCGCAGCCTCGCTGCCTTGAAGCGCGCCCGCGAGAAGGAACGCCGCGGCCAGGGCGGCCCGTCGAAGCCGCGCGAGAAGCAGGTGCGCGACGTGGTCGTGCCCGAGGCGATCACCGTCAGCGAACTTGCCAACCGCATGGCCGAAAAGGGCGCGGATCTGGTGAAGGCGCTGTTCAACATGGGCATGATGGTCACCGTCAACCAGACCATCGATCAGGACACTGCCGAGCTGCTGGTCGAGGAGTTCGGCCACAACATCACCCGCGTTTCGGCGAGCGATGTCGATATCGACACCAGCGAGGATGCCGATCCGGCAGAAACGCTGCGGACACGTCCGCCGGTGGTGACGATCATGGGCCACGTCGATCACGGCAAGACCAGCCTGCTCGACGCGCTGCGCGGAACCGACGTGGTGAAGGGCGAAGCGGGCGGGATTACCCAGCACATCGGCGCCTATCAGATCACCACCAAGGCGAAGGACAAGATCACCTTCCTCGACACCCCGGGCCACGCGGCCTTCACCGAAATGCGGATGCGCGGCGCGAACGTCACCGACATCGTCATTCTGGTGGTTGCGGGTGACGACGGCCTGATGCCGCAGACGATCGAGGCGATCAACCACACCAAGGCGGCCGGCGTGCCGATGATCGTGGCGATCACCAAGTCGGACAAGCCCGAGTTCAACCCGCAGAAGATCCGCGAACGTCTGCTTGAACACGAAATCGTGGTCGAGGCGATGTCGGGCGACGTGCAGGATGTCGAGGTGTCGGCCAAGACCGGCGCCGGGCTTGATCAGCTGATCGAGGCAATCGGGCTTCAGGCCGAATTGCTTGAGCTCAAGGCACGGCCTGACCGCGATGCCGAGGCCACCGTGATCGAAGCCCAGCTCGACAAGGGCCGCGGCCCGGTCGCGACAGTGCTCGTTACCCGCGGCACGCTGAAGCGCGGCGATACCTTCGTGGTCGGCACGCAGAGCGGCAAGGTGCGTGCAATCGTCGACGACAAGGGTCAGCAGCTCAAGGAAGCCGGCCCCTCGATGCCGGTCGAAGTGCTCGGCCTTGGCGGCGTGCCGTCAGCCGGTGACAACCTCACCGTGGTCGAGAACGAGCAGCGTGCCCGCGAAGTTGCCAAGTATCGTCAGGAAATCGCGACGGAAAAGCGCACCGCGCTGGCCCCCACCAATTTCGACACGATGTTCAACAACCTCGCCTCCAGCGTCATCGAATTCCCGGTGGTGGTGAAGGCGGACGTGCAGGGCTCGGTCGAAGCGATCGTCAATGCGCTCCACAACCTGTCGAACGACGAGATCAAGGTGCGCGTGCTCAACGCAGGCGTGGGCGCGATCACCGAGAGCGACGTGTTGCTGGCAGCGGCCTCGAAGGCGCCGATCATCGGCTTCAACGTGCGTCCCAATGCCAAGGCGCGCGATCTGGTGAAGCGCGACGGGGTGCGGATGATGTATTACGACGTCATCTATCACCTCACCGACGAAATCGCCAAGGAGATGGCGGGCGAGCTTGGGCCGGAGCGGATCGAAACCGTGGTCGGCCGCGCCGAGGTCAAGCAGGTGTTCCCGGCGGGCAAGAAGGACAAGGCGGCTGGTCTGCTGGTTCTGGAAGGCGCGATCCGCAAGGGGCTGTTTGCGCGTCTTACCCGCGCCGATGTCATCGTTTCGGCGACCAAGATCCAGTCGCTGCGGCGCTTCAAGGACGATGTCGACGAAGTGCGCACCGGCCTCGAATGCGGCGTGGTGCTCGAGGATACCAACGACATCAAGCCGGGGGATATGCTCGAAGTCTTCTCGGTCGAGGAGCGTGAGCGGACACTGTGAGCCTGGACGACACACATTACCCAGACGATGCCGGGCAGTCGCCGCATACGGCGCTGCTCGGCTCGGAATTCGTCGGATGGGACGAAGCTGCCCAGACCGTGACCATGCGTTTCACTGTGAAGCGCGAGATGACCACCTGGCGCGGCGGCGTGCAGGGGGGCTTGGTCGCGGGCTATCTCGATGATGTGATGGGCTATGCCTATGTCGCGGCCACCGGCGGCGCAATGGCGCCGCTCAATCTCGATCTCACGATGAGCCTGATCCGTCTGATCCCCGAAGGCCCGCTGATCGGCAAGGGCCGGGTGGTGAAGGCGGGCAAACGCGTGATCTTCCTCGAAGGCGAGCTGCTCGCCGAGGACGGCACGCTCCACGCCCGCGCCACTTCGACCGCAATCCCGACCCCGCGCCCGACCGCGACCGATACGGGGATGGGCTGAACATGGCCAAGCCCCCCCACACCCCCGAACAGCAATCGGTGCGCGTCCTCAAGGTGGGCGAGCGGGTGCGGCATATCCTGTCCGAACTGCTCGCGCGCGGCGAGGTGCATGACGATATCGTCAGCGCCACGGCGATCTCGGTCACCGAGGTGCGCATGACCCCCGATCTGCGCAACGCGACGGCCTATATCAAGCCGCTGCTGGGGGCGGGCGAGGATGATGTGGTCCACGCGCTGCGCCAGAACACGGCGTTTCTCCAGCGCGAAGTGGCCCAGCGGCTGGGCCTGAAATTCGCGCCAAAGCTGCGCTTCCGCAAGGATGAAAGCTTTGCCGAAGCGGACCGGATCGAGGCGCTGCTGCGCGATCCAAAGGTCGCCCGCGATCTCGACGACGAGGAAGAATAGCGCGCTTCAGCGCCGATATCCGCCCCCGAATTGGCCAGCGGCAGCAGAAGCATCCGGACATGGGGACCAAGCTTGGGCATGATGGCGCTCTTGCGCTTCAACCGGGCAAAAGGTTCAACCCCCGCCTCGCTCCGCACGCGCCGAGCGGTTAGGCTGGCGCGATGGCGAAGCTCTATTTCTACTATGCCAGCATGAACGCCGGCAAATCCTCGCACCTGCTGCAGGCCGACTTCAATTATCGCGAGCGCGGGATGCGCACGATGTTGTGGACCGCCGCGCTCGACAGCCGCTCGGCCGGGCTGGTCAAAAGCCGGATCGGGCTGGAGAGCGCCGCGCACCGGTTCCACCCCGATACTGATCTGTGGGCCGAAGTGAGCGCCGTCCATGCCGCAACACCGCTCGACTGCGTGCTGGTGGACGAGGCGCAGTTTCTGACGCCGGAACAGGTGTGGCAATTGGCGCGGCTGGCGGACGAGGCCGGAATTCCGGTGCTTTGCTATGGCCTGCGCACCGATTTCCAGGGCGAATTGTTTCCCGGATCGGCGGTCTTGCTCGGGATCGCGGACGCGCTGGTGGAGCTCAAAGCCGTGTGTCACTGCGGGCGCAAGGCGACCATGAACCTGCGGGTCGATGAAAGCGGCGCGGCGGTGCGGCAGGGCGCGCAGACCGAGATCGGCGGCAATGATCGCTATGTCGCATTGTGCCGCAAGCATTTCGCGCGGGCGATGACGCCATAGTCATGCACGCCTGCTCTGGCTTTCGCGGCCGGGCGATCCTATCTGTGAGCCAATGAGCCAAACCTTCCTTCTCGCCCTCGTGCTGATCCCCGCATTGGTGATTGCAATCGTGTTCCACGAAGTCGCGCATGGCTATGCCGCGCGCCTGCTGGGAGATCCCACCGCGAGCGAGCGCGGGCGGCTGACGCTCAATCCGATTGCCCATGTCGACCCTGTCGGCACGCTGCTGGTGCCGGGCGCGCTGGCGCTGCTGGGCGGGCCGGTGTTCGGCTGGGCCAAGCCGGTGCCGGTCAACAAGTGGCGGCTTTATAACCCGCACTTCGGGATGATGGCGGTGGCGGCGGCCGGTCCGGCCAGCAATTTCGTGCTGGCGGCGGTGGGCGCGGTGCTGCTCGGGCTGGCGATGCCCGCAGGCGTTGCGCTTGGCGGCGATATCGAGGCGGGCGCGGCGCTGCTCGTCAATGGCATGGGCGAGCCGATTTGGCTGGCCACCGGATTGTTCTACTTCATCCTTGTCAACATCTTCCTCGGCCTGTTCAACCTCTTGCCGATCCCGCCGTTCGATGGCTCGCATATTGTCGGCGGCCTGCTGCCGAAGGGCCTGCGCGCCGGGTGGGAGAAGCTGCAGGGCATCGGGATGGCGCTGGTCCTCGGCCTGGTGGCGATCAGCTGGGTGTTCGGCACCAGCTTTCTGGGCGATCTGCTGGTACGGCCGGTGATGTGGGTGATGGGCCTCTATCTGGCGCTGGCCGACGGGATTGCGGCGCTGATCGCCTGATTGCGAAGAACGCGACGTGGACAATCCGGCCAAACCTGCGCCGCTTTCGGGCTGGCTGATCCTCGACAAGCCGCGCGGGATGGGCTCGACGCAAGGGGTAAGCGCGGTCAAGCGCGTGCTGCGTGCACACGGCTACGCCAAGACCAAGGTCGGCCACGGCGGGACGCTCGATCCGCTGGCCGAAGGCGTGCTGCCGATCGCCTTGGGCGAGGCGACCAAGCTGGCCGGGCGGATGCTCGATGCCAGCAAGATCTACGAATTCACGATCCGCTTCGGCGAGGAGACAGCGACGCTCGATACCGAGGGCGAGGTGGTTGCGACCAGCGACCTGCGCCCTTCGCTGGCCGAGATCGAGGCCATGCTGGTGCGCTTCACCGGCCCCATAGAACAGGTGCCGCCGGCCTATTCTGCGCTGAAAGTCGGCGGCCAGCGCGCTTACGACTTGGCGCGGGCGGGAGAGCAGGTGGAGCTGAAGGCGCGTAGCGTGGTGATCCATTCGCTCGCAATCCTCCCGCAAACGGCGGGGGAGGACCATGTGACCCTCGTCGCCCACGTCTCCAAAGGCACCTATATCCGCTCGCTTGCGCGCGATATTGCCTATGCACTGGGCACCTGCGGCTACGTCACTTATCTGCGGCGCACCAAGGCCGGACCCTTCACCCAGTCGCTGGCGATTTCACTGGACAGTCTGGAGGAAATCGCTAAGGGGCGGGGCCTTGAACACCTCCTCCTGCCGCTGGAGGCGGGGCTGGACGACATCCCGGCCCTCGCTCTCGACCAGACAAGCGCGCAGGCGGTCCGACAGGGCCGGGTGCTGTCTGGCATGCCCCAATCATCCGGGCTCTATCTTGCGAAACTGGGTTCTGTCCCGGTGGCGCTGATCGAAATCATGGATGGGACGGCCACGGTCGTCAGGGGTTTCAACCTACCCGATGTCGCTGAGTAAGAGAGAAAACCTATGACGGTGACCGCCGAAAAGAAGACTGAAATTATTGCTGATAACGCCCGCGATCCCAAGGACACCGGCAGCCCGGAAGTCCAGGTCGCGATCCTCACCGAGCGTATCCGCAACCTGACTGATCACTTCAAGGATCACCACAAGGACAACCATTCGCGCCGCGGCCTTCTGATGATGGTCAACAAACGTCGCACGCTGCTGGCCTACCTTAAGAAGAAGGATGTCGAGCGCTACAATGCGCTGATCCAGAAGCTGGGCCTGCGTAAGTAAGAGTTTTGCGGGAAGGGCGGCTCAAAGGGCCGCCCTTTTTTGCATTTGGGGCATGCAGACATACGGTCTGTTTAGCCTTGGGGCCAATACAGCCCCGCACCGGACCGGGACGGTTGTTTCCCCGGCAGATGAGGCCCCGCCCGGCAATGTGGCCGTGCGGGTCAAAAGGAAAATCCATGTTCGACACGAAAACCGTATCGCTGGAGTGGGGCGGCAAGACCCTCACTCTGGAAACCGGGCGTATTGCCCGTCAGGCCGATGGCGCCGTTCTGGCAACCTATGGCGAAACCGTGGTGCTGTGCGCCGTGACCGCCGCCAAGTCGGTGAAGGAAGGGCAGGACTTCTTCCCGCTCACCGTCCACTATCAGGAAAAGTTCTCGGCCGCCGGGCGCATACCGGGCGGCTTCTTCAAGCGTGAACGCGGCGCGACCGAAAAGGAAACGCTCACCAGCCGCCTGATCGACCGTCCGATCCGCCCGCTGTTCCCCGAAGGTTTCTACAACGAAATCAACGTTATTTGTCAGGTCCTGTCATTCGACGGCGAAACCGAAGCCGATATCGTGGCGATGATCGCCGCTTCGGCTGCGCTGACCATCTCGGGCGTGCCCTTCATGGGCCCGATCGGCGCCGCGCGCGTCGGCTTCATCGAGGGCGAATATGTCCTCAACCCGAAGCAGGACAAGGCGCTCGCCGAAGGCCGGCTCGATCTGGTCGTCGCCGCAACGCAAGACGCGGTGATGATGGTCGAATCCGAAGCCAAGGAACTGACCGAGGACGAAATGCTCGGCGCAGTGATGTTTGCGCATAACGAGATCCGCAACGTCATCGGCGCGATCATTTCGCTTGCCGAACAGGCTGCCAAGGATTCCTGGACCGTCGACCTCAGCGACAACACCGCTGACATGAAGGCCAAGCTCAAGGACCTGATCGGCGGCGATATCGCGGCTGCTTACAAGGTCACTGACAAGTCGGCCCGCTCGAACCTGCTCAACGATGCGCGCGCCAAGGCGAAGGCAGCTTTCGCAGACGAAGGCGGCCAGACCCAGATGGTCGCTGGCAAGCTGATGAAGAAGCTCGAAGCCGAAATCGTGCGCGGGGCGATCCTCAAGGATGGGCAGCGTATCGACGGGCGCAAGCTCGATCAGGTTCGCCCGATCGAAGCAATCGTCGGATTCCTGCCGCGCACCCATGGCTCGTCGCTGTTCACCCGCGGCGAGACGCAGGCGATCTGCACCACCACGCTCGGCACCAAGGATTCCGAGCAGATGATCGATGGCCTGGAAGGCCTGAGCTACACCAGCTTCATGCTGCACTATAACTTCCCGCCCTATTCGGTCGGCGAAGTGGGCCGCTTCGGCGCGCCGGGTCGCCGCGAAGTCGGTCACGGCAAGCTCGCCTGGCGCGCGCTGAACCCCGTGCTGCCGTCGAAGGAAGACTTCCCTTACACCATCCGCGTTCTGTCTGACATCACCGAGTCCAACGGCTCGTCCTCGATGGCGACCGTGTGCGGCGGCTGTCTGTCGATGATGGACGCCGGCGTGCCTGTGAAGTCGCCGGTTTCGGGTATCGCCATGGGCCTGATCCTTGAAGGCAAGGACTTCGCGGTTCTGTCAGACATCCTGGGTGATGAAGATCACCTCGGCGACATGGACTTCAAGGTCGCTGGCACCGCCGACGGCATCACCACGATGCAGATGGACATCAAGATTGCCGGCATCACGCAGGAAATCATGGCCAAGGCGCTCGAACAGGCCAAGGTTGGCCGGATGCACATCCTTGGCGAAATGGCCAAGGCGCTGACCGGTGCCCGCACCGAAGTCAGCAAGCATGCCCCGCGCATCGAGACGATCCAGATCGATAAGTCGAAGATCCGTGACGTCATCGGTACCGGCGGCAAGGTGATCCGCGAGATCGTCGCCGAAACCGGCGCCAAGGTCGACATCGATGATGAAGGCGTGATCAAGATCTCGTCCAGCAATGTCGACGAGATCGAAGCGGCGAAGAAGTGGATCCTCGGCATCGTCGAGGAAGCCGAAGTCGGCAAGATCTACAACGGCAAGGTCGTGAACATCGTCGATTTCGGCGCTTTCGTGAACTTCATGGGCGGCAAGGACGGTCTCGTCCACGTCTCGGAAATGCGCAACGAGCGGGTCGAAAAGCCCACCGATGTCGTGTCCGAAGGCATGGAGGTGAAGGTCAAGGTGCTCGAGATCGATCCGCGCGGCAAGGTTCGCCTGTCGATGCGCGTGGTTGATCAGGAAACCGGCGAAGAACTGGAGGACACCCGTCCGCCGCGCGAACCGCGTGAGCCCCGTGAAGGCGGCCGCGAAGGTGGCCGTGGTGGTGATCGCGGTGGTGATCGTCGCGGGCCCCGCGGCGGCGGCGGTCGCGGTGGTGACCGCGGCGGTGATCGCGGCGGGCGCGGCGGCGACCGTGGTGGTCGCGACAGCGGCCCGGCCGGTCTGCCCGACTTCCTCAAGGACTAATCCTCCTTACGACCAAGAAAACACCCGCCGGGAGCGATTCCGGCGGGTTTTTCGTGCCTGACGCGCGCGCGGTGGCCCTGCTTGCCGCGACAACCGAATTCTAACGCTTTCGGGTTACCTTGCTGAAAGCAGGCAAGGGAATGGCCATGTTCGAAAAGAAAACCGCAGAGAAGGTGGCGGGCCTGCCGGTCATCATCGTCCCGCAAAGCGCATATGACAGCGACAAGGACGACAGCCTGCCCAGCGCGGTGGTCGATTTCGTCAATCATGCGATCGGCACGGCGCGGTTCCTGCGCCAGGAAATCCCGCTCCAGGCGATGCAGGCCTTCCACGCCGATTACTACATCGCGCAGGTCAATCATGGCGGGCACAGCCAATATGTCGGCAATAGCGGCTGGCACCAGTACCAGATCGACGACATCCGCGCCGGGCTTGCCGCGATCGGCATCGAGGACGGCATCGAGCTCTACGAGGATCTGTGCGCCTTTGCCGACAGCCACCCCGAGCAATTTCGCGGCGGGATGGCTGCGCGCGGCTTTGGCGCGTTTCCCGAGTTCTTCGACAAGGCCGACAAGCTGTTCTTCGCGGGCTTGGACGACCGGCTGATGAAGGGGCAATTCCGAGTGGATCTGCTCGCTCGATTGCCTGCTGGTGCTTGAGGAAGGGCAATATCGCAAGGTGATGACCGAGCTTCCCGGGCGCAATCTCCAGCTGCGCAGCGCGGCGCCGAAGCGGAAGCGCGCGCCAAGGCGAGCCTTGATCGCGACCCGATCGTGCAGGCCTGCCGCTGCCTCGGCGTGCTTTCGCCGCCCGCACCGGCCAATGTCGAGCGCTGGTTGACCATGATCCACGCCGAAGGCCAGAGCCGCGAGAAGGGCTTCAATGTCACGGTCGAGATCGAAGGCGGCGGCACTGGCACGGCGCGGCTGTTCCCGACCTTCGGCGGGCTCACCGTGCATAGCCAAGAGGACAAGAGCAACAAGGTCGGGATTGATGACATCCAGGAATGGGTAAAGCGCGCGACCGGCGATCACATCCCGAAGGAATTCTGGCGTTAGAGCCTGTATTCTGGCGCCGCGGCGCGCTAGGGGTTCGGCCATGCTCAAACGCGAACTTCTGGCCAGCGCAAAGATTGCCGATGGCGAACTGCTCGAACTGTTCACGCACGCCGGCCACTTCATGATCGTGATGGGCCGCAACGAGCTGATGAGCTCGCGGATGCGCTTCTCCGAGGAACAGCTGGCTGAGCTGACGATCGACCGGCTGGGCAAGGCCGATGCCCGCATCCTGATCGGCGGCTATGGCATGGGCTTCACCTACCGTGCCGCGCGCGCCAAGCTGGGTGAGAAGGCGCAGATCATTATCGCCGAAATTGCCGAGGCGATTGTCGACTGGGCCAAGGGGCCGATGGCCGACTCGACCGGCGACACCCTTGCCGACCCGCGGCTTGACTTGCGCATCTGCGATGTTGCCGCGCTGATCGATGATGCCAATGATGGCACTTGCGCCAGGTTTGACGCGATCCTGCTCGATGTCGATAATGGCCCGGACGGGATCGTGCGCGATGCGAACAACCGCCTCTATTCGCGCACCGGGCTTGCCAAAGCGCGCGATGCGCTGGCACCCGGCGGCATTCTGGCGGTGTGGTCGGCCGGGCCCGATCCGGCGTTCCGCAAGCGTCTCAATGATACCGGTCTGACGGTGACCGAATGGAACGTCCGCTCACGCCCCGACAAAAAGGGCGCGCATCACATCATCTGGTTTGCCCAGAAATCCTAGGTCAGAAATCGTAGATTAGCGTCACGCGGCTGAGGGTATCGGTCTTCACCGCGCCCAGCGGCGGGTCAGTGTCGTGTTCGATTGTGTAGGACAGGCGCACCGAGAGGTTGCCCGAAACCTTCGCCACCAGCCCGGTGTTCGAGGTGAAGGTGCTGCTGCCGGACTGCACCAGCGCGCTGGCACTCTGCGTGAGCGCAATCGTCTCGGCCAGTTTCCATTCGAGATCGGCCGCAGCAAGGCCAGCAAGGCTGCTGCTGCTGCCGCCGCTGACCAGCTCCGTGCGCCGCCACGCTGGGCCTGCCTTGACCGTCAAAATGACGTCGGGGCCCGTCAGCACATCATAGCCGAGGCCGGCCGAGGCCGTATAGCGCCCTGCAAAGCCTTGGAACGTGTCACGCTCGTATTGCGCCAGGCCATAGGCATAGAGCCGATCGGTCAGCTTGTAGTTGGGTTCGTAAGCCGCGAGATATTGCTCGCGGGTGACGATCCCTTCGGTTTCCTGGTAATCCGCGCGGCCCGACAGCTTGTGGCGCCAGTCGATGCCTTCGCGCGTCAGTCCAAGCCCGGCGGTAAGCCCGACATTGTCGGCATTCCCGGTCGAACGGAAGGCGCCAAGCTCGCCCTGGCCGGTCCAGTTTTCGAACAGGCCGGCGCTGCGGATTTCGGCCTCCTTTGCCGCAGCCGCGGCGGCATTCTTGGAAGCGAGAGATGTCTGATAATCGGCCGCGATAACGTTGAGCTCGGCCGCATCGCCAGGGTAGGTGGCACGGGCGAGTTCGAACACGGTCTTGACCTTGGCCTCGTCACCGGTGGCGATGGCCGCGTCGATCATCGCGCGCACCGGCTCGGGCAATTTGGCGTGGGCCGGCGCTGCAACAAGCGCAGCAGCTCCCACTGCGAGCACAACCGCACGACGCCGCAAAGACAATGAATTCATGTAGGGACCCCTTGATTCGTTCATATGGCCTTAGCGAGAGATTGCTAGGCTTCGCAAGCCCGATGGATCACACGCCCTGACAGCTTGCGACCCGGCCGGGCCGCAAGCGCTTCCCGGTTTTGGGGTCGCGCACGTCGAAGCGCATCACGCCGCCTTTCTCGATGAAGCCGCGGAATCCTTCATTGCAGAGCGTCGGGCACAGCTGTTTGGTGAGTGCTTCAGCGGTGATGCTGCCGACCCCGGTGAGCGACATTTCCGCATCGAAGACCAATTCACGGCCCTCGGCGCGGATTGCGGTGACGGTGATGTCGCCGCGCTTTTCCGGCAAAGCCCACTGCGTGTTGGCCGCCACGAACTTCGGGCGGTCTTCGATCGAGCCATCGAAACTGGCATCATGGCCGCCGCCCATCTGGCCGCAGGCGGAAAGACCAAGGGCTGTTTAGGCGATGACAAGCTGGCGCATGGCCATAGGCCTAGCACCAGCACTCTAAACAACAGCTAACGCGCGACTTCCGACGCCGGCGTGAGCCTTAACGCACCCGCGGGCCGCCGAACGGCAGGGGCGGGGGCGGACGGCGCACACCGCGCGGCAGCTGCGCCTGATAGGCGCGCCCGCAATGCTCCACGCAATAGGGGAAGCCGGGGTTCACGGCCACGCCGCAGAAGTGGAAATCGGGCTCGCCGGGGTGGCCCATCGGCCAGCGGCACACCTTTTCCGACAGATCGAGCAGGGTGGTCTTGCCGGCGATCTCGGCGCTCGGCTTGGCCGGCACGAGGCGGCGAGGCGGGGCGGGCGGGATCGGTGCCTGCTGATCGCCCGGACCCTGACGCAGGAAGCCGCCGGGGCCGACCGAGACGATCTTGGGCAGATCGGCCTGCGGATTGGGCATCGGCTGCGAGGGGCTGGCGCTATCGTCAGCGGCAGCCGCATCATTGCGCGGCTGCGCGCTGGGGCTGCGCGGCGCCGCGCGTTCAGACGCGGCGGCGACCGGCGCTGTCTGGCCGGCGTCGTGGCGCGGTTCGGCGGCGGGCTTGGGCGCGGGCGCGGCCGGCTTCTTGGGCGCAGCGGCGGCCTTCTTCTTCTCGTTGGCCTTGACCGGGGAGGGACGGGCCTTGAGCCCGAGCCGGTGCGCCTTGCCGATCACCGCATTGCGGCTGACCCCGCCGAGTTCGGTCGCGATCTCGCTGGCGGTGGCGCCGCCTTCCCACATTTTCCTGAGCGTCCCGATGCGCTCGTCCGTCCAGCTCATATTATCTACCTGTTCCTGTGCCCGTCGCCTGCGTCAGCGGTGGGTGCTTGTCATGGCAGGCCCGGCGGCCTAGGCATCCATGCCATGGCCGATCCTGCTCCTGCAAACCCGTTGCGCAACATCGCCCCCGTGACTGAAAAGACACCTGATGACAAGACCGGCGGGAGCACCCGGTTTGCCCCGCGCGGCGTTCCGGTGATTACCGGGATCAACCGCGTGGGATTGCTGGCCCTCTATATGAAGGAGGTGCGCCGGTTTCTCAAGGTGCAGACGCAGACGATCTGGGCTCCGGCCTTCACGACGCTGCTGTTTCTGGTGATCTTTACCGTCGCCTTGGGGCGCGAGAGCCGCGAAGTGCTGAGCGTTCCGTTTGCGACCTTCGTCGCGCCGGGCCTGATCGTGATGGCGATGATGCAGAACGCCTTTGCCAATTCCAGCTTCTCGCTGCTCGGCGGCAAGATCCAGGGGACGATCATCGACTATCTGATGCCGCCGCTCTCGCCGGGCGAGCTGATGGCCGGGATCATCGGTGCCGCGATCACCCGCGCGCTGGCGGTGGGCTGCACTGTGGGGCTGGCGATGGCGCTGTGGCCGGGCGTTTCGCTCGCGATGACCCATCCCTGGGCGGTGGTGTGGTTTGCGCTGATGGGATCGCTGCTGCTGTCGACGCTGGGCCTTGCGACCTCGATCTGGGCCGAGAAATTCGATCACAACGCGGCCGTCACCAACTTCGTCATCGCGCCGCTCTCGCTCTTGTCGGGGACGTTCTATGTGATCGAGAACGTCGATCCCGCGTTCCAGTGGGTGAGCCGCGCCAACCCGTTCTTCTATGTGATCTCGGGCTTCCGCTATGGCTTTCTGGGGCAGAGCGATATCGGCGATGCCGGCGCGGTGGTTGCGGCGGGCGGCGGGCTGCTGCTGCTGAACGCGGTGCTGGCCGCGGGTGTCTACGCGCTGCTGCTTTCTGGCTGGAAGCTCAAGAGCTAGGCGCTACCGGGGCGCGGTGACTTTGCGCCCGGCGCCGCCATGCCGGTAGCACCAATGCGGCTGACGGCCGCCTGCGCCCCCATGACATCGGCAACCAGACCGATGACGAAGTTCTCGGTCTGCCGGTCCCCGTCGCTGTCCTTGCCGATCTTGACGGCCAGTGTCAGCGTTCCGGTGCCCTCGCGATGCTCGCGGCGCTCGGCGAGGCCGATCCGGTCGGCAGGAATAGTGGTCACCGTCAACGCGCGCCCGAGACTGAGTTTGAGCACGCGGCTGTCGGTCACCACATAGAGCACCCTTCCTTGCTGGATCGCCGGCCAGAACGGTGCTGCCAGCATCCCCAAGCCGATCACGATGAAGGGCAGCCCGAACAGCGGAAAGGCCCAGCCGATCAGGCCCGCACCCTCGCTTCCGGTGCTGCTAACAGCTGCCGCAGCGACGAGGGTCCACATCACCGAGAACGCCGTCCAGGGAACGGCAAAGACATAGATCATGAAAGAGCGCGGATCGAGCCGGCCAAGCTGCCAGCCATGCCACACCACAATCTCGTCGGGACGCAATTCCCGCTCGAGCGCCAGCTTCAGGCGCGCGGCGCGGGCATTTGCGGGCGGGGTGTCTGCCGGTGTCTGCATCGCCCCGGTTTAGCGGGACAAGGTTGTCAATGCGTAAGCGAACGCCGCATCCGGTAGCGCCCGTCCTTGAAGCTGTCGAACAGCTGGCGCACCGTGGGGTGATCGACCGGGCCGCCTTCAGGGTCAGCCAGCAGGTTGCCCTGGCTGACATAGGCGACGTAGGAGGAATCGTCGTTCTCGGCGAGCAGGTGGTAGAACGGCTGGTCGCGCTGTGGACGGATGTCCTCGGGGATCGACTGGTACCATTCCTCGCTGTTGGCAAAGACCGGATCGATATCGAACACGACACCGCGGAAAGCGAACAGGCGATGACGGACAACGTCGCCGATGCCGAAGCGGGCGCGGGTCTGGCGGGGCGCGATGATGGTGCGTCCGGCCTGGGTCGAGAAGAACTCTGCGCGTTCCATGTGCCGCAATATGGACCATTGCGCGCCCAAAACAAGCGCAGGCATTGTGCGTGTGCGATATATGCCCGCATTTTGTGGTGCGGCGGGACTTGGCAAGCGCAAAGGCTTGGGCTAACCGGCGCGCTCCCTGTCGCCAGCCGCCCGACCACGCGGCCTTGCCAGACGTGTGACAGGCCTCGCGGAGAGGTGGCAGAGTGGTCGAATGCGCCGCACTCGAAATGCGGTTTACCGGCAACGGTAACGTGGGTTCGAATCCCACCCTCTCCGCCAGACACCCTTCCGCAAGCGTCCGAAAAACCTCTGTTTTCCTTGATTTTTAGCCATTTTGTGCTAGATATCGTTCTGCATTTGTTTCGATATTTCCGTATGCGTCCGTAACGATTGGGGGCATTTCTGGGGGCATCAAAACGCAGTTTTGGGGGCACAGATGCTCAGCGAGATGGCAGTCCGGCAGGCGAAAGCAAAAGACAAGGATTACAAGCTCTCCGATTCCGAGGGGCTGTATTTGTTCGTGGCCAAATCCGGCTACCGGAGCTGGCGGCTTAAATATCGCTTTGCGGGGAAAGAGCGCAGGCTGATCCTTGGTGCCTACCCTGAGGTTTCGTTGAAAGAGGCGCGTGATCGTAAGATCGAGGCACGCAAGCAGCTTGCGGAAGGCAGGGACCCCGGTCTCGAAGCGAAGAAGGCGGCCATTACGCGGGCAATGTCGGCAGCGAACACCTTCGAGGTCGTGGCCCGCAGCTGGTTCGCACTTCAGGAAGATCGGTGGACGCCGGTCCACGCACGAGACGTAATCTCAAGCCTGGAGAAGGAGGTATTCCCTTGGATCGGCGCATTGCCGATCGCCGAGCTTGATGAGCCGATGGTGCTTTCTGTGCTCAGGAAGATCGAAAAGCGCGGCGCCATCGAGACGGCTCATCGCGTGCGTCAGCGAATGTCAGCTGTTTTCGTGCAGGCCATCGCCGAGGGCCTAACCGTCAGAGATCCGGCCGCAGTCGTGGGCAAAGCGCTCAAGCCGGTGCCACGCGGGCGCAAGAGGCCGGCAATTGTTAAGATTGAATGCCTTCATGACATGATCCGCAAAACGGAAGGTGAGCTGGCTTCGCCCCTCACGAAGCTCGCATCAAGGTTCGCGGCGCTGACAGCTCAGCGACTGGGCGCCATTCGGTGCGTGGCTTGGGCAGAGTTTGAGAACATCGACTGGGACGGTGATGGGCTGTGCCCGCAGGCCCTATGGCGTATCCCTGCCGGTCACATGAAGCTGGCCAGTGAATTGAAACAGGATGAAAAGTTTGATCATCTTGTACCGCTCGCACCCGAGGCAGTTGCCGTCCTGCGGACAGCAAAGCAGCTCACCGGGCGCGGACCAATCGTGTTTCCAAGCAGTCGCAGCGCCCGAATTCCCATGAGCGAGAATACGCTAAGCTACTTCTACAATCGCTGCGGTTATCAAGGCAGGCATGTGCCGCATGGCTGGCGGGCATCATTCTCGACGATCATGAATGAATGGGCCGAGAGGAACGGAACAGCGAGCGACAGGCTGGTTATAGATCTGATGCTTGCTCATATTCCCGAGGGGGTTTCGGGCTCTGAAGGTGCCTACAATCGAGCGGCATTCCTTGAGCGTCGCCGCGAAATCGCCGATGTGTGGGCGAAGATGCTATTCGAAGGCTTTGCACAGCCATCGAAGCTACTCGGGCTTCCCGCTCGCTAGGCGCACCCGATCCAGTCAGCTTGAATGCGGTCAGTTGCCGTCGGAATGCCATCAACAATGACGTTTTTGCCGACGAGTGACTGGTCAACATCCAGCGTCTCTACGATCCAGATATGCTCGTCAGAGGTCGTCAGAAGGAGGCTTCGAGCCCCCTTCGTCAGTCGACCTGATAAGCGTTTCCGCTGGCTATTCACTCCAGATCATCCCCTGTCATAGCTTCCACCGGCGAAGCACATTGCGCACATAGGCCGGCGTTTCGCCGTTGCGCGGAATTCCGCCAGCCCTCGTAACCGCTCCTGGGCCAGCGTTGTAGGCTGCCAAAGCGAGGTGCACCACTCCGAAACGATCCAGCATCTGGCGAAGATAGCGCGCGGCACCGTCGATGTTTGCGACTGGATCGAAGCGATTGGTCACCCCGAGTTCTCTGGCAGTCGCCGGCATCAGTTGTCCGAGGCCCGCCGCGCCGACAGGGCTGACAGCCAACGGATTGTATCTGGATTCCGTCCAGACAAGTGCATCGAGCAGCCCTGTGGGCAAGGCGTACCTCGCCTCGGCCGCATAGACGTGGGGCAAATAGCTCGCCCTCCGAAAGCTGGATGGGCCTGTTCCAGCGGTGGATTGGTAGCGGGACGGATGAGAGCTAGCGGCGACTTCGTCGGCATTGGTCATGGAAACCGCCAAACCCTCGGGTGACGGCCAGAGCCCATGCTCGACGAGTTGGAAGCCGTTGGAAGCCTCCGCGACGCGGATGCCGTTGATGGCGCTCTCAATCTCGGACCCCGTCGCTTCGGTTGGTTCCCGCGCGCGGATCGGCACTTCGGACGCGACCAGGACGCCGACGCCAGCGAGAAAAATGACTTTCAGGTTCATCACGCGATCCTTAGTGGCCGAATCGAGTGAGAACATATAAGGAACATAGGGCGTAGGAAAATGGTTTGGCGCTGGTGCAGAGCGGAGGCTGCACGGGGAAGGCACCTCTATCGGAGTAGGTCGATGTCCCAGCTAAAGAATACTCATCAACTCGAACGCCGCGCCCGCGCGATCGTCGAAAGTCTCAAGGGAACATGGCGCCAGGGCAGGGGCATGTGCCGCTGTCCTGCCCACGACGACCGCACACCGTCGCTCAGCGTGACCCTGGGGCGAAAGGCCATCCTGTTCCATTGCTTCGCCGGATGTTCAAATGAGGACGTCATTGCAGCATTGGATCGCCAGGGCGTTCGCAGCCGGGAGCTATTTGATGGTTCTGGCGCTGGGACCGCTGATCGGCAAAATCAGGGTGACTTCAGTCCCAATGCGCGACGCTTGTGGCACTCGGCTTCGGCGATCTCCGACAGCCCCGTTGAACGATACCTAGCACAGCGCGGTCTCCAGCGCGCATCTGACCAGTTCCGTTTCCTCGAACGTACGCCGCTCGGACCACGCGGGGCAGTCCAATTTCTCCCGGCGATGTTGGCGGCAGTCACGACGGACATTGGCATTATCGCAGTACACAGGACATTTCTCGACGCGGTTAGCGGCAAGCTAGCCGGTTTCGAGCGGCCCAAGCGTGCGCTTGGCAGCCTTGGCTGTGGTGCTGTCAGACTTGCGCCACCGGTTCAGGGGCGTCTGGGGCTTGCCGAGGGGATCGAGAGCGCCCTCTCCGCCATGCAGTTGTTCGGGATCCCGTGCTGGGCAACGCTTGGGAACGAGCGTTTCGGTCTTGTTGCGATCCCGGAGAGCGTGCGCGAGCTCTACCTGTTCATCGACAATGATGCAGGAGGCGCTCTCGCCGAGGAGCGAGCGCTGAAGACTTACACTGCGCCTAATCGTCTCATCCACTCACGAGCGCCAGCCGCACCAGGTTTTGACTGGAACGATGAGCTGAAGGCACGGTTTGCCGGAAAAACCTGATCCGCCGGGCAAAGGGGAGGGGCGTTCGGCTCCCGGCCGCCGTAAACCGCCGTCACATCTTCCAGCCAGACGAGTGCGCCACTCCCGCCAACCCTTCACGCCATTGCTGGTGAAAAACACGGGCTGTGTTCACTCCACTGAACATCTGCTTCAGCCATAAGCGGCCCTTCAGTTTTCGAGATCGCGCAACGAAAGTGCCCATGACCGGAACTGGGTGAAAAACGGACTTGCAGCTTTAATTCAACACCTTATGCTTTTCCATATGAGACTGCATGGACAGCGCTGGCTCTACCGTGTCGGAAACGCCGAAGTCATTGTTGAAAACGCCTTTAGTTGGTGGGGCTGGGCGCAGGAGCGTTGGCTGATCAACGGCGAAGTGATCCGTGAGACAGGCGGGTGGTTCGCCATCCGCCGATCATTTGATGAGCCTTGGCTCACCCCGCTGGGCGACGGCTTTCTCACAGCCAATCTGCGGTCGCGGCTCACCAGCGTCGAATGCTTGCTGATGCTCGACGGAGAAGCTGTGGATCACGAGGCATTGTTCGAGGCAAGCTGGCGCCGCAAGGGCAGTTGGCCGTCGGCTGACCATTGGAAAGAAGTTGCCAGCTTCTCGATTTTCGATGGCATGAGCGTGTCCTGATTCAGGGAACCAAATGCAATGCTGCCAGTGTCTGCTCTGGGTCAGAACGAGAATTTCGGCTTTCAGCGAGAAACCCACCGAAGTTGCCCGGCAGGTATCAGGATCGCGCATCGACCCCGCTCATGGCAGCTCGTGGGTGGGAAGCTGCCGCTGGTAAGATCCTGGCATGTTATGCTTTCCCGCATTGCCAGAGCTAGATCCTTAACACGTGGCCAAGCGGACGAGGGAAAGAGGAGACGCTATTCGCCGAATTCGACCTTGCGTGAGGACCCAAGGGGCTTGCAAGCCTCGATACGGACACTCAACATGGTAAGTTCTCGGGTGCTAGAGATGGCGATCGACGTGCGGCTACAAGTGGGTGTAAACTGAAATGCCTGAACATCCCCTTTTGGGCTGGTTCGTGCTGATCCTGCCGATTGCAGGCGCTATCGGGCTACGTATCCTAGCGCAGAGAGCAAGCTCTGTCGTCTTAGGCTTGATACTGATCGGGTTTTATTACCCGCTCATGGTGCTATCGACCTGTGCGTTCGTCGAAATGTGCGAGTATGACTGGACCCCGAACTTCGGTTGGATCCTGTTTGGGCCTTTCGCGGTGCTCATCTGGCCGCATATCGCTTTGAGCGCGATAATCTTATTCTGGAGCAGGAAGCGCGGCACTGGTCCGGCATGACAATTGCTGCCGGTATCCATGACTCTGTCCCGATATGTTCTCCAGGCTGCTATGCGTGTGGCTTGCAGGCAGCATGATGGCCGACAACAAATCGCCTTGCGAGACGTGCGAATTCGCAACTTCGCCACCGACAAGCATTTCAGCGTCGCTCATACTCCCGAAAGCAGTTGGGCGGGGATGTTGCTCAAACATGACCTCCTAGTGCTGGCGCTGGACAATGCGTGGCCTGCCGGGCGTCCCATCGTCGCCATAACAGCGCAGGGCAAGCCCATTGATCCCGACGGGGTCAAGCAAACGGTTGCCACGCCAAGCACTCTCTTCAACGTCTGAAACGGGGTCGTTCTGCGAATTTCCGCTTCTGGCGAGAAACCCATTGAAGCTGCCCGGCGGCTATCGGGGCTGCGCATCGGCCCCGCGCATGGCCGGTCGTGGGTGGGAAGGGGACGGTCCGCAATTGAGACGTATGGTCGAGTTAGCAGACCTTGGCTAAACCCGTTCCACCTGCCGTCGTTGCGCGACGCGGCCAGCAATCTGGCCATCGAGTAAACGCTTCAGAACAGTCGATTTTGCACGGTGCCGTTCACCCCGAAGCTCAAAAAGCCGCTTCAATTGCTTGTTGGGTAACTTGGTTTGGTCGCCATCGACAATGACACCAGTTATGGTTGCGGGACTATCGATAAGGCTCAGTTCCTTGTCAGCCTTTATCTCCAGGCCATGCTTGTGAACCGCCTGTTTTATCTCCCAAATCACCTTCTTTGGGACGATGGGCCCCGAAATAGTAATGTCATCGGCGTAAACGCTGTGCTTCAAATCTGCCATTGATACCAATTGCTCAACCTCCTGCCACATGTCCAATTTAGAAAAATAGGCTAGGATAGGGCTGCAAGGCGAACCTTGAGGCAGACACCGGTGCCAAGTCGTAAGATGAACGAGGATTGCAGTCACGTCTGGCGAGCATTCGAGCTTACACCGAAAAAAATGTGCCACGCTGTTGGCTGTGCAACTTGGAAAATAATCTGCGATGTCTAGCAGCCAGAACGCTCTCGAACCTCGATGGCGATCCGCATTGTCGACATAGGATCGCCCCTTGACTGGGCTGAACAGCCAATCTGGAGGCGTAATACGCCCCAAAAGGCTCGCAATCCGAGACTGGATTGCCTTTAGGCCAGCATCCGGAATGTCAATTGGGCGGTATAGATGGGCAATGTCTGCCGAAGGCTCCGTGTCCAGCCATTTGTTCTTATCCTTCTTGTGCTTCCAGCAACGCACATAGAGGTCGTTTCGCAACGAAATGGCGGAAAGTGCAGCCTCAGAAACGTGCAACAGCTTTGCTAAATCTTTCCGCCTCCGCATGCGAAAAAACGGGCTGTCCCGCAAAGTGTATGGCATCGCTCTAAGCCGCGCCGGCATCGGCCTTCCTCTCGATAAAGCCGAGCAAATCGATAACTTTAGAAGCGATTTTCGTTCGAGCTTTTTCGCCGCGTTTTGCAGAGGGAAGCTCTTCCGCAAAGAACATGATCGCCGAAACCGGAATTCGAAATTCCGCCGAGTATTTTTCTATCAGGTCTAAGGATGGTGTCTTAGTGCCGCTTTCGATTTCAGAGATATACGATTTCGAGACCTTGAGACGCTCGGCAAGCTCAAACTGCTTGAGGTCGTGGAACACACGGA
>Ga0164292_10000420_pt1 | contig 32968 bp, 45 predicted proteins | sample GEODES117metaG_FD_111486 | JGI IMG/M metagenome (GOLD analysis project Ga0164292, IMG submission 111486) | Eutrophic lake water microbial communities from Lake Mendota, Wisconsin, USA - GEODES117 metaG | ecosystem: Environmental > Aquatic > Freshwater > Lake | place: USA: Lake Mendota...
ATCAAAGACCAAAAGGTTATAAACATTTATGACCCATCGGCAGGTTGGGGTGGTAGAATTTTAGGAGCATTATCAGTAGATGATAGAAACATTCACTACATTGGTAATGACCCTAATACTGAAAATCAAATACCTGAAATTGGTAAGACGAGATATGAGTATTTAGCAGAATTCTTTAACAATAAGATTCCAGGTGCAAGTAATCCTTTTTGGGGACATCAAAATACTTATGAAATCTTTACAACAGGTTCGGAGATAATTCATTTAGATGGTAATTTTCAAAAGTATAAGGGTAAGTTAGATTTTGCATTTACATCTCCACCATACTTTGATAGAGAAAGATACTCAAATGATGAAACACAATCATTTAAGAAATTCAATAACTACGATAGTTGGAGAGATGGATTTTTAAGACCTACACTAACAACTGCATTTGAATATCTTCGTAATGATAGATACATTCTTTGGAATATTGCGGATATTAAAGTGGGTAAGGATAAGTTTTTCCCATTGGAGCAGGATTCAATTGATATTCTTACAGAGTTGGGTTGTGAATATAAGGGTAAGATTAAAATGACAATGAGTCCGATGACGGGTGTTGATTTGAGTGGAGTGAAAAATAGTATGAAGATAGGTGATATGGTTTACAAATATGAACCAATCTTTATTTTCTACAAACCTTAAAAATAACAAATGTATCAAAACATATTTTACGAAAGAGCACAAAATCTTATCCACCTATGGGATGATAAAAATGGTTATCAAACATTTCCATACCGAAAGTATGCATATAAGAAAGACCCGTATGGACAACATACATCAATGCATGGTGATAGATTAACTCGTATTTCAAAGTGGGAAAAGGATGAAGCTGAAGATTTATTTGAATCGGATGTACCCGAAACCACTAGAGTATTAGTTGATATATACGATTCCGACATTCCATCAAAAGGAAACAGAACAATGACTTTTGATATAGAAGTTGAAATGGTTAGCGGATTACCTAACACTCAATTTGCACAAAATGAAATTACTGCAATAGCATCACATGATGGTGTGACTAAATTGTACGATGTATTTGTATTAGATAAAGCAAGAAAAGTTAAAAACAATGCAAAACAATTCAGTAAAGATGGTAGAGATGTAAAACTGCATATTTTTGATAATGAGAAAAATCTTCTAATTGCATTTCTTAATTATTATGAAGAAGTTAATCCAACAATCCTAACAGGTTGGAACATTGACTTTTTTGATATTCCGTATCTTTACAATCGTATTAAGAACGTATGTGGGGAAGGACATGCAAAACGATTATCTCCAATTGGACAAACCTTTTATTCACCTTACAGACAGAAGTGGAGTTTTGCGGGTGTATCTATTTTGGATTATATCAATCTATATAAGAACTATAACTATGGATTAGAATCATCCTATACTCTAAATCACATTGCTACCAAAGAATTGGGTAGAGGTAAGATTGAGTATGAAGGAAGTTTGGATGATTTGTTTGAAAACGATTTGGAGAAATTTATTGAATATAACATTGTCGATGTGGACTTGGTTGTATCAATGGATGAGAAACTTCAATTCATTGAGTTATGTAGAGCAATCTGCCACGCGGGATTCGTTCCGTATGAAGATTATATGTTCTCATCAAAGTATTTAGAAGGAGCATGTTTAGCATATCTTAAAACTAAAGGGTTGGTTGCACCAAATAAACCAAAGGATAGGAAAGAAAAGATGCAAGCACTTCGTGATAACAACGAAGAGAAATTTATCGGAGCTTATGTAAAAGAACCTATTGTTGGTAAGTATGATTGGATTTATGATTTGGATTTAACATCACTATATCCATCAATCATTATGACTCTGAATATCTCACCTGAAACGAAGATTGGTAAAATTCAGAATTGGGATGCAGAGCATTGGGTTAGAGGTGGAGATGCTAGTTATACAATTGTAGGTTCTGGAGGAGATAAATACGAATATACAAAGCAAGAATTAACCGAAGTTATTAAAGATAGTAATTTAGGGGTAGCAGCAAATGGTGTATTGTATAATCAAGATAAACCAGGATTGATTGCAGATATTTTGGATACATGGTTCAAACAAAGGGTTGAATTCCGTAAATTAGAAAAACAATATGGTGAAGCAGGTGATACTGAAAAATATGAATTCTATGCCAAACGTCAATTAGTACAAAAGATTCTTTTGAACTCAATGTATGGGGTGTTAGGATTACCCGCATTTCGTTTCTATGATATTGATAATGCAGAAGCAGTTACAATAACAGGTCAGACTGTGATTAAGAAAACTGCTGAAATGGCAAATATCAAGTATAATAAGGAGTTGGGTACGAAAGAAGATTACAACGTATACATCGATACGGATTCAATTTATATGATGGCAGAACCTTTGGTAAAACATAGATATCCAGAATACAAAGAGTTTGATGAGCAACGAATGGCAAGTGAAGTTAATATAATTGCTGAAGAAACACAAACATTCTTAAATTCATTTTATGATTTATTAGCTGAAAGATTCTTTTGTATTCCAAAAGATAAACACAGATTTGAAATCAAAAAGGAATATATCTCCAAAGCAGGATTTTGGGTAGCAAAGAAACGATACGCACAATGGATGGTATTGAAGAACGGCATTAAATGTGATAAGTTGGATGTAAAAGGTTTGGATGTAGTTCGTTCATCTTTCCCAAAAGCGTTTCAGGAATATATGTCAGGTATGTTGAAAGATATTCTTATGGGTAAAGATAATGAATACGTTGATACAAAGTTATTAGCATTTAAAGCTAGTATGATTAATCTACCTGTAAACAAAATAGCAAAAGGTGGAGCTATTAAGGAATTGAGTAAATACGATAACGGGAAGTGGAGAAAGGATAGTGGTTTGGCAATTGCTAACTTTGAAAAGGGAACACCTGCTCACGTTAAAGCTGGGATTTCGTATAACCGATTATTGAAATTCTTTGATTGTCCGTTTAAGCATGAACCAATTAGAGATGGTGATAAGGTTAAGTGGGTGTATTTAAGACAAAACCCATTAGGATTAGATACAGTTGCATTTAAAGATTACAATGACCCAAAAGAAATTATGGACTTTGTAGAGCAATATGTAGATAGAGATATGATTTTCAAAGCAGAGTTAGAGAATAAATTAGATGATTTTTACAAAGCATTGAAATGGGAAAAAGCATCAACTGAAACACAAACTGCAAAAAAGTTTTTTACATTTTAATTATGGAAAGTTTAAAATTTTGGAATACTGATGAGTTCGATTTTGCTACATATAAATGGCGATTAAAAGAACGAATTAATAAAGAAATATTAGGAAATGCAACCGATCCTGGTAACTGCTATTATACTTTTAATGAGTTGGGGTTTAGAGGTGATTCTGTAAAAAAAAAAGGATTAAAAATTATGAGTGTGGGGTGCGGCCACACCGAAGGAATCGATGTAAATGATAGAGAAACATGGTCACATCATTTAACTAGAATGCTTCCAAATGGAGTAGATTTTAATTTAGGGATAAGTGGTGGAAGTAATGATTACATAGCTAGAAGTGTCCTAACATGGACAGAGTATTTGAATCCGGCTATCGTATTAATTATGTATACATATCCAACGAAACGAGAAATATATACAGACGCAGGTAATTTAGAACCGTATCATCCAATTCCTTGGGGGTACTTAAACGAAGATTTGGATGGTAGAAAATTATGGTCTAATATAATATCATCCACGTCAAATGAAGAAGATTACATTAATTGGTATAAAAATCATTTATTAATATCAAATTATTTAAAAAATAAACAGATACCATTTATTTGGAATGGAACATTTGTTAAAACTAAATATATGGATGAAAATAGATTTGATGGAGAATACCCGTGTTTCATAGATAATAACAAATACGCAAATTCAATTCAAAATGAATTATATGCTAAAAAATTATTAACATATTTTGAAAATAATTTTGAAATGTAAAAAAAATAAATTATATTATTAAAAATAAATTATAAATAAAATGAAAAAACAATTAGAACTATTTCCAAATGAGGAATTGCAATCACAAGGTAGTGTTAATATTACAGAACCACATCCAATCGCAGATGTAGAATGGTGTTTTCAATTTTTTAATAATGAACCTATTGTATTTGCATGGGGAGATGAAAATTCTGAACCATCACCACTAACATTAAGCATTCAACCAATAGAAGGACAGGGATTAAATTTTCAACAAAATGGGATGGAATTCACAATCTTCCCAAGACCAATTTCAGAAGAATCAAAATTAGAGAGAGAAAAATCTAAAAAAAAATAACTAATTAATTATGAGCTTTTTTGAAAACGATATTAGTAAGAGAGAACATAGTTTGTGGGTGGAAAAATACCGCCCACAAACACTTTCCGAATATGTTGGTAATGAAACCGTAAAGGAAACCATTCAACAATATTTGGATAATAACGATATTCCACATTTGCTATTACATGGTAAAGCAGGGACGGGTAAAACCACACTTGCAAAACTTATTGTAAATACAATCAAATGTGATAGTATGATTATTAACGCATCGGATGAGAACAATGTGGATACCGTTCGTAACAAGGTTAAGAACTTTGCATCCTCAATGGGATTTGCAGGATTTAAGATTATCATTTTGGATGAGTTTGATTATATGACTCCGAACGCACAGGCAATCTTGCGTAATCTAATGGAGACATTCTCTAAACATTGTAGATTTATCTTAACGTGTAATTATCACGAAAAGATTATTGACCCAATTAAAAGTAGATGTCAAACATTTGCAATCACACCTCCTACAAAGAAAGATGTTGCAATTCAGGTTACTAGAATTTTAGATGCGGAAAAAATTAAATACGATGTTAAAAATGTTGCCGATATCATTAGTTCATATTACCCTGATATTCGTAGAATCTTAAATACTTGTCAATTACAATCTGCAAAAGGAGAATTGAAAGTAGACCATCAAATTATGGTGGAATCTAATTTTCAAACCAAACTCGTAGATTTGTTAAAAGCAAATGATGATAAACGAAATATGTTTATGAACATCAGACAAGCAGTTGCGGACAATCGTTTAAATGATTATTCTGAAATGTATTCTATGTTGTATAGTAGAGTAGATGAATACGCGGCAGGTAATACGGCAAATGTAATTTTGACAATCGCAGAAGGATTATCCAAAGATGCATTAGTAGTAGATAAAGAAATAGTGTTTATGAGTACAATTATTCAAATTTTAAATATTATAAAATAATGGAACAAGGATTACCAAATGGTATCAGTTTAAATGATGCGAGAGATATGGTGTGTGAATGTGGAAATAAAACATTTATGCCAGGATATAGATTTAAAAAATTAAGTAAAATAATGACTGGTAATGCTCAAGATTCAATCATTCCAATTGAAATGTATTTATGTACTCAATGTGGAAAAGCATTGCAGGAATTATTACCTTTGGAATTGAGAGACACACCATCATCAATAGTATAATAATGGCAGGAAAAAAGTTATTTGACCACATTGCTGCAATTACATCGGAGCAAGACCCAAACTACTTTGATAAATTATCAGAGGAAGATATTAAGACATGGAGTAACTTTATGATTAATAGATTCCTTTCGATGAAACCTGAATGGGTAGAATTGATTGCAACTATATTACCTCTGACTCAAACATTAGAACCTAGAGAAATGTATAAGTTGTATATCAGTATTATACCTAAAGGTAAATATTATCTTAAATACATCAAAGGAAAAGGAGAAGAAAAATACGAATCATTTTTAGTTGATTTAATTAAAAAAGATTACGATTGTTCCGAAAGACAATCAATTGATTACATTGAAGTTTTATATGCAACCAGAGAAGGTAGAGAAAATATAAAATATATGTGCGAAAAATATGGTACTGACAAAAAGTTAATAACCAAATTAAAATTAAAGATTTAATGCTAGGAAAATAGGAATAAATTGTGTATATTGTATTTAAATAACACACTATGGCTAAAGTTTCATTTTCCCAATATAGTATGTGGTCTGCATGCCCACATCAATACAAACTGGCGTATATAGATGGTTTGAGAGAATCATCATCCAATATACACACCGTTTTTGGTTCCGCAATGCATGAGACTTTGCAAGAATATTTAAGTAGATGTTTGCGTATTTCCAAATCGCAAGCAGATAAGAATATGAATACAAAAGAGTTTCTCAAAGAAAAAATGCGAGAATCCTTTTTAAAAGAATCAAACGAAGGACAGAACCCAATATGTTCCAAAGAGGAGTTAGTTGAGTTTTTAGAAGATGGGTATCTTATTTTAGATTACTTTCAGAAATCTAAAAATTTCAATAATTTTTTCTCACTAAAAGATGACGAGTTAATTGCAATTGAGCAGGTAATCAATACAAAGATTTCAGAAAATGTCAATTTTATGGGATTTATTGATTTCATCGTTAGAAGTAAATCAACAGGTAGATATCGTATTACTGATTTCAAAACCTCAACTAGAGGATGGACTAAAAACCAAAAAGCAGACTCGATTAAAAGCACACAATTACTTTTATACAAAAAATTTTACGCAGAATTACTAAATATATCCGAAGATGTAATTGATGTGGAATTCATAATTCTAAAGCGTAAGGTATCTGAAAATACAGATTATAACATCCCTCGTATCAGTAGACACGTACCTGCAAGTGGTAAACCTTCTATGACCAAATCATGGAAAGGATTTACTGAATTCGTTAATAGTGTGTTTGACCAGAATGGGGAATATAATGTAGATTCAAAATACCCCAAACATCCATCAAAATTATGTGATTGGTGTGAGTTTAAACAAAGAGGAATTTGTGACGGAAAAATATAAAAAACAATAATTATTTATAAAAATAAGTTATGGCAAAAAAGAAGATTTTATTATTATCAGACGATTTACGAATGGCGAGTGGTATCGCTAATGTTTCCAAACAATTGGTTATGGGAACCGTTGATAAATATGATTGGGTTCAATTAGGAGCAGCAATCAAACACCCAGAAGCAGGTAAGATTTTAGATTTAAATGATAGCGTTAGAGAGCAAACTGGTGTTGCTGATGCTAGTGTAAAAATTTACCCATCAGATGGATATGGTAATCCAGGTATTATTCGTCAATTGTTGATGGTTGAAAAACCTGATGCAATTCTCCACTTTACTGACCCTCGTTACTGGATTTGGTTATATGAGATGGAGCACGAAATTCGTCAATCAGTACCCCTTTTCTTTTATCACATTTGGGATGATTTACCAGACCCTAAATACAATAGAGATTACTACGAAAGTTGTGATTGGATTGGTTGTATTTCAAAACAAACTTATGGTATTACCCGTAGAGTGTGGGGATGGGATAAAGAAAAACATTGGACTAAACCTGCTGATTGGCAAGTAAGTTATGTACCTCACGGCATTAATTCCGATTTATATAAGCCAGTTGAAGTACCTGCTGAATTTAAAAAGGAAATCTTTGGTGAAAAAGAATACGATTTTGTTTTGTATTGGAATAATAGAAACATTCGTAGAAAACAACCAATTGATGTAATTCTTGCATTCGATAAGTTTGTGGAGGCATTATCACCAGAACATAGAAGTAAAGTATGTTTATTAATGCATACTCAACCCGTAGAAGAACATGGTACTGATTTACCAAGAACTATAGCAGAGTGTTGTTCACCTGAAACAAATGTAGTATTTGCACCAAACAGATATTCAGAAGAGCAATTGAACTATCTTTATAATTTAGGAGATGTAACAATTAATGTGGCATCTAATGAAGGATTTGGATTGGCAACGGCTGAATCAGTAATGGCTGGAACTCCAATCATTGTAACGGTAACGGGTGGATTGCAAGACCAATGTGGATTTAGAGATATTACAACTGGTAAACTACTAACCGCAGAAGATTATGTACAGATTGGTTCATTGCATGATAGACACAAAAAAGCAGGTGTAGTTTGGGGAGATTGGGTTAAACCAATTTGGCCAGTTCGTTCAACAACGGGTTCAGTTCCTACTCCTTACATCTTTGATGATAGAGTTGATTTTGAAGATATATCACCATTGATTATGGAATGGTATTTAACTCCAAAAGAAGATAGAGATGCAGCAGCATTGAAAGGTAGAAAGTGGATGTTGGGAGATGGTTTGTTGAGCAGAGAAGCAATGTGTAAAACATTAGTAGATGGCATGGAAGGTGCATTTGAAAATTGGACACCAAAGAAAAAATTTAAGTTAATAGAGTTATAATATGAAACCAACATTAGTATTTCAGGCACCGATTGCAACAAGAAGTGGATATGGTGACCACGCGAGAGATTTATTACATTCTCTATATAAATTAGATAAATTTGATATTAAAATTATTAGCACTCGTTGGGGGAATACCCCAATGGATGCTCTTAATTATGATAATCAATTTCACAAATGGGCTGTAGATAATATCATCCCACAAATTACAGAAAAACCTGACATTTATATTCAAGTTACAGTCCCAAATGAATTTCAACCATTAGGATTTTATAATATTGGAATTACTGCGGCAATTGAAACAACACATTGTGCATTAGATTGGATTCATGGATGTAATAGAATGGATTTGATTATAGTTCCATCAGAACATTCAAAGAAAAGTTTAGTAGATACGGTATATAATGAACAAGATAAACAAAGCGGACAATTAATTGCACAACATAGAATTCAAAAACCTGTTGAAATTCTATTTGAAGGATTTGATGAAACAATGTTTGGAACAGATGAGGTTGCTATTGTTTCGGAATTAGACCAAATCAAAGAAGAGTTTGCATTCCTATTCGTAGGTCATTGGTTAAGAGGTGATTTGGGAGAAGATAGAAAGAATGTGGGAATGATGATAAAAACATTCGCAATGGCATTCAAAAATGAAAAGGTAAAACCCGCATTAGTTCTTAAAACATCTTCAGCAGGGTTCTCTGTAATGGATAGAGAAACCACTATTAAAAAAATTAGAGAAGTATTGGGTAATGATTATAAATCAGTTCCAATTTATTTGTTGCATGGTGATTTAACACCTGTTGAAATGAACGGATTATACGAACATCCAAAAGTAAAAGCAATGTTAAACTTTACAAAAGGTGAAGGATTTGGTAGACCCCTATTGGAATTCAGTTTAACAGGTAAGCCTGTAATTGTTTCCAATTGGAGTGGACATTTGGATTTCTTAAAGCAAGGAGCTGTTTTATTAGAAGGTGAATTAAAGCAGGTACATGAATCAGCTGCAGACCAATTCTTATTAAAAGAATCACAATGGTTTAATGTAAATATTTCAAAGGCACTATCATCCATAAAAGATGTTTATAAGAACTATGAAAAATACAAAAAGGCATCTATACAATTGGGTAAACAAAACAAACAAAACTTTGGATTGGAAAAAATGACTAAATTGTTTGATGGAATTTTGAATCAATATGGTATTTATAATAAGATACAACCAAAGTTCCAGCAACTTCAATTACCTAAACTAAAAATGTTAAATAAGTAGTGTCAGCATATAATCGTATATATCGCAAATATATAGATAAAGGTGATAAATCAATATCACCTGAAAGAATGAAGCGTGGAAAATTCTATATGATAATGCAATACGAATATGTAGATGGTACTAAACAATCATACACAATAGGAGATGGGCCTATAATATACACTTTGTTTGTTTCTAGAGCAAAAGGTGTGGTACACGCAATTAAAGTATCAAATATAAATCCCACTTTAATAAAAAGATTTTTTGGTAAATTTGTAAATGAAGATGAAGATAAATTAGAAATGAAGGGTGGAGCAAAGAAGTTTTATTCATCCGTAGTTTCTAAAGTACCTATAATAACAAATGAAGCATATAGAACTTATAAAATAAGTGGGTTTGGTAGAATAACTGAATTGGAAATGGATATTGAAGAATTGACTCCTAATGTAAAAAAATCAATAAAAACTATTAAAGAACAAAATAACGAAGAATGAACAGAGTATGGTCTTTCGGTGATTCAATGACAGCACCTATAAATGGCACCTCTAATGACCCCAGTCCTTACAAACAATGGTTGGGTAGAGATGCAAAGGATACTGCTACATTTGTAGCAGAAGAATACGGGTTTAGTGTAAAAAATATGGGAGTTAGTGGAAGTTCCAATTGTGGAATATTTCACAAATTCCTTTCAGAATTACAAAACATTCAATCAGGTGATATCCTAATTTTTGGATGGACAGTTATAGCTAGATACAGAGTAGCATCTAAACACGGATGGAAAACAATCTGGTCTGTAGGGTTATCGAATCTTCCTGAATATGAGTGTGTAGATGGAACATATATAACAAAGGAAGTAGCGGAGCAATTGATTTATAATAGGTGTGATTTACAACATTTCTATGAGCAAGAAGTTAATCAATGGATTACATTTATAAATGATTGGGCAAACTTAAAAGATGTAAAAGTTATCCATTGGAGTTGGTGTAATGAAAATATAGGTGGTAAACAAAATTTGAAGTTATCATTTCCGGTTGTAAACTATACCGATATGAGTAAAGAAACTGCTAATGTAGTTAGAGATGGGCATTATGGTGAAGTAGGTTATAAGGAATTGGCAAATGATATATTAAAATATTTAAATAAATAATAATGACATCAAAAGAATTCGTCCTTTGGTTACAAGGATTTACTCAAGGAGTACATGAATACAATATATCACCCAAACAATGGGATGCATTAAAAGATGTGTTGGCAAAGGTTAATGATGAACCAACACTAACTTTTCCAATCCATACTCCAAATACTGCACCAAATACACAATCGTTTCCTACTTGGCAACATCCACACTATGTAACATCAACTGCTTATGGGTATCCATCAGGTAGTTCAATTAATTATACATACAATCCACCATATACAACAGGTGGTGAAGATGAAATTATCAAATCTCATAACGAAGATTAAAATGAAATTAAGTTACGCAATAACCGCTTGTAATGAGCATGAAGAAATTATACGATTAGTTACTCAATTGATAAACTATAAAGGTGAAAATTCTGAAATAGTAGTTCTTTTAGATACTCCAAAATCTTCTACGGAAATGATTGAGTATTTAGAATTACAAGCTAATGCAAATTATATCACTTTAATTGAATCTGAATTTGATAATGATTTCGCACAATGGAAAAACTTTTTAAATTCACATTGCAAAGGTGAGTGGATTTTTCAATTAGATGCGGATGAATACCTATCAAATGATTTAATCTACAATTTGGAAGAATTGTTAGAAGTGAATACTGATAAAGACCTAATAGTAGTTCCGAGAATCAATACGGTTGAAGGATTAACTGAAGCACATATTCAGAAATGGGGATGGAATGTTAATGAGAAAGGATGGGTAAACTTCCCTGATGTTCAGACTCGTATCTACAAAAACAAACCAGAGCAAATTGGATGGAGTGGTAAAGTACATGAAAGAATTGTTGGATTTCAATCATATACTAATTTTCCATCAGATGAGGTCTATTGTATTATACATCCAAAAACAATAGAACGTCAGGAACGTCAAAATGATTATTATAATACTTTATGAAAATAACATTCATATACGATTACAAAGATGGTGAAGTATGGTCTACACCACTTGCACTCCTAAATGAATTCAAAGAGAGAGGTTGGGAAACTCAAATAGTTAAAACAAACGATACCGATTTGAAGAATTGGGTAGATTCCAAACCACAAACTGACATTGTGTTGTTTATGGATTGGGGTAGATTCAATTCACAATATCTTAATAAAGATTTAGTTCCTGCATTTTGGATACAAGAAAGTGGAGATGACCCACAAAACTTTGAAAGAAATTATCCTAAAGCAAATCGTTTCCATTACACAATTACTCCTGATAAACAATCCGCAATCGAATATGTAAATAGAGGTATAAACGCAGAATGGATAAATCATTTTGCAGATACTATGGTTCAGTTTCCTATGAATTTAGAACCAAAATATGTTGGGGTTACTACGCGAGGACTTGGAAATTCGGAATTTTTAGATTATATTACAAACTGGGCAGAGGGTGCAATTGGAAATCGTAATGGTATGGCTGCAAAAGAACATACTCAATTTTTGAATAGTGGATTAATGGTTATTCAAAATAGTAGATGGGGAGAAATTACTCGCAGATTATTTGAAGGAATGGCATGCGGTAAAATGGTCCTAACAGATAGATTGGATACCATTAGAGGGTTAGAAGAGATATTCATTGATGGTGAAGATATTGTTTTATATAATGATATGTTTGATTGTATAGAGAAGATGAACTATTACAATGAAAATGAGGAGGAGAGGGAAAGAATAGCACATAATGGAATGATGAAAGTGTTACACAATTATACACAAATTCAAGTAGTAGATAAATTAATAGAAAATTATGAAAGTTTTAATAACAGGAGTAGCAGGGCTATTAGGTAGTAGATTAGCAGATTGGTTAACTGAAAAACATCCCGAAGTTCATATAGTTGGAATTGATGATTTAAGTGGTGGATATAGAGAAAATGTAAATCCAACCGTAGAATTTTGGCAAATGAATTTGGTAACACACCCAATTGAAAATTGTTTTGAAATTCACAAATTTGATTATGTATTTCATTTTGCAGCATACGCAGCGGAAGGACTATCACCATTCATTAGACAATATAATTATGAAAACAATTTAGTTGCAACTGCAAGAGTAGTCAATCAATGTATTAAACACAATGTTAAACGATTGGTATTCACTTCAACATTAGCAGTGTATGGACATGGAGAAGGTGGCGTATTTGATGAAACACACACACCTAAACCAATCGACCCGTATGGAGTTGCGAAATATGCGTGTGAAATGGATATTCAAATTGCAGGTGAACAACATGGATTAGATTGGTGTATTATCAGACCACATAATGTATATGGTATTAACCAAAATATATGGGATAAGTATCGTAATGTATTGGGTATTTGGATGTATCAACATCTAAATGGAGAACCAATGACAATATTTGGTGATGGAGAACAAACTAGAGCATTTAGTTGTGTAGATGATATTGTAGAACCTTTATGGAATTCGGCAATTAGACCTGAAGCATCCAAAGAAATAATTAATTTAGGTGGAGTAGAAGAGTGGAGTATAAACAAAGCAAATTCATTATTAAGAGCAATTATAGGTAGTGGTGAAGTTGTTTATAAAGAAGGTAGACATGAGGTTAAAAACTCAATACCTACCTTCCAAAAATCAATTGATATATTGGGGTTTGAACATAAAACTAATTTAGATGAAGGATTGTGGGATATGTGGGTTTGGGCTTCACACCAACCGAAAAGAGATAGATTTGTATGGCCGTCGTATGAATTAGATAATGGAATTTATTCATTTTGGAAAAAATAAAAAATATGACCACATTTTCAGAATTTTACGAAAGCATAGAACCAAAAAGTGATAAAGGTACTTTACATGATTATATTAATGCATATTATTCGGATGAATTTACAAATAGAAGATTAGAAAAATTATCAATTTTAGAGATAGGTGTTAGACGTGGAGACTCTTTAAACTTATTAAGTAAATGGTTTGTTAATTCCCATATAATTGGAATCGATAATGGTAATGAAATGAATCAATCAAATATTGAATTTATAAAAACACTATCAAATGTAAAATTATTTTTAGAAAACGCGTATGTTGATAGTATTATAAATAAATTTGAAAATGATAGTTTTGATTATATTATAGATGATGGTCCACACACATTAGAAACCCAAATAATATCCATACAAAAATGGTTAAAAAAAATAAAACCAGGAGGAAAATTGATAATAGAAGATATTCAATCAATTGATGACTTAAATAAATTAGTTTTGTATGCAAATGATACTGATATGAAATGGGAAGTATATGATTTACGAAATAATAAAGGAAGATACGATGATGTATTGTTATTTATAGAAAAATAAAAATATGATTAGAAATTTAATATATTATTGTTATTTTGAAAATTCACAAGTAAATGAATTTACCAAATTAAATCTTGAATTGTTAAATAGATATTGCAATAACTTCAACGGACAAAGAATAATAAAAATAGCAGTTGATGATTTGGAAATAGATAACTCACATTTAGTAAAATTATTTAATGGATTCGAAATTGAAGTTGTAAAAAATAATCAAGAAACACGTGAATCGGAATATTTTATAGACTCTATTAAACAAATAACGAATAAAGATTCCATTACATTTTTTGCACACAATAAAGGTGGTTCAAATAGACCTGAAAAAGATGTAATAAAAATGTGGTTATTTTCTATGTATTTTTTTAATTTAGAACCAACTTTCCTAATTAAAATACAAGATGAGTTATCAAACGATAAAACATTTAGTGGTATAATGAGAATTATAACACCCTGCCCTCCTTGGGTAGAAAGTGATTGGCATTATAGTGGAACATTTTTTTGGTTTCATACCGATAAACTTTTAAATATCCCAAATTGGGATGATATGAAGAAGGATAGGTTTGCCGTTGAAAGTTATCCTGGAAAAATGGTTAAAGAAATTGAATCTCATGTTACAATATGCAGTGCTAATTACAATTTTAATACATACTCACCTGATATATGGAATAAAATAATTAAACCAGAAACAATGGGTGAAGAAATGCATGACATATACATTAAATTGTACCAAAAATATATAAAAAATGAACAAATATAGTGTAATAATACCAACTCTTTGGAAATCAAATAGAATTGGAAAACTATTATTTGATTTGATAAAATGCGAGTTCGTAGATGAAATCATATTAATAGATAATGGTGGCAAATTCTTTGAATATTATGAAGCATTGGATAAAGTAAAATTAGTTCAGACTGGTGAAAACATATATGTAAACCCAGCGTGGAATTTAGGAGTTAAACTTGCTAAAAATAATTCTATTGCATTAGTAAACGATGATATAAACTTTAATCCAAATATATTTGGTGTCATAACAAATGATATTTTATTGGAATATGGTATCATTGGTCAATCCGAATACAACTATAAAGGAAATAATACAGACGAACCCATTTTAGAAAAATGGAATGGTAAAATTAGAGATTGGGGATGGGGATGTCTTATAATGTTTGATAAACAAAATTGGATTGATATACCAGATGATATTAAAATATGGTATGGAGATGATTACATATTCAAATGCAATCTTTCTACAAAATCTACAATGAAAAATTTTAATATAGAAACCGAAATGTCAACAACTTCCGATGAAGGAGTTTGGAACTCTGTAAAAGAACAAGATAAAATTAACTTTATAAATCATATAAGAAATGCAACAAAAAAATAATTCTGACTTTAATGCAATAATGTTAAACGCATTATTACAACATACAATGTCAACTAAAATAAAATTTACTGAAATTACAAATTGGCACCCATCTCATCCATTTTTAAGATTGAATATCTATGATGGAATTCAAATGTCGCAAGTATTGGGTGTTTATTTGGCACTAAACCCACATTACATATATCAATTTGATAATATAATTGAAATTGGAACATATAATGGAGGTTTAACATCTTGGTTATACGATAATAAAAATCCAAATGCAATGGTTGTATCATACGATATAGATGGTACTATAAATCATACAAATAGAACTGATATTGATTTCAGAATAGAAGATTGTTTTGCAGAAAAACCATTTAATGAAATAATTTCATATATTAAAAGACCTGGAAAAACATTAGTTGTATGCGACGGAGGTGATAAACCAAAAGAATTTAACGTATTTTCTGAATATTTAAAAAGTGGAGATGTTATTATTGCGCATGATTATGCAAAGAATCCAGAATATTGGAAATTTGTTACGGATTATTGGCAATGGCCGTATGAATCCGATACCAATTACGATAGTATAAAAGATGCCATTATTAAAAATGGATTAGAACCATATAGAGATGATGAGTTTAATTTTTATTTGTGGACTAGTTATATTAAAAAATAAATTATGGAAAAACTTCCAATCAGTATAGGAATACTTTCTTGGAATAGTGGACAGGTATTGGTAGATACATTAACCACATATCACAATAATGGTTTATTTGATATGGTAAACGATACTACTATATTATTTCAACAATTCAATGAACAAGATTACAAAATTGCAAAACATTTTGGATTAGATTGTATAGGATTGAATCAAAACATAGGTATAGGGCAAGGATTCATTAAACTAACTCAAAACGCACAATCGGATTATATATTGGTATTAGAGCATGATTGGAATTTAATTGAAGATAGAGAAACTACATATAAGATATTAGAAAAAAGTTACCAAGCAATTGAAATGGGGATGGATGTTGTTCGATTGAGACATAGGAAAAATCCAGGAAATCCACATTTTTCATTTAGATATCAAGGACAAGAATTAACATATTATGATGATAATTCACAATGTACATCTCCACATCTTTTAGATTCACTACATTGGTGTGAGCCTGATATCGAATTTGGTGATTATATAAAAAAATCAGAGGATATGTTTTGGACAACTTCTCGATACGGTAATTGGACAAATAACCCATGTTTATATAAAAAACAATTTTATTTAGATGTAGTTAATCAGTTCGCAGGGGATGGTATTGCATTAGAAGGCAATATAGCTAAATGGTGGGCTGAATCCACATTTAAGGTTGGGCACAACGAAGGATTATTCATGCATAACGATTGGCAAAAATATGGAAGATAACCCATATATCATTGGTATATCCGGTGATTCTGCTTCTGGGAAATCTACTATTGCAAATTTCATAAGATTATATTATGGATATGGTAATACTGTATCCATTTCAGGAGATGATTTGCATAAATGGGAAAGAAACCATATTATGTGGAATTCCATTACACATTTAAATCCATCTGCAAATAATTTAAAATTGGGTGATTCACATTTGATATCACTCAAGAATGGAGAAAAAATATTAAGAAAAATATACAATCATTCAACTGGAAAATTTAACGAACCAATCTATATTTCACCAAAAAAATATGTTATAAATGAAGGATTACATTCATTTTACACAAATGAATCCCAATTATTAACAGATTTAAAAATATACATTGATACTGATGAAAATCTAATAACAGATTTTAAAGTTGAAAGAGATACAAATGAAAGAGGATATACGAAAGAAAAAGTAGTAGAACTAATATCCAAGCGAAAAAAAGATTTTGAACATATTAAATCCATACAAATTAAAAAAGCTGATGTTATAATCAAAATTAGCAAAATGGATGGTATTAATGTAACATATAATTCCGATGTAGATTGTATGTTATTTGAGTTTATTAAAAAAATGCATCGTGAATTGTATGAATTTGAATGGATAAATCAAACAATTGGAAATAGATTAAATGTAGTTCAATCAAAGGGAGGAAATATATCATCAAAATTTGGTGATAAATTAATAATAAAAGAAAGTGGTGGAAAATTAAAAAATATAAAGTATGGTAGTGGTTATTCTATTATAGATTATAAAAATATTGATTTTAATAATATATTAGATGATGATATGCTAGATGATATATTGGAGGTATCAATCAAAAATTCTTTATATAAAAAACCATCTATGGAAACTGGGTTTCATAGTTTATTTGATAAATATGTGTTTCATGTACACCCAATATATTTGAATTGTATCTTATCATTAGAAAATGGAAAAGATATTATAGATGAATTATTCCAAAATGAAGATTTCAAATACACTTATTTGAAATACTATAACCCAGGATTGGAATTAACACATAAAATTTTAAATACGAATGGCATATCAAATGTTGTATTTTTAGAAAATCACGGTTTAATAGTTTCCTATGATAACTATTATAAATGTATTGATTTAATTTCTAGAATTAATACATATTCAAAGGAATATATTGAAAGAAATGTAATAAAATTTAAAGAATTTGATTTAAGTTGGGCCGAATATCCAAAGGAAAATATATTTACATTTCCAGATTCTGTTATAATAAATGATAACGAAACACTCGCCTCACATAATTATATTGTATATTACGCTAAACAATTAGGTAAAATTAAAAAATTATCAAATAAAGACATTGAGTATTTAAACAATCTAAAATCAGAAAAATATAGAAAATGAAGATTATAGTTCCAATGGCAGGTATGGGGGATAGATTTGTTAAAGCAGGATACATAGACCCAAAACCATTAATAAACGTCAATGGAAAATTAATTATAGAATATATTGTTGAAATGTTTGATATTGAAAATGACGAGTTTATATTTGTAATAAATGAAGAACACGCCAACAATACCAAAATGGTTGAAATATTGAATAAATTAGTTAAACAATCTGAAATTTACATTATACAAAACCACAAAAAAGGACCAGTTTATACTTTAAAAAATTTAGATGTAAAAGATGATGAAGAAGTTATAATCACTTATTGTGATAATCCATACCTTTGGGATTATAACGATTTCAAACAATCAATTAAAAATTCAGATGGTTGCATTCTTTCTCATGTTGGGTTTCATCCACATAGACTGAGTCCAACTTTTATGGCACATATAAAAGAGGATAATGGTAAATTGATTGAGATAAAAGAAAAAGAACCATATACAGATAAACCAATTGAAGAACATGCTTCAACTGGAACATATTATTTTGCAAAAGGTAAATATGTTAAAAAGTATTTCAAACAATTGATGGATTTGGATATAAACTACAATGGTGAGTATTATGTAACATTAGTTTACAATTTAATGGTTAATGATGGATTGAATGTTACAATCTATGATACTGATTATGTTAGTGTATTTGGAACTCCAGAAGAAGTTCAAAATTTTGAAGCTTGGCAAACTATTTTAAAAAGTGGTATAAAATCACAAGATGAATTAATTTGGACATATCATTATTGGAAACACTACAATGAACAATTTGGTAAATATAAATAATTTTAGTATATTTGTGTATGAAATGGATTGCACATAGAGGAAACATAAACGGTAGAAATATTGAAAGAGAGAATCATCCTAATTATATAGATGAAGCAATTTCATTAGGTTATGATGTCGAAATAGATATATGGATGATTGAAGGTGTTTTATTTTTAGGACACGATGAACCGCAATATGGTATAACTCAACATTGGTTAAACGAAAGATACGAACACCTATGGATACATTGTAAGAATGTAGACGCAATGGAGTGGTTTAACGCAATCGGTGGATTCAATTATTTTTGGCATACAATTGATAATTACACTTTGATATCAAATAAAAGGGTATTAGTTAAACCTGGTGAAAAATTAATACAAAATTCAATATGTTGTATGCCTGAAATGGGATATATCGGTGACATTACAAAATGTTACGCAATAATGACAGATAATATAAAAGAATATGAAATACACAATAATAGGTTGCATAACTAAATACGGAGTAGAGCAAATTAGACCATTTATTGAATCAATTGAACGTAGTGGGTTTAATGGAGATAAATTGATGTTGGTTTATGAAATTACTCAAGATACAATAGAATACCTTAATGTTAAAGGTTGGAAATTAATACAATCGGAACCGCAACAACATATCATACTGCAAAGATTTAGAGATATGTATCAGGTTTTACATCAATACGAAACGGATGTGATTATATGGGTAGATGTAAAGGATATTGTATTCCAAAAAGACCCAACCGAATGGTTAAATAAGAACATGAATAAAGATATTCTTGCTTTTTCGGAATCATTGAAATTTGGAGATGAAGAATGGGCAAGATTAAATGCAGGTACATCATTTCCTATGGAATGGGATTGGTTACAAAATGAAGAAATATGTTGTGCAGGAACTATTGTTGGTAAGAAAGATGCTATTAGAGACTTATTTATTGATATTTATAGATGGAGTTTAACCACATCAAATAGGGAACAATTGGCAGACCAAGCGGCATATAATATTTTAATTCGTTTACATCAATTTAAAGATAAAGTTCAATTTGTAAAACAACAGGAAGGATTTGCTGCACAGTTGCATTTAAAATTAAAAAAGGGAGATATACTACCATATACTGAAAAATTACCAACTATCGATGGAAGCGATGTTAGAAATTTAAAAGGGGAATTATACACGTTAGTTCATCAATATGATAGAAATGAAGAACTTAAAAAGTTAATAGAAAACAAATATAAATGAAAAAAATAGTTATTACATCATTCGTAATGCCACATGAGTTGGATGATTTGGAAAGAGTATTAATTGATTTGAATAAGGCATCCAAACATATAAGTGGTAATAATTATGAATTTTATATTTCATTTTCAGTTTCAGATTATCTATTTGATTGGAAAAATTCTAAAGTAGATAAGCAATTTTTTATAGATAGATTCAATTCACTAAAACCATTAACTGATTGGGCTAGTAAATCTACCTATCAGATTAGAGATGAAATTATCGGTGCACTTCAAACCAAACGATACGCACATTTAGAATCTAAAAATGCAACTCATTTTATTTGGCTAGATACTGATATTTGTTTTGATGAACGAATATTATTTTATATGGAAAACGCAATTGATGTAATTGATAATGTTGATAAATATTTTATTACACCAGAGATTGTTAAGTATTGGGATACTACTTGGGATTGTTTAGTAAATTCTAATTATTTAAATAAACCATTGGATTATTGCAAAACAAATAATCCGTTTGTAGATTGTGGTGAAGTAGGTGATGTTGCATTGGAAACCGTTTTTAATAATGTACCTGGCCAACCACAAACAAAATTTGGAGCGGGATGGTTTACACTTTTATCAAAACCACTATTAGATAGAATACCTTTGCCAGAATCAATGGGAGCCTATGGTCCTGATGATACATTTCTAATGTGGGGAATTGAAAAATTAAATCAAACAGGTGTAAACATACACCAATTCAAATTAAAAAACTATATTGTTTGTGAAAATTATATTTATAGAAATAGAAATCATTATGATTCTATAATAAAAAGAATTGATAGAAAAGAAGAATTTAAAAAACAATCATACGAAGTATTTCAAACAGAAATAAATAATATAAAATGAATTTAATAGAAGCAAACGAATCATTACACACTAATGGATATTGTGATTTTGATTTAAAAGATTTTAGTGAAGAATCGTATAACGCATTTTTAGAATTAAAATACAAAGTATCGGATGATAATTATTTGGAAAAGTTTACTATAGTTAGATTTGATGCACATGATGAAAATCATAATTCATATAGAATTAATGAAGGATTTGAAACTTTTAAAAACGCGATTATTGAAAAAAATAATTTAATAAAGAAGTACGATGAAAATAAAATTGCACAGATATGGTTACAAAGTGAAATGATACCATTTTCAGATAATTCAATTATAAAACAAACGTATTATCAAATAATAAAACATTTTTATAATCAAACCGAAGATGATGTTAATTGTGCGTTACAATGGACATGCTATTCTGAAGGATGCTATTTAAAAGACCACAATGATGGACAAGGTAACGAATATCAAAATACTTGCGCTGTATTGATTTATTTAAATGAGGAGTGGGAAGAAGACTGGGGTGGTAGTTTAATATTAAGAAATACAAAAAATACTCATTCAATTGATAAAGAAACTAAATACAAAATAGCTCCTAAATTTGGAAAAGTTGCAATTATTGATTTGCAAACATTTGATACATCTCATGCAGTAGAAAAGATAATAGGTGAACATAATAGATGTACTCTATTGGCGTTTGCAACTCAAAGAAAAAAGAGAAAAGATAAATTATTTTAATGAAAAATTTATACATATTTGGTGATTCATTTTCTACTAATTTTTCAACTATAGATGAAGTATCAATAGAAGAATCTTGGCCGGTTTTGTTATCCAATAAATTAAATTACGAACTACAATCTTATGCATCTGCTGGAATATCAAATTATGGGATTTTGCATAAAATGTATCACAATATTGATAATTTAGATAAAGATGATATTGTTATAATTGGAATTACTTTTTATGATAGATTATATGATTTTTGGAAAAATATAGGTATTGATTTGAGAAATAATGATATAAAAGGATTTAACGAAAGTGAAATAGAGTTTTATAAACATAAATTATCAAGTAAAAATGAAATGATGCAATATACAGAAAATGCATTATTACAATATAACTTTATAATAGAAAATTTAAAAAGATACACAAATGTATTTTTTTGGAATATGGATAAGTGTGGATTACCCATATTCAATAAAATGGTTAAAAATCATAGTAAAAATTATATAACTCCTATTGAAGCGGAATGTTGGATAGATGTTTGTAACAAAACTTCATTATGGTGGCAAACAAATAATGACAGACATTTTGGTAAAGAAGGGCATAAAGAATTTTTTTTATATTTATATCAGTATATACAATTAAATTTAATATGAAATTTGAAGTAACTAATCCAAAAGCTTGGAAAGCTGTAAACGAAAAAAGTATGCCAATGTCTCATAAAATTAAAGTTTATGAGAAATTAGGAGGAGCATATCGTTTAGGAGAGAATGGTGGTGAGCAAGTATTCAACAAAATGACTGAATTACTTAAACACAAAATGCAAGAGGGTGATGATAATTCTTCACCGGAAGAAACATTGGCAGGATTGAAAGAAATGGCAATGGGTGATTTGGAAAGAATTGCTGATTATGCAAATATGATTTTACAAAGAATGTCAGAAGGACAGCAATTAGATTCTTGGATGTATTCTCAAATCACATTAGCAGTAGACCAATTGAATTCGGTTCACGATGCGATGGATGGTAATGACGGTACAATTGAACCCCCTAAAAAATAACATTAATGGAAAACCTTTATTCAGTAATAATCACCGCAATAACCGTAATGGGAGGAGCATCGGCATTTCGTTATTATGAAAAACGAGCCCAAAAAAAGGAAAAAGATGATGACTTTATAAAGCACGATTGTAAAGACCGTATCTCTAAATTAGAAGCATTATTAGAATCCGCATCAAAAGAGAAAGATGACCTTCGTAATATGGTGTTAGAACTTACACGAGAAGTGGCAGCATTGGGTGTTAAAGTTGAATTTCTTACAAAAGAGAACGATAAGTTAGAAAAATCAATACCAAAGGCAAAGAAGCAAATACTAAATGGTTAATAACTTTACATCAGGAATGTGGAATGGAATGAAGGTTGAGTTTGGAAAAGTATACTCCAACTTAAACGCATTTGCATTCAATTCATTAAGTGAAGCTAAATCTGATAAATTAAGAGTATTTGATTTTGATGATACATTAGTTCAAACAAATTCTCACATTTACATTACACATAAAACTGGAAAAAAATCAAAATTAACACCTGGAGAATATGCGGTATATGAACCAAAAAAAGGTGATAAATTTGATTTTTCTGATTTTGATAAAGTAAACCAACCACAAGAAATAAAAGGTGTTACAAGATTACTTAAAAACATCGTAAGAGTAGGTGGTTCAGAAATAGTAATACTTACCGCAAGAGGTGCATATATGCCAATTAAACGATATTTAGCTGATATTGGATTGAACGGAATATATGTAGTTGCATTAGCAGATGCAGACCCAAAAAAGAAAGCTGACTGGATTGAAGATAAAATAAAAAGTGGAGTTAACGATGTATTTTTTATAGATGACTTGCATAAAAACATATCAGCAGTTCAATCCCTTTCTAAAAAATATCCAAATATATCATTAAAGGTTAGACATGTTAAACATGATACCCCTCCACCACCAAAAGAAGAAAATATAAACAAACTAAAATCGTTATTATTTAATAAGTTATGATTTATCTATTTACCGGCCAACCAGGAAGTGGAAAAACCACATTGGCTAAAAAGTTACAAATATGGTTACAAACCGATAAAAAAAATTGGCGTAAATCCGTATTCCACATAGATGGTGACCAGTTAAGAGAAATATTTCCAAATAAAGATTATTCAAAAGAAGGTAGAGAAAGGAATATTCAAAAGGCATTTGATATTGCTAAATATTTGGATAAATCTGGCAATGATGTTGTGATTAGTTTAGTTTCTCCATATAGAGAAATGAGAGAACAACTTAAATCAGAGTGTAAAGTACAAGAAATTTATTGCCACACAAAAAAAATCAGAGGTAGGGAGGATTTTTTCGCATTAGATTACGAAAAACCAATTGAATTTTTTATAAATTTAGATACATCGTATTCAGTAGATGATACTTTTAAAAATCTAATAAAACACATCGTATGACCTCATTTAGTAAAATATACGCAAATGGTTGCAGTTTTATGTGGGGGCATGGTCATAACAATCCGTGGTATTTTAAATATTTTGAAGAAACAAAAGATATTGATATAAGTTATTTTTTAGAACAATGTAAACATCATGACAAATTTAAAGAAAATACACAATTTACAAATCCAAACGTATTTGAACCATTCAATGAATTTGATTGGGTTAGAGAAAAATATAATTATGTAAATAGAGTTGGAGATTTTTTTGAAATACCAGTAATAAATGATTCAATATTTGGTGGTTCATTGCATAGAGTGGTGCGTAAAACGGTAACACATATAATGAATACATCTGATGAAGAATTAAAATCTACATTATTCATATTGGAATTACCCCCTCCTGGTAGAGGTGAAATGTATTTTGAAAACCAAAATAGATATTGTAATTTTGCAGGTGAAAATAATTTTGATTTTATTGAAAATGAAAACTTTAAATTAATACAAAATTGGTATGACAAATCATTTAATGTCCAATCAGATATTGTAAGTGAATATCAAAAACTATATTTACTGATAAACCTTTTAAATTCTAAAAATATAAATTATGCATTTATTCAAACTTCGTTAGAAAGTACGAATAGAATACATCAATTAAAATTTTTAAATCCAAAATATGGTAAACTCGCATCATTTAAACGAGTAGAAAGTGATATATTGAAATATTCTGTAAAATTCGATGAAACTTATGATTTGGTACACTGGTTTAGTACAGAACGAAAAGCAAAGTTTTCAGATGATACCGAAGGTGTTAGTTTTGATGGACATAATTCTATAAGAGGTTCAAAATTAATATCTGAAAAAATTATAGATTATATAAAAAATAAATTTTGATATACTTATATATACATTAAATTGTTATTAGTATGGAAAATGAAGTAGAAGGATTCTTTCCGAATCTTGAAATTAGAATTACAAAAAGAGGATTGGGTGCAAAACCAATTTTAGAATCCCAAATAAAAGCAGCACAGGCTCAATCGAAATCTGCGTTTGAAGCAGCCAGAACATTGGGTGTATCATACAACACCTATAAAAAATATGCTAAATTATATGGTATATTTGACGATTTAAAAAATCCATTTGGTGTTGGAATAGAAAGGACTAAAACTATTCGAAACAAAAAATATCATATAGATGATTTAATTGCGGGTAAACATATAAAATATCCTCTGCATAAATTCAAAAACAAATTATTTGATAGTGGGTATGTTCCAAAGGTATGTTCTAGTTGTGGATTCAGTGAAGAAAGAATTACGGATGGAAAAATCCCATTATTAATTGATTTTTTAGATGGTAATCTAAACAATAGAGTATTGGATAATATTAGACCACTTTGTTACAATTGTTTCTTCTTATTAATAGGAGAACGTAATGTAAAAAATTGGTATGCAGAAAATGGTATGCCCGATGAAGAGAATATATAGAAGTAAAGTTCCATTTAGAATATCATTTGGTGGAGGTGGTACTGATATGCCAGAATATACCAAAACACATATTGGAGCAGTAATCAACACTACAATTCGTTTATTTACACATACATCTTTACAATTAAGAGATGATACCAGAGTTACGTTTAAATGGGTAAATAAGGAGGAATATGAGGAGCATGAATTCAGTAGTCAGTTAGATTGTTCGTATGGATTAAAGTTGTTTAAAGCAACGCATAATCACATTTGCAAACGATTCAATATAGAACCATTTGGGTACGATATAATTTCCAATCAAGATGTTCCAACTGGAAGTGGACTAGGTACATCATCAACTCTTATAGTCTCTATTATTGGAGTTTTTATGGAACTATTCAATTTGCCATTAGGTGAGTACGATATAGCCGAAATGGCAATTCAAATTGAAAGAATTGAATTAAAAGAAAACGGTGGAAAACAAGACCAATACGCAGCTGCGTTTGGTGGATTCAATTATATGGAATTTAGAGGAAACGATGTAATCGTAAACCCAATTAGAATTAGAGATAAAGTACAGGATGAAATCGAAAATAACATTGTTTTATATTTTACTAATTTTACACGCAACAGTTCGGATGTATTGGAAGAGCAAGTTAAGAAAATGGCGGACAAAAATACAACGTCTTTACTTTCATTACACGCATTAGTAGAACAGGCTAAACTTATTAAAAATTGTTTAATACGAGGAAATATAGATGAATTGGGTGAAATATTAGATTATGGATTTCAACAAAAAAAATTATTAGCAAAAGGCATTAGTACTCCCGAAATAGAATTATTATATAAAACTGCATTAAAAGCTGGAGCCACAGGTGGTAAGATAAGTGGAGCAGGAGGTGGAGGATTTATGTTCTTTTATTGTCCGAATAATACCAAATACGATGTTATAAAAGCATTGGATAAATTAGAAATGGGATATAATCAACCATTTACTTGGAATAAATTTGGTATGAGGACTTGGCAAATTTAATTTTTATTAGTATATTTACAAAATGGAAAATAAAAAAATTTGGATTATTGGAGATAGTTTTACGGGTTCCTATCCAAACGCGTGGATTTTTAAAGTTTGTGAGCAATTTATCGGTGAGGAGTATTATGTATCATCTAAAGGCAGTAGAGATACTCAAACTATAATTGATATTTTTTTAAGAAAATTAAGTTTTATAAATTCAAATGATTTTGTAATATTGTTTTTGCCAACATCCGAAAGAGTCCGTCTACCATTGTTAAATCCTATTATGGATGTAGAACATAGTAATAAATGTGTAAAATCAATAGATAAAGAGAAGCATTTAGACTACTTTGTAGGTAGTAATTCTTATATACCAACTAACGCATCTACAAAATTAGAACCACCATTAACTGAATTAAATAAGTCATTGTTAGATTCACAAAATTATCATTTGAATTTAAATTTATTTAAAATAGTAAATACATCAAAAGCCAGTATTAATAATTTTTCAGAAATAATAAAATCATTACAATCGTATGTACCATTTAAATTATTATGTTATAGTTGGACAGATGAATATCATTCAGATTGTGTGATTGGTAAAAGTGAAATAACTTCTAATTTAGGGTTTTGGGAAACGTGGAATGATGTATGGCAAGAAACTCATGGTGAATATGGTATAGAAGGTGACCATCACTTTTCACTCAAAATGCATGAATCATTTGCAAATTACATTATACAAACAAATTCAGAATATTTTAATCAATGAGTTTAGAAAAATCTAAAAAATTTGAGCATCTTTTTGAAGATGAGGAATGTGTTTCTATTTGGAAATATGATTTAAATAAATTTCCTCATGGACCTATATCGGTTGAACACAAATGGAAAGCATCTTATTTAAAAGAATTAGAAATTCGAATAAGAAGAGGAAGATAGCTTGGAAAATTAAAATATTTATATTATATTCGTTGAAACAAAATTAAAAACAAGTTATATATGGCAAAAATTATTAAGTTTGACACTGAAGTAAGAAGCGGATTAAAAGAGGGTGTGGACAAGTTAGCAAATGCGGTTAAGGTTACGCTAGGTCCAAAAGGTAGAAATGTAATTCTACAAAAACAATTTGGTGTACCTCATGTTACAAAAGATGGGGTATCGGTTGCAAAAGAAATTGAGTTGGAAGACCCAATTGAAAACATCGGAGCACAATTAGTAAAAGAGGTAGCTTCTAAAACTGCTGACCAGGCAGGAGATGGCACTACAACTGCTACAGTTCTTGCACAAGAGATTTTCTCATTAGGGGTGAAGAATGTAGCAGCGGGAGCAAATCCAATGGATTTAAAGAGAGGTATTGATGATGCAGTTCGTATCGTTGTAGGTGAGTTGGAAAAAATTGCAAAACCAATTAAAACATCAAAAGAGATTGAACAAATTGCTACTATTTCTGCTAATAATGATTCATCTATTGGAGCAATGATTGCGGAAGCAATGGAAAAAGTTGGTAAGGATGGTATCATTACCGTAGAAGAAGCAAAGGGTACTGAAACATCTGTTAAGACAGTAGAAGGTATGCAGTTTGATAAGGGATATCTATCACCTTATTTTGTAACCAATCAGGAAACAATGGACGCTCAATTAGAATCACCTTATGTGTTGATTTACGATAAACGTATTTCAGCAATGAAAGAGATTCTACCATTATTGGAATCAGCTGCACAGACAGGCAAACCTCTATTAATCATTTCAGAAGATTTAGATGGAGAAGCATTGGCAACTCTTATTGTAAACAAAATGAGAGGAACTCTAAAAGTAGCAGCAGTTAAAGCACCTGCATTTGGTGATAGAAGAAAAGAAATCCTACAAGATATTGCAACAATTACGGGTGGTACATTGATTACAGATGAACTTGGATTGAGTTTAGAGAAAGTAACTTTGAATCAATTGGGTAGAGCTGAAAAGATTGTAATTGATAAGGATACAACTACAATTATCAATGGTGATGGTAAATCGGAAGATATTAAAGCACGAATTGAGTTGATTAAAAATCAGATTGATAAGTCTACATCGGATTACGATAAAGAGAAGTTACAAGAAAGGTTATCTAAATTGGCAGGTGGTGTAGCAATCCTTTACATTGGAGCAACTACGGAAGTAGAGATGAAAGAGAAGAAGGATAGAGTAGATGATGCTTTACATGCAACCAGAGCAGCAGTAGCAGAGGGTATTATTCCAGGTGGTGGAACTGCGTTTATTAGAGCACAAACTGCATTGGATAATGTAAAAGTTGAAAAATCGGATGATTACCATACGGGTGTTCTAATCATTAGAAAAGCAATTGAAGCACCTTTAAGAACTATTGTTCAAAATGGTGGTGGTTCAGCAGAAGTTGTAATCAACGAAGTAAAAGGTGGTAACGGTAATATGGGTTACAATGCTAGAACTGAAAAGTTTGAGGATTTAGTAGTAGCAGGTATTATTGACCCAACTAAAGTTACTCGTTTAGCACTACAAAATGCAGCATCAATTGCATCATTATTATTAACCACAGAGTGTGTAGTAGCAAATAGTAAAGAGGATGAAAAACCTCAATTACCACAAGGTGGATTTGGAGTGTAAAATTTAAACAAACAATAAAAAACAAACAATTATGGCAAAGTTTTATTCAGTACTAGTAGCAGTAGAAGTAGAAGATGCAAAAGGTAAAATCAAAAAGAACAAAGAAAACTATTTAGTAGATGCACTTTCGGTAACAGAAGCAGAAGCTAAATTAGTTAACAAATTCATCTCCGAAGGGGTTAATTTAGAATACGAAGTAGTAAAGGTATCTGAAACTAGAATTTTAGAAGTATTTTAATGAAAATAGGTCTTCTATACGCAAATTATGAAGATTGTGTAGCATTACTATATACATTTTCCGATGATAAATTTTCATTAGAAAATAATTCAGATACTTTTTCATTTTTTCATAAAAATGATGAGTATATATTTTCAAAAAAATATGAAGATATAGAGCGATGTGATTATAAAATACGATTATTTCATACATTTGGAGAATGGAAGAATTTTAGAGGATATGACAAATTAATACAAACCCAAATTGTAGAAAATTATCATATTACAAACTCCGAATTAATTGAATATTTGGATGCCGGAAATATAGCATTATCTTCGGCATCCATCTCATTTAAACATCCTAATTTTTATTATGAACCTATATTTAATTTAATATTCTTCTATTATCATTTTGGATTTAATTTTCTAAATTATTACAAATTTGATAAAAAACAAAATTTATTGGGCGTATATCATACACCAAATAATGGTGTTAATTTAGACAAACATCATAGAAATTATTTATATTCACAAATTCAAAGCATATTACAATCTGATTTCGTATCATATAATTCAAATGATTACAATTTAAAATTATTATTACAACCATACATTAAATTTGGGCATTGGGGAAATAATCACATAACATCGTATGTAGATTTTACAACATCAGTATGCAATGTAATGTTTGAAACACTACATTCGGACTCAAATCAGGAAGATTTTGAAAATAAAATGCATGGTAGACAATATATTACAGAAAAAACATTAAAAGCAATTGTATTTTCAGAAGAAAATATATTTTTTATATGGTATGGTCCTACTAAATTATTTAAACATTTAATGGAATTAGGATTTTGGTTTTTAAACTCTGAATTTTATGACGAAACTAAAAATGTACCATATAATGATTTATTACCATCATATTCCAATATGGAACAATCAGTAATTGATACGTCTATTTTCTTAAAAACATTAAAAGATAAATTAAATGATAATAATTTAGTTCATAGTTATCTTATGGTAAAATACGGTGAAAAATTAAAAAATAATACTAAACTATTTAAAAAGTTATTGGATAGTTATGATAAAAAAGAAGATGTTTTAAATTTAATAAAAAATGGAAAAGGAAATTAAAGAAGAAAAAATATTGGTTCTTAAAAGAGTACCACCTGGAGATAGATGGGTATTTGCTGATGGTTCTAAAAAAACTATTTACCCATCTCTAACTGATGCGTTAGAGGGATGGTATCAACAAGATGGAGATACTAATTTCTATATTGAAGCAAGAAACGGAACTGTAGAAATAGTTAAGCAAGCTGAAGTAGAAAAAGAAATTAAGAGATTCTCACTATATGGCGAAGATTAAAACTTTAGTAATTGCAAGTGGATATTTTAATCCTTTACACAAAGGACATGTAGAATATTTAGAACGTAGTAAGAAATTAGGAGATAAACTCGCAGTAATTGTTAATAATGACTTGCAAGTTGAACTTAAAGGTTCGGTTAAATTTCAATCAGAAGATGAGCGAAAACTTATAATAGAAGCGTTACGGTGTGTGGATTATGTATTTATATCAGTTGATACTGCTAGAGATGTTTCTAAAACTTTACGATGTGTATATACTAATTTGGAAGCCGATAATTACATATTTACCAATGGTGGAGACCAGATAGCAACTACTATATTAGAAAGTGATATTTGTAATGAATTAGATATAAAATTGGTGTTTGGTCTTGGTGATAAAATTCAATCATCATCTTGGCTTAAAAAATAATTAAATTTAACATAATGAAAGAGATAATCGAATTAGTTAATCAGCATTCAAATGATATGGAACTGGGTAAACAAGTCAGAAAATTGTATTACGAACATCAAGAAAAAATACAAGAATACATGAAATTAGTAGAAGGTAAATATATTTATGAATCGCCTGATAAGGGTGAGACTATTTATCAAAGACCGTTAGGTTCACCACTTTCGGAGAGAACGCTTGTTGATAAAACAAAATCTTCAATTTCTGCATCCGTCTGGTTATAATATATGAGCTTTATCATTGGTAATAGTTGTATTGGATGTGTTGATACGGCGTGTGTAGATGTTTGCCCAGTTGATTGTATAAATGGACCTATTTATACTGATAGAAGGGGTGATGAATTACGCAATATGACCGATGAAGAAAAAGTGGATAAACAACTCTATATCAATCCAGAAGAATGTATCTTATGTGGGGCATGTATTCCCGAATGTCCAGTTGATGCTATTTACAGAGATGAAGATGAAGCTATTGAAGCAGGAGATGAAATATCAGTACATAAAAATTATGAATTTTATAGACAAGTATTTTTCAAAAAAATTTAATATTTATATTTAAAATAAATCGTTTACTATAAAACAAAAACCATGACAACATTTATCGTTATTCTAGTATTAGCAGCCGTAATTACAGCAACTGCAATTTATCTTAAAAAAACAAAGATATATGAAGATAAAGATGGAAACTTAATTCCAGATGCTATTGAAGAAAAAGTAGAAGAAGTAAAAGTAAGAGCAAAACGAATTACCGAAGAAATTAAAGATGTTGCTGCCGCTGCTAAAGAGGTAGTAAACCAATCTAAAGATGTGGTAAGTGCTGCTAAAGGAGGGGGAAGTCGTAGAGGAAGAAAACCTTCTCAAAATAAAAATTCAAATACTAAAAAGTAACATTTGATGGCTAAAAAAGGTAGTTCAGATTCATCTAGAAAGGTTTCTTTTGGTAAAAAGCGTACGGGAGTAGCTAAAAAATCGTATTCAAAATACGAAGAAAAACCTAAAAAATATAGAGGGCAAGGTAGATAATATGATTAGATTAAAATCACTATTAAGAGAACAGGAAATCGTTAAAAACAAAGAGACAGGTAATGTCTATGTGGTTCAAAAAATGGACCCAAATAAACACGATAAACCTACTCCTGCCGAAATTGAAAAAGCTAAAGCCACCAATAACGGTCAACTACCTAAAGGAGAACCTCAACCTAAACAAACTCCTAAAAATACTGCACCAACTAAACCTGGTCAAAAATTAGGTGGTAGTGATTTTAAATCATCAGCTGAAACTCCTAAAAATAGTGGAAACGATGGAGGGATTCCAAAGTTAAAAGATTTGATGCCTAATGCAGATTTTTCAGCAAAACCCCTATCACAGGTAACTCCAATTGAAAGACAGCAAATATCTACTGTTGTAGATAAGTTGGCACAATTGGGTGCGGAAGCAAAAGCTAAAGGAGAGCAGGCACCTA
>Ga0164292_10000422_pt1 | contig 32894 bp, 31 predicted proteins | sample GEODES117metaG_FD_111486 | JGI IMG/M metagenome (GOLD analysis project Ga0164292, IMG submission 111486) | Eutrophic lake water microbial communities from Lake Mendota, Wisconsin, USA - GEODES117 metaG | ecosystem: Environmental > Aquatic > Freshwater > Lake | place: USA: Lake Mendota...
AGACAAATCTTGAAGATGTCTAATATGGAAACCCGAGTAGTATATATTACTGGAAATCATGATGAAACCTTGCGTAAATACTCAGATTTAATATTAGGAAATTTCGAATTGGTTGACAAGTTAATCCTTGAATTAGATGGAAAAAAAATATGGATTTTCCATGGAGATGTGTTTGATTCTTCTACAAAAGGATATGCAAAATTTCTCGCAAAATTGGGTGGAAAAGGATATGATTTATTGATTTTAATGAATAGTTTTATCAATTGGGTTCGTGTTTTTTTTGGTAAGGGAAAAAGAAGTTACTCTAAAATGATTAAAGACAGTGTTAAAAAAGCAGCATCTTTTGTCTCAAATTTTGAAACTACAGCGGCTGAAATTGCTATTGAAAAAAACTACAGTTATTTAGTGTGGTCACGTTAACAAACCTCAAATGAAAGAAATTAAAAACCAACATGGAAAAGTTTTGTATTAAAATAGTGGTGATTGGCTTGAGAATTTAACCGCTTTAGAATACAAAAAAAAGAAATGGAGTATTTATCAATATCAAAAATTCGAGTTTGTTGATGTGGAGTTAAAAGAGGCGGATATTCAAAATGACACTATCACTAAAATTTTATCGTAATAAGTTGATTGATTTTATCATATCAACAAAACGTTTTGAAAGAGTATACAATAACTTTTAATTAAAAAAAAATTCCATGAAAATATTTTATGCAATTCAAGCAACGGGTAACGGTCACATCAGTAGGGCGATACAGTTGTATCCATATTTTAAGAAATATGGAGAAGTCGACTTTTTTTTGAGTGGAAACAATGCCACTTTACCCATTGATTTACCGGTAAAATATAAAAGCAAAGGGTGTAGTCTGCTTTACAGTAAATGTGGCGGTTTAGACTATATGGCTATTGTTAAAAACATTAAACCTTTTCAAATGTATAATGATGCAAAAGCTTTACCCTTAAAAGAGTATGATGTTGTTATCAATGATTTTGATTCTGTAACGGCTTTGGCTTGCAAATTACAAAATGTCCATTCGGTACAATTTGGACATCAGGCTAGTTTTATTTCTGAATTTACACCTAGACCTGAAAAAAAGAGTTTTATAGGAGAAACTATTTTTAAGCATTATGCTCCATCTCCTAAACATATTGGGTTACATTTTGAGCAATACGATTCTTTTATTCATCCCCCAATCATTAAAGATGAAATACGTCAAGCTGAACCAAAAGATTTAGATCATGTTACTGTTTACTTGCCTTCATTTGACAAGGATTGTTTAGAAAAAGCATTTACTAAACTTCCTGAACAGCACTTTCATTGGTTTTTAAGCGAAGTAAGTCAGAAGTACACCCGAGGAAACATAACATATTATCCGGTAAACCAAAAGTATTTTAATGAAAGTTTAATCACTTGTCACGGAATCATTACAGGAGGAGGATTTGAAACACCGGCTGAAGCTTTATACCTGAGAAAGAAAGTGCTCAGCATCCCCATTTTAAATCATTACGAACAGGAATGTAATGCTGCTGCCCTAGCTAAACTGGGCGTAGAAGTGGTTTATGAAGTGGGGAATGAGTTTGAACTAATCATTGAAAAATGGCTGGAAATTAAAACTGAAACTTCAAAAATTGAAGCCAATAATATTAATCATACACTCCAGTTTTTATTTGACACCTATAATTCCCCAAATTAATCTATATTTTCCCTCACACTTCTTATACCATCATGATGAGAACCAGAAGAAACTAACCACAGAAAAACACTATAAAAGCAAAAAGCAACTATAAATGATTGCTTTTTTTGTGGAGGACGTTTATGGAAAACCGCGAACTTTATCACACTGCGAATCTATATTATTTTTATTGATAGCCGACAATATAGAAATTCTGAACAACCTCAAACAATTTTAAACCAAAAAAAACTGCTAACAACTTGTCATGCTGACGCAGGAAGCATCTTCAAAATCATTTTCACCCTGCTCTGAATGTCTCCGAATTCTCAACTTATAAACAATTCAAATTTTATATATTTCTTAATGGCATTTAATATTTTCTAATCTTCAAAAAACCAAAACTTTTTATTATGAAAAAAATGTAGGCAATACAGACCGTTTTGTTAGAGTCATCATTGGAATTATACTTTTAATTGTATTTATGTCGGGTTTTATTGAAAACGACATGATCAAATGGATAGTTTTAGGTGTCAGTTCAATTTTAATTGTTACCGCTTTTGCAACATTTTGTCCACTTTATACTCTCTTGGGCAAAAGTACTTGTGAAGTGAAGAAAAAAAATAACCTTTATTTAAAAATTTCAAAAGAAACCACGTAATTGCGTAGTTTTTTTGAATCAATCATTCTATAAAAATCAAAACAATTTCCTACATTAGCATTTCGTTAAAAAAGAAATAATATGATTACTGAAGTTCAATTTCAAAAGGAATTAGAATTAATAATAAAAAATGGAATTAGAGAAGATATTGGAGTGGGGGACCATAGTTCGCTGGCTTGTATCCCAAAATCTGCAATAGGAAAAGCAAAATTATTAGTAAAAGAGAATGGAATAATAGCTGGTGTAGAATTTGCTAAAATGATTTTTAATGAAGTTGACTCGAATTTAAAAATTGAAACGTTTATTCCTGACGGTAGTTTTGTTAAATATGGAGATGTTGTTTTTCATGTTACCGGCAGTTCACAATCAATATTGAAAGCCGAACGTTTAGTGTTAAATTCAATGCAACGAATGAGTGCAATTGCAACCAAAACAAAAAAATATGTTGATTTATTAGATGGAACAGCTACAAAAATATTAGATACCCGAAAAACGACTCCCGGATTTAGAGCCGCTGAAAAATGGGCTGTCAAAATAGGAGGAGGCGAAAACCATCGTTTTGCTCTTTATGATATGATTATGCTGAAAGATAATCACAACGATTTTGCCGGTGGAATTTCATTGGCTATTCAAAAAACGAAAGATTATCTAATACAAAATGAATTAGACATAAAAATTATCGTGGAAGCTAGAAACCTTAAGGAAATAGAAGAAATTCTTAATAGTGGAGGTGTTTATAGAATATTACTGGATAATTTTGATTTTGAAACCACTAAAAAAGCAGTAGAAATAATTGGAAATAAATGTTTGACCGAAAGTTCAGGAAACATCAATGAAACAACCATTCGGCAATATGCAGCTTGTGGCGTGAATTATATTTCTTCAGGAGCATTGACCCATTCTGTGTATAACATGGATTTAAGTTTAAAAGCTTTTTAATAAAACTTGAAACTTCCAACAATAAAATGTCATTAGAGATAGAAGAAAAAATAGATAAAATACCAATAGTCAAACACATAGTTCGATTAATGAAAAGAATCAAACTTCCATGGTTAGAAGGTTTGTCGTTTTATGATTTGATGGAATTATATATTATTGGAATTGTAGAAGGGGCTTTTTCTTATCGGGCCGGAGCCATTGCTTTTAGTTTTTTCATGGCCTTGTTTCCGTTTGCATTGTTCATCTTGAACTTGATTCCCTATATTCCTATTGAAGGATTTCAGGATGATTTTCTAAAATTTGTAGAAGATGGAGTGCCACCCAATACGTTTGAAGCAATCAAAACAATTATCGATGACATCCTAAATAACAGTTACCAAGGCTTATTGTCTTCCGGGTTTATTTTGTCAATTTTCTTAATGACCAATGGAATAAATGCCGTTTTGGGCGGATTTGAAACTTCCTATCATATTACCATAAACCGAAATTTCATCAGACAATATATTATAGCACTCGGAATGTCACTTTTATTTTCATTCATATTAATAATTACTATTGTAGCCATTTTAATTTCAGAAATTATTATTCAAAAAATACATTTACATAAAATCATCGACACAGATATTACATTTGTTGAAATGATTCGGTTTGGATTTGTTGTTTTAATGATTTTAACAACAACTTCATTACTTTTTAAATTTGGTACCAAACAAATATCAAAAGTTCCATTTATAAGCATTGGTTCGGTTTTTACAACACTTTTAATTTTACTTTCATCCTATGTTTTTGGAATTTATGTAGTCAAGTTTGCCAAATATAATGAACTCTATGGTTCTATTGGTACCTTGTTAATCCTGATGTTTTACATTTGGATTAACTGCATGATATTATTACTCGGATTTGAACTAAATGCTACCATTAATAAATTAAAGAGAAAAAATCTTTTTGATTAAAACAGAATTTTGCCGCAACTAATTTTTGAAATTAAACAATTATGGCTTACTTCATTGAAGTTATTTTGCCCTTAGCACTAGATAAAACCTTTACTTATAAAGTAACTGAGGCAGAATATTATTTCATAAAACCCGGAATGCGAATCGCTGTTCCCTTTGGTAAAAGCAAAATTTTTACAGCTTTGGCAATTGAGTTGCATCAAAACCCACCAACTTTATATGAAGCAAAAGAAATCTATCAAATTTTAGATGAAAATCCTCTTGTAAATGAAACCCAATTAAAACATTGGCAATGGATTTCTACTTATTATATGTGTTCGATTGGCGAAGTGTTTCGGGCTGCATTGCCTTCCACATTATTATTGGAAAGCGAAACGATTATTTCTTTTAAACATTATGAAGCGCTAGAAGAACTCAATCTCACAGATGATGAATTTCTAATTTTTGAAGCTCTCCAACACCAAAGTTCTTTGAAAGTAAATGATGTGATGAATATTTTAAATAAAAAGAATATTTTTCCTCTTTTGCAAAAGCTAATTGATAAAAATATCATTATGCTACGGGAAGAAATTCAGGAAAATTATAAACCTAAATTAGTAAAATATATAAAACTTCATCAAAATTATACTTCTAATGAAAGCTTGAATGAGTTGCTAAATTCATTAAAAGCCAAAAAACAAAGTGAGTTACTTTTAGGTTATTTTCAATTGCAAGCTGTTGAGAAAAAGCCTATTTCGGCGAAAAAATTGCTCGAATTTTCTAAAGTATCCTCAGCTGTTTTGAAAGTACTTGTTGATAAAGTTATTTTTGAAGAATATCATCTTATCCAAGATAGAACCGATTTTGAGGCATTAGATTTAAATGAAAACTTGGTTTTAAGTCCTGCTCAACAAAAAGCATTGGATGAAATTAAACTGAAATTTGAGCAAAAAGAAATTTGTTTACTTCATGGGGTAACTTCCAGTGGAAAAACGGAAATCTATTGTCAACTCATTCAGGAAGTGATGAAAACCGATAAGCAAATATTGTTTTTACTTCCTGAAATAGCTTTGACAACTCAACTACTTTCACGTTTGCGTAAATTTTTTGGCAATAAAGTTGCTGTTTTTCATTCAAAATACAGCAATTATGAAAGGGTAGAAGTGTGGAATCAGGTTTTAGAAAATTCTCCAAAAGCACAAGTGGTAATCGGAGCTCGTTCTGCCATGTTTTTACCCTTTTCTAATTTAGGATTGGTCATTGTGGATGAGGAACATGAACAAAACTTCAAACAGACTGATCCGGCACCTCGTTATCATGCACGTGATTCGGTCACTGTTTTGGCTAATTACCATAAAGCAAAAGTTGTTTTAGGTTCGGCAACGCCAAGTTTAGAAACTTATTATAATTCTCAAAATAATAAATACGGTTTAGTTGAACTTTTTGAACGTTATAATAATGTTCCAATGCCCGAAATTATATTGATTGATTTAAAAGATAAGTATATCCGTAAAAAAATGAACGGTCATTTTAGTGACACTTTAATAGAAGAAATTACTTCCGCATTATCTTTAAATGAACAGGTTATTCTTTTTCAAAACAGACGTGGATATGCTCCTTTGTTAGAATGCATGACGTGTGGACATATTCCGCAATGTCCGAATTGTGACGTAAGTTTGACGTATCATAAATATAAAAATCAATTGCGTTGTCATTATTGCGGACATTCAATTGCTAAACCAACTCATTGTCATCAATGTTCGAGTGTTGATTTGACTACTAAAGGTTTTGGAACTGAGCAAATTGAATTGGAGCTAGCCTCTCTTTTTCCCAATAGGAAGATACAACGAATGGATCAAGATACAACCCGTGGAAAATTTGGTTATGAAAAAATCATAGATAAATTTCAAAATAGAGAAGTTGATATTTTAGTGGGCACACAAATGTTAGCCAAAGGTTTAGATTTTGATAATGTTAGTTTGGTAGGAATATTAAATGCTGATAACATGCTATATTTTCCTGATTTTAGAGCTTTTGAAAGGAGTTTCCAAATGATGACACAGGTTTCAGGCAGGGCAGGAAGATATGAAAAAAAAGGAAAAGTTATCATTCAAACTTATAATCCAAATCACAACACCATTCAACAGGTAACCCACCATGATTATTTGGCAATGTATAAAGAACAGCTATACGAACGACAGATTTTTAAATATCCACCATTCTTTAAATTAATCAAAATTACGTTGAAACATAAAGATTTTGAAAAGGTGAAAGAAAGTTCCATGTGGTTGTATCAAGTTTTGAATCAACAATTGAATATGCCTGTTTTGGGACCGGAAGAACCTGCTGTCAGTAAAATTAGAAACGAATACATTTGGACGATTATGATTAAGATTCCGGATTCGGTTTCACCAAAAGGCACAAAAAAAACTATCCTGAAAATACTGAATAGTTTTGATGTTATTTTGCAATATAGAGCAGTAAAGCTTATTGTGAATGTTGATGTTACTTAAGCAATCGCTAGAGCTTTTTTCAAATCATCCTTTTTATTTCTGCTTAATGGAATTTTAGTTACGCCAATTTCAGCAAACTTACTATTGAAACGTTCGATTTTATCAATGTTTACAATAAACGATTTGTGAACTCTTAGAAAACGGTCTTTAGATAAATCATTTTCAAACGACTTCATGGTAGAAAGTACAAAGTTGCTGTCTTCATCAGTAACTACTTTTACATAGTCACCATACGCTTCAATCCACTTAATTTTAGAAGTGAATACTTTTAATTTTTTCAAATTACTTTTTATGAAGATATAATCTCCTTCTTCTTCCGTTACTTCATGTCTTAATTTGTGCAATTCGATGGCTCTTTTTACAGAAGAATCAAAACGATCTACAGAAATTGGTTTTTGAAGATAATCGGTTGCATCATAATCAAAAGCTTTTACAGCGTAATCTGCTTTTGAGGTGATAAAAATAATTTGGGGTTTTTGTTTCAACCCATCAAGAAAATCGAACCCATTAATTATAGGCATTTCGATATCAAGAAAAATGAGGTCAATAGAGTGTATAGACATACAACTCTTTGCCTCAATAGCATTGGAAAAATCACCTATTAGATTAAGATTCTGGTGATTATTCACTAACTTTGTGATGATCATTCTTTGAATAGAACTGTCATCGACGACGACACAATTTAATTTCATAATAAGGTTATTATAGATTTGGTGAAACAAACATAGTGCATTTCATCGATAAAAACTAATTTTTTTCAACTTTTTTGCTATATGTTGATTATTTGCTTATTTAGACTTGGATATTCAAATTAAATTCTTAATTTTGCACCCAATTTAACAATTTTAAAGTAAATTATTATGAATCATTATGAAGCTGTTTTCATCTTGAATCCCGTTTTATCTGAACAACAGGTAAAGGAAACAGTAAGCAAATTCGAAGATTTTCTTACCGCCAAAGGGGCACAGATGGTATCCAAAGAGGATTGGGGCTTGAAAAAATTAGCCTACGAAATCCAACACAAGAAAAGTGGTTTTTACCATTTATTCGAATTCAAAGCACCTGCTGATAGTATCATAGGTTTTGAAACTGAATTAAGACGTGACGAAAGAATTATGCGTTTTCTAACAGTAAGTTTAGATAAACATGCAATTTCTTGGGCGGAGAGAAGAAGAGAAAAATTAAAAGTTAAAGCGTAATTACTATGTCAACAATCGAGCAATCAGCTAAAGGAAAAAAAGAAGGAGATATCAGATATCTTACTCCTTTGAACATAGATACCAATAAAATTAAAAAGTATTGTCGTTTTAAAAAATCAGGTATTAAATACATTGACTATAAAGATGCAGACTTTTTATTGAAATTTGTTAACGAACAAGGTAAAATTTTACCAAGACGATTAACAGGTACTTCATTAAAATACCAAAGAAAAGTGTCTGTTGCTGTTAAAAGAGCAAGACATTTAGCTTTGATGCCATATGTGGCGGATTTATTAAAATAATAATTAATTAAGTTGTTGGTTTCCCAAACCGGAACCTAACTTCTATAAAAAAGGACAACAACATGGAACTAATCTTAAAAAAAGACGTTCAAAATTTAGGGTTTAAAGACGATATCGTTTCAGTAAAACCAGGATATGGTAGAAATTTTTTAATTCCACAAGGGTTTGCTGCATTAGCAACTCCTTCAGCTAAAAAAGTATTGGCTGAAAACTTGAAACAAAAAGCACACAAAGAGCAAAAAGTAGTGGATGATGCTAAAAAAATAGCTGAAGCCCTAAAAGCTCTTGATATTAAAATTTCTGCAAAAGCTGGTGGTGAAAAATTATTTGGTTCTGTAACCAATATTGACATCGCTGAAGCTCTAGAAAAAGAAGGTCAACCAATCGAAAGAAAATTCATCACTTCAGGAACTGTAAAAAGAACCGGAAAATATGCAGCTACTGTGCGTTTACACAGAAATGTTGTAGTTGAATTGCCTTATGAAATAGTTGCTGAATAAATTTATTTAAAATATTTTAAAGCTCTGCAATGCAGGGCTTTTTTTATGCATAATTTTAAAAATACACCAGTATTTTTAAAATTCTAATGTACTTTTGCTCTCAACAATGATTATAAAAATGTCGCAATTCATCAAAATATATCCTGAAAATCCTAATGAAGTTGCTATTGCAAAAGTTGTAAAAGTGCTCAAAGAAGGTGGTTTGATAATTTATCCTACGGACACTGTATACGGATTAGGATGTGATATCACCAATACAAAAGCTTTAGAACGAATTGCTAAAATCAAAGGAATAAAATTAGAAAAAGCTAATTTTTCCTTTATTTGTCATGATTTAAGTAATATTTCGGATTACATCAGACAAATTGATACTACAACTTTTAAAATCTTAAAAAGAACTTTACCCGGTCCGTATACGTTTATTTTACCCGGTAACAACAACCTTCCAAAAGAATTTAAAAAGAAGAAGACTGTGGGTATTCGAGTTCCTAACAATGCTATTGTATTAGAGATTGTAAAACTTTTAGGTAACCCTATTGTGTCAACTTCTATTTATGATGAAGATGAAGTGTTAGAATATTCTACTGATCCTGAATTGATTTTCGAGAAATGGCAAAATAAAGTTGATTTAATTATTGATGGAGGTTATGGTGATAATCAGCCTTCAACAATTATTGATTTATCGGAGGGTGAACCGGTTGTTATCCGGGAAGGAAAAGGAGATAGCAATATTTTTTAAAAGAATAATAAAACAAAAGCATAAAAAAAACGTACTGAAAGTTCAGTACGTTTTTTTACTGAAGAATAACCAATCTTATTTACCTGCTTGGTTTTTCATTTCTTTTTCTATCATATTATAAAATTCATCAATTTTTGGCATAACGATAATACGAGTTCTTCTGTTTGCAGAACGATTCTGTGTAGAATCATTTTCTACTAAAGGAATAAATTCACCTCTACCGGCAGCTATTAATTGTTTTGGGTTTACTTTATGGTCGTTAGTTAAAACGCGAACAACAGAAGTAGCTCTTTTAACACTTAAGTCCCAATTGTCAAGTAAAACACCATTTCTATAAGGAACGTTGTCAGTATGACTCTCAACCATGCATTCAAATGTTGACTTGTCATTTACTACTTTTGCCACTTTACCTAATACTTCTTTAGCTCGGTCACTAACTTCATAACTACCGGATTTAAAAAGCATTTTGTCAGCAATAGAAATCATGACAACTCCTTTTTCAACATTTATTTCTATATCCGGATCATTAATACCTACCGAACTTTTTAAACTGGTTACTAAAGCTAAAGTAACACTATCTTTTTTGGTCAAAGCGTCCTGTAAACGAGAGATTTTTAAATCTTTTTCTTTTAAACTCTCTAATGATTTTTCTAAGTTTTCTGCTCCTTTAGTGGATAACATTGTCATATTTCCAACATTGCTGATTAAATCTGAATTTGTCTTTTTTAAATCAGCTATTTGATTATTTAAAATGTCTTTTTCAGATAAACACATGTTTAACTTTACGGTTGTAGAATTTAATAAATCCTGACACTCTTTGTTTTTGGACTCTAATTCGGCAATTTTTTTCTTCGTGCCGCATGAACCTAATGAAAGAGCAACTAGTGCTAATAATAAAACGACTTTTTTCATATAACTTAACTTTTTAAATTTATAACAAAATTAACACCAAAAAGCTTATAATCTTAAAATGATTACGATAAACTATTGTTAAATTTATCAACAAAATTTTTCTCCTTTTTGATAAAATAATGATAGATAATACTCATAGTGAAATAATAATTTGATTGCTGATTGTTTTTTCTTTTACGTAACATATTTAGTAGCAAAGCATAGAAATAAAAATGGGCTTTAATTATTGCTGTAAAATGAGAAAATTTTCCTTGTAACAAGAATTGAATTCCAGCAATACCATCAAAAATCATCCGAATCAATAAAATCCAAATCAGATGAACAGTTGGCAAATTTTTAACCAACATAAACAAAGAATTCCTGAAATTTAAAAAAGTTTTCCTTGGATTTATATTCGACAACGTTCCTCCGCCTAGATGATACACTTTTGAAAACCCACAATAATAGGTTTCATAATCAAGGTTATGACTTCTCCAGCATAGATCAATTTCTTCCTGATGTGCAAAAAAATCAGCATCAAATCCTTCTAATTTCTTAAAAACTTTTTTTCGGATGAAAAAGCAGGCGCCGGAAGCCCAAAAAATCTTTTTGACATCATCATATTGTCCGTTGTCTTTTTCAATGGAATCGAAAATGCGACCTCGACAAAATGGATATCCAAATCTATCAATAAAACCTCCACCTGCACCGGCATATTCAAAATAGGCTTTATCTTTAAAATCTAAAATTTTTGGTTGAATAATGGCTATTTTTTCGTTTTTGTCGAATAGTTCCAGTATTGGAGCCAACCAGTTTTCAGTAACTTCAATATCGGAATTGACCAAGCAATAAATTTCCTCTTCTACAAATTTTAAACATTCATTATAACCTTGTGCAAAACCAAAATTAAAGCTATTTTTTATTATTTTGACTGATGGAAATTGTGTTTTTAAAACAGAAATCGATTCGTCAGTCGAGGCATTATCGGCTACATAGATTGTTGCTTCCTGTGAATAGGAAAGAACTGAAGGCAGAAACTGTTGAAGAAGTTTTGCCCCATTCCAATTGAGAATAACGATTGCGATTTTCTTCAAAATAAGAATATAATAAAGGAATCCAAAATATTAGTTTTGAAGTTCATAGTCAGGAATATCCTTTAAAAAAACATACCGTTCCTGCTCAAAATCCATTTGACAAAAATAGTGATTTAGTCCGTTTGTTACCATTAAATATTTTGCCTTTAAAGTTAAGTTGTATCGTGCAATTTGATCAAAAACGAGTTGGTTAATAATTACATCCGGTTTCTTGCATTCTATCAACAAAAATATTTCTCCATTCGGTTGATAAACAACTATATCATATCGTTTACTTATTGTGCTAATTTTAATAAGTTTTTCGACATTTATTAAAGATTTAGGATAGCTTTTTTCTTGAATTAAATATTGAACCACATGAATTCTAACCCATTCTTCCGGAGTGAGAACAATAAATTTTTTCCTAATTTCATCGAACACGGAGACTTTATTTTCACTATTTTTGAAGCGAAAAGAATAGTCAGAAAAATTCAGTTTTTGCATCTACAAATATATAAAATTGATTCAGTAAAAATTCTATTCAAATTTATGCCTTATTAAAATAAATGGAAGAAATAGCAAAAATTATCAAAGATATAAGTGGCGGAAACATCAAACCTATCTATTTTTTGATGGGAGAAGAGCCTTATTATATTGATAAATTAACTGAATTTATAGAAAGTAATATTCTATCAGAAGACGAAAGAGCATTTAACCAACAGGTTTTATATGGAAGAGATGTTTCTATTGAAGATGTAATTTCTGCTGCTAAACGTTATCCAATGATGGCCGATCGTCAGGTAATTATTGTTAGAGAAGCACAGGAATTGTCACGTAGCATTGATGAACTGGAGAGTTATGTGAAAAATATACAACCAACAACGGTTTTAGTTATTGCATACAAGTACAAAAGCTTAGACAAGCGAAAAAGTTTAACTAAATTGATTGAGAAAGAAGGTTTGCTTTTTGAAAGCAAAAAATTGTACGAAAATCATGTGGGTACATGGATTTCAAGAGTTTTACAAGGTAAAGGATATCATATTGAACCGAAAGCCACCGCCATGTTAGTTGAGTTTTTGGGCACAGATTTAAGTAGGATTAATAATGAATTGGAAAAGCTCCAAATAATTTTACCAAAAGGAACCACTTTTACGCCAGCTCACATCGAAGAAAATATAGGTTTCAGTAAAGATTTTAATGTTTTTGAATTTCGAAAAGCAATTGGCGAACGAAACCAATTACAAGCTTATCGAATTGCAGATCATTTTGCTCAAAACAAAAAGGAATATCCAATGATTTTAACAACCGGAATGGTCTTTAGTTTTTTTTCCAGTTTGTTGCAATACCATGGATTAAAAGACAAATCACCCGGTAATGTTGCCAAAGTTTTAAAAGTTAATCCCTATTTTTTGAAAGATTATGATTTGGCTTTAAAAAACTTTTCGATGAAAAAAATTAGTGCAATTGTTTCAACTTTACGCGACATAGATGTCAAAAGTAAAGGAGTAGGAGCGAACCAATTGCACGAAACTGATTTGTTGAAAGAAATGTTAGCTAAGATTTTTAATTAAATTAAAATTTAACTTTAGCGGTCATTGTTTCTCCATTGCGTAAAAATGTAACCGGTAATTCGTCGCCGGCATTGATACCGGAAAGACATTTCATATAGCCGTAGACTTCTTTGATTTCGCAATCTCCAATTTTTGTAATGATATCACCGCTTTGAATTCCGGCAAGTTGAGCCGGACGATTATCCGTTACACCATCAACATGTAAACCATCGCCATGATCAGTATAATCAGGCATAATTCCTAATGTAACTTTATATTTTGGAGCTGTTTTTGGAGCGTTAATTTTAGTTCTAACAAATTCAACTTTGTCTAAATCAGCAATAGCATTGCTAACTCTAAAAACATAATCAGTAATATTTCGTACACCATAGTAATTGATTTTATCCTCATCATCACTGGGTTTGTGGTAATCAGTATGCGTACCGGTGAAGAAAAACAATACAGGTATATCTTTTAAATAAAAGGAAGTATGGTCAGAAGGTCCAACACCGCTTTCGTCCAATGTTACATTAAATCCGGCAGGTTTGTTTTTATCTACAATTGTTTTAAAATTAGGGTTAGTTCCAACACCACCAATCGTAATATTTTTAGATTCATTTAAGCGTCCAATCATGTCTAAATTAATCATGGTAACCACATTAGAATGATAATTTTCCAACGTTGAAGTCATAAATTTTGAACCAATTAATCCATCTTCTTCACCCGAAAAGAAAGCAAAAATGTAATTCACTTTTTCAATTGCTTTATTTTTAGAATACATACGGGCCAATTCTAACACAGCAGAAACTCCTGAAGCATTATCATCAGCACCATTGTGAATTTCTCCTTTTGAATTTGGTTTAGCTGAATGATTGTGTTCATTTAAACCTAAATGGTCATAATGAGCACCAATTACAATTGTTTTAGTGGCTTTATTGTCTAAAAAACCAATGACGTTTCTACCGATATTATTTTTAAGATCTAATGAGTCATGGGGATTTAAACGCACTTTGTAGTCAAATTTCTGAATATAATTTTTTCCTTCATAAGGTTTGATTCCCAGACTTTTTAATTCTTTAACTAAATAATCGGCAGCCATTTGTTCTTCTTTCGAACCGGTCAACCTTCCTTTTAATTCATCAGAAGCTAAATAAGAAATATTCTTTTTTAATGAATTTGGTTGAGCTAATTCAGCTTCATCACCATCAACCCAATCAGCTATAAAAACATTTGTTTCTCTTTCTTTTTCTTGTTGACGATTACTTGAAAAAACTAATTTTTTTCCATCAGGTGAAAACATTGGAAAGGCGTTAAATTCACTCTCCCAAGTAATTTGTTGTAAATTTTCACCATCAATATCAATCATATACAATTGAAAGTCATATCCTCTTGTTGAATGATGATTGGAAGAAAAAATAATTTTCTTGTCTGAGGGATGAAAATAGGGAGCCCAATTTGCTTTCCCTAAATGTGTGATTTGTTTTAAATCAGTACCGTCAACATTACACGTATAAATTTCCATTTCGGAGGGAGCTACTAAATTCTCACCTAATAAGGCTTTGTATTCAGTAATAGCTTCATCTGTTTTTGGTCTGGATGAACGAAATACAATTTTCTTACTGTCATGCGAAAAGAAACAACCACCATCATATCCCAATCCAAAAGTGATTTGTTTCAAATTGGAACCATCAATATCCATCGTATAAATTTCCAAATCACCACTTCTAATACTCGTAAAAGCAATTTTTTTACCATCAGGCGAAACTACTGCTTCAGCATCATAACCAGGATAATCTGTTAATTTTTTTGTAATATTTCCTTTTAAATCAGCAATATAAATATCAAATTCAGGATAAATGGCCCATAAATATTTTCCGTCCGGAGATTTCGGTACAGCAGGACAAGCTTGATTTGAAGCATGGGTAGAAGCATATAAAATATGTTTACCATCCGGCATGTAATAGGAGCAAGTAGTTCTACCAGTTCCTGTTGAAATCAGTTTTAAACTTTTTTCTGAAAATTCTTTTTCTTGTAAATCAAGCATGAAAATCTGGTCACAAGGAACTCCAAAAGCTTTGTTGGTCACTTGAAGCGTCAATTTCTTCCCATCCGGACTAAAATAGGCTTCGGCATTGTCACCACCAAAAGTTAACTTTTTAATGTTTTTTAAACGATTTTCCTGTGCGATTAAATTTATACCTGTGAATATAAAAAAGATAAGTAGTAATTTAAACTTAAGAGGAGTAAAAGCCATGGTATGTTTATAAAGATTATTTTTTAAAGTTGTAAATATACTAAAAATGAAAATTTTAAACCAACCTCAATTTTGTAATACTTGCAAAGTTTAACAAAAAGCGAACTAAACGTTTTTTAGATTAGTTTAATATGTTGATATTTGCACTTCCAAAAATAAAACTATTAATCATGGGAATGAATAAAAATACTGTATTGGCTTGGGCTACTTTTATTATGATTATTATGGGACTTCTTTTAATTGGTATGGGAGCATTTAAATATGACGATGTAGCCGGTTGGGGATTTGCTTCAACAGGAATTGGTTTCTTAGCTATTGCCTGGGTTTTTAATGCTTTGAAAGGTAGGGTTTAACTTTAGAAAAATATTTATACAATGGCAGACGATAAAAAAGTAATATTTTCAATGTCTAAAGTAAGTAAAACTTACTCTAGCACAAATAAACAAGTTTTAAAAGACATCTATTTGAGCTTCTTTTACGGAGCAAAAATTGGTATTTTAGGGTTAAATGGTTCCGGAAAATCTTCATTATTAAAAATCGTCGCTGGAATCGATAAAAATTTTCAAGGCGATTTGGTTTTTGCACCGGGCTATAAAGTGGGTTATTTAGAACAAGAACCGCAATTGGATGAAACCAAAACAGTTATTGAAATTGTTAGAGAAGGTGCTGCAGAAACTATCGCTTTATTGGATGAATTCAATAAAATCAATAATATGTTCGGTTTGCCTGAGGTTTATGAAGATTCCGATAAAATGCAAAAACTCATGGACCGTCAAGCAGAATTACAAGACAGAATTGATGCTGCCGGTGCTTGGGAAATTGATAACAAATTAGAGGTGGCTATGGACGCACTTCGCACACCGGATTCGGATACACCAATAAAAGTATTATCAGGCGGAGAAAAAAGAAGAGTTGCTTTATGCCGTTTATTATTGCAACAACCCGATGTTTTGTTGCTGGATGAGCCAACTAACCATTTAGATGCTGAATCGGTACTTTGGCTGGAGCAACATTTGCAACAATATCCGGGAACTGTAATTGCAGTAACGCACGATAGATATTTCTTGGACAATGTAGCGGGCTGGATTTTAGAATTAGATAGAGGAGAAGGAATTCCGTGGAAAGGAAATTATTCGTCGTGGTTAGATCAAAAATCAAAACGAATGGAGTTGGAAGAAAAAGTAGCTTCCAAACGTAGAAAAACATTAGAAAGAGAGTTGGATTGGGTACGTCAAGGTGCCAAAGGTCGTCAGACCAAACAAAAAGCCCGTTTACAGAACTACGACAAGTTGCTGAATGAAGATCAAAAAGAATTGGATGAAAAATTAGAATTATATATTCCAAACGGTCCACGTTTAGGAACCAATGTGATTGATGCCAAAGGCGTATCCAAAGCATTTGGCGATAAATTGTTGTATGAAGATTTAAATTTTACGCTTCCGCAAGCAGGAATAGTTGGAATTATAGGTCCAAATGGAGCCGGTAAAACTACCATTTTCAAAATGATTATGGGTGAAGAGACTCCTAATAAAGGCACTTTTGCTACCGGTGAGACGGTTAAGATTGCATATGTAGATCAAGCCCATTCTAATATTAATCCTGAGAAATCTATTTGGGAGAATTTTTGTGATGGACAGGAATTAATCATGATGGGAGGTCGACAAGTAAACTCACGTGCCTATTTGAGTCGATTTAATTTTGGTGGCAGTGATCAAAACAAAAAAGTAGCGACACTCTCGGGAGGCGAACGCAACCGTTTGCATTTAGCCATAACTTTAAAGGAAGAAGGAAACGTATTATTATTGGATGAGCCAACGAATGATTTGGATATTAATACCCTACGAGCTTTGGAAGAAGGTTTGGAAAACTTTGCCGGTTGTGCGGTGATTATTTCACACGACCGTTGGTTTTTAGACAGAGTATGTACCCACATTTTAGCATTTGAAGGTGATTCGCAAGTGTATTTCTTCGAAGGAAGTTTCTCAGAATATGAAGAAAATAAGAAAAAACGTTTAGGTGGTGACTTAACTCCTAAACGAATTAAGTATAAAAAATTAGTAAGAAACTAGATAATAAAAATCCTGAGAAATCAGGATTTTTTATTTAAAATATTTATATTTGATTAAATAATTTTAGAATGCCCAAAAAAATTCTACTCATACTATTGTTCTTATTTACTTTTCAGAGTTCTTTCTCTCAAAACTATAAACTAACAAAAAAAGAAGTTTTCTCGTTGTTAGCAAAATCAGATAGTTGTATGTTTAAATCAAATTACAAACAGTCTCTTTCCCTTTCTTTTAAAGCTTTAAATAATGCTCTTGAATTAAACGATAATAAATTAATTTCGTTGGCTTATAATTCTATTGCCGTTACCTATGAAGAGATTTTAGAAGAAGATAAAGCATTGGATTATTATAAAAAAGCAATTTTTCACACTGATAAAGCAGGAAATGATACACTCAAAATTTGGTTTTATAATAATATAGGTAATATTTATTTGTACCGAAAAAATCAAATTGATAAAGGCATTGAATATTATGATAAATCGCTGGCTTATTCTCAAAAAATTAAAGACACCGGTGCAATAGTTTTGACTAAGATGAATAAATCTTGGGCTTTATTTCAAAAGAAAAAAAATGTTCAAGCCATTGAAAACCTCGATTATGCAGAAAAGTATATTGAGCACATTCTTTATCCGGATACAGAAACGTATCTTAATTTATTATTAGGTATCAAATTTAATTACTTAAAGAACAATGAAAAAGCAGGTTTTTATTTCAATGAAGCGATTAAGCTTGGTAAAAAAAATAATTTGGATGACTATTTATCGGATGCATATGAACAATATGCAAATCATTTTTTTGCTATTGGTGACTATAAAAATGCATACCTGAATTTAGATAATCATGCTGAAGTAAAAGACCGTGTTATTAATTCAGAAAAAGTAAAAAACAACCAAATAGTTGCTTTAAAAGCAGAATTGGATCAATCTAAAAAAGAAATCCAAAAAATTGCAAAAGAAAATAGATTACAGACTGAAAATTTAAAAAAGACAAAAATCATAGTAATCTTGATTTTGGTTTTCTTGCTATTACTGATGTTTATCCTTTATGTTTTATATCGAAATAATATTTTTAGAAAAAAAGTTAATGACTATTTAGAGGATAAAAATATAGAATTAAATATTGCCAAAGAAAAGGCAGAAGAAGCCTCAAAACTTAAGACTCAATTTATTTCTACGATTAGTCATGAACTGAGAACACCACTTTATGGAGTTGTAGGAATAACGAATATGCTTTCTGATGAACATAAAGAATTGGCTGACAGTCCGCATTTAAATTCTTTAAAATTCTCAGCCCGTTATCTATTATCGTTAGTAAATGATTTACTTCAAATTAATAAAATTGAAGAAAATAGAGTCGTTTTAGAAAATTTAACCATGAATATTACAGATGAAATAAAAATGGTTTCTAATTCACTTTCCTATATTGCCTCTCGAAATAATAATAAGATTGTCACTCAAATTGATTCTAAAATTCCGGAATATTTAGTTGGTGATAAACTCAGACTATCACAAATTCTAATGAATTTAGTGAGTAATGGATTAAAATTTACGCAAGATGGTGAAGTTCGTATCATTGTAAATTTAGAAAGAAATGAAAAATCAAATTGTTTTATCAATTTTGCTGTAGAAGATACCGGAATGGGAATCGCAGAAAAAGATTTAGGCAAAATATTTGAAAAGTTTGTTCAAATTGACAGAAAAGAAGATGATTATCAAGGTGCAGGATTAGGTCTTTCTATAGTAAAAAAATTATTAACCTTATTTGGCAGTGAAATTTCAGTTGAAAGTAAAGAAGGTCATGGAACAAAATTTGCATTTACCATTGGATTTGATTCGGATATTTCTAAAGTAAATGAAATCATCAACAATATTCAAGTTGATTTGTCAACCGATCAGGTCTACAAAGTATTGGTAGTGGAAGACAATAAGATTAATCAAATGGTCACACGAAAAATCATGGAGAAAAACAACTTCATAATAATAATCGTTGATGATGGTTATGCTGCGATTGAAGCATTAAATAAAGAATCATTCGATGCTGTTTTGATGGACATCAATATGCCACTCATTAATGGGTTTGATACTACTCGATTAATTAGAAAAAAAGGAATAACAATTCCTATTGTTGCTTTGACTGCTTTCGCTAAAGATGAAATTACAGAGGAAGCTATTTCTTCCGGAATGAATGATATTTTAGTCAAACCTTTTGAACCGGCAAAACTGATTCAATGTATTAAAACTTTGGTCAAAAAAACATCTTAATACCAACGTTTTTTATTTTTTTTTGAAGCATCTGATTTTCGTGAAGGCGATTGTTTTGTTACATTTCTGTAGTCTTTCTTTTCAGGCTCTATAACAGCATTTTCTTCATCAGTATTCCATAGATAAGGATGATCTTTAATTACTTTGACATTTACTTTTACCAATTTTTGAATGTCTTTCCAATACGGTTCTTCCTCTTTTCCACAAAAGGAAATAGAAATCCCACCATTTCCGGCACGACCGGTTCTACCAATACGGTGAACATAAGTTTCAGGAATATTAGGCAAATCAAAATTTAAAACATACGGTAAACTTTCAATGTCAATTCCTCGAGCAGCAATATCAGTGGCTACTAATACTGAAATTTCTTTGTTTTTAAAACTTTCCAAAACACGTTGCCTAGCTGTTTGTGATTTATCTCCATGAATAGCCTCTGCATTTATTCCGTTTTTCTTAAGTGCTTTTACCACATTATCTGCACCATGCTTTGTTCTGGTAAATACTAAAAGATTATTCAAATTTTCATTTCGGATTAAATGATAAAGTAATTTTCTTTTGTTTTCTTTGCCTACAAAATAGATTTTTTGTTCTACCGTTTCTGCCGTTGAAGAGATAGGGGTTACCGAAACATATTTTGGTTTTGTCAAATAACTATCTGCAATCTCTCGAATGGCTATAGGCATTGTTGCTGAAAACAAAAGTGTTTGTCTATTGGAAGGTGTTAATTTGATGATTTTTTTTACATCATTAATAAAGCCCATATCTAACATTAAATCAGCTTCATCTAAAACTAAATAATGCAAATGGTCTAAATCAATAAAACCTTGTTTGTTAAGGTCTAACAGTCGACCCGGGGTAGCAATTAAAATATCTACACCTTTTTTCAATTGATCTACTTGAGGAACTTGGCTGACTCCACCAAAAATTGTGATTTGTCTAACATTGGTATATTTACCATAGGTATCAAAACTTTCGCCTATTTGAATGGCTAATTCACGGGTAGGGGTGACTACCAATGTTCTGATATTTTTTCTTTTTTGGGCAGAGCCTACTATTCTGTGTAGTGTATTTAAAATTGGTATGGCAAAAGCAGCCGTTTTTCCGGTACCTGTTTGAGCACAACCTACTAAATCGGTTCCTTGTAATATGATTGGAATTGCTTGTTGCTGAATAGGAGTAGGGAAAGTATAACCTTCATCAGAAAGAGCATGTTGAATATTTTGTAATAGGTTTAAGTCTTGAAATGTCATAAAAATTATTTGCCGGCAAAGATAGGTTAAATAAATTAGACCTAAAAAGGCTTAGCTTTATGACATTTTAGTTAGTTATTCCGTTAAAATATTTTTTGCTTTGATAAAATCAGTGATTAAATACCCCATTAATTTACCTATCATTTGTGGATTTTTCTCATCACATAAATCCGGAGCTCCTTCACAAATATGAAGATATGAAGCGTTAGGATGTTGTCCGAAATGATGAATTAATTGTCTAGCCTGTTCTACTGAAAAACCACTTGGAGTCATAGCACTACTTGCAATGTTTGGAATAGAATCTAAGTCAATTTCAATTCCAAAACAATCGTTTTTAATAAAGGACAAGGCTTGGTTTAACTCTTGTTCAAAGTTTTTTACTTTACGGATGGAAATCTCATCATACGTATTGAATCGAACACGACCTTCTAAATCCTTTAATCGTAATAAAACATTTTTTGAAGTATAACTTTCATGCAAACCAAAAATGAAGTACTTTTTTAAAAACCCTTCATCAAATGAATAGGAAAAACCATTACCGCTATGTCGACCTTCTAAAATTCTAAAATCAGAATGAGCATCTAAATTAATGGCATTAATTGGTTTTCCTTTAGCTAAAGCAGTTCCTTTAATGTTTCCATAGGCATTGTTATGACCACCTCCAATAATAATTGGGATTTTACCGGCTTTTACAATGGTAAATATAATATGAGACACTTCTTTATCTAATTTTTCTACTAAAATGCTGAATTTTTTGCGATCATCTACATCATGAAAATTAAGATTTTCAGATTGTTTAAGCTCTTCTTTGACATCTAATGAGCCTAAAATAAGCAGTTGACTTCCTTTACAAAATCGATTATGTTGAATGTTCGCGATGCTTTTAATGGCACTTTCCCAGGCAGAAGCCGCACCGGGTCTCCCGGCATTTGCTCTCACACCAATGTCTTCCGGAATTCCGAATAAAACAAATTTTGCTTTACATTCGTTTAGAAACTGAATGGTATCAACATCTTTTGGAATTGTAAGCATTTTTTCACCAAATTTTATCTCACCACTTCTGTGGCTGGTTACTTTTCCTAAATCGATAGAAGTAAACGGAACTAAATTTTCCATAAAAATTATATTGTTCCAAAAATACTATTTTTATACAAAATAACGTTATCGTAATGCAAAACGAATCTAAAATAAATTTAACTTTGCTGTAAAATCAACTTAACAATGGAAAACCAAGACAACAACAATTCAAAACTGAAAGCGATAATACTTGTATTGTCACTTTTGCTATTAGCCAGCTTGGGCTATATGTTTAAAATGAGTTCTGATGCTAAAGATGTAGAAAAATCATTAACTGAAGTTACATCAAAAAAAGAAACTGCTCTTGCAGAGTTAGCTCAATTAAAAACGACTTATGATGCTGCTATTGCAGAAAACACTTCAATGTCTGAAGAATTAATTGCTGAGCGCGACAAAGTGGTTAAATTAATGGAAGAAGTTAAAAAATTCAAAGGCGATGCAGTTACGTTAGGCAAATACAAAAAACAAATTGGTGAGTTACAAGCTAAAATGAACATGCTTATCAAAGAAAATGAGGAATTAAAAGTTCAAAATCAGCAATTATCCGCAGAAATTGACAGCACGAAAACAATTTTAGTTGAAGCTAAAGAATACAACCAAGTATTAGCCGGACAAAATGAAGAATTGTCTAAAACTGTAGAAAAAGCTTCTAAACTTTCCATTCTTAATTTAAAAACCGGTGCTTATAAAGTGAAAAATTCCGGAAAAGAAGTAGCAACAGAAAGAGCCAGTAGAGCAGATATTTTAAAAATCAACTTTACAATTGCTGAAAATAGAGTGGCAAAGTCAGGTGATAAATCGTATTACATTCAAGTAATTGACAGCAAGAACAATGTTTTAGGCGAAAAGAAATTAGTTGAGTTTGGTGACAAATCATTGACTTACAGTTTTATTTCAACAGTTCAGTTTGAAAATAATACAGTAAACGTTTCTGAAAATCTTCCTGGTGAAAATTTTGAAAAAGGAACTTATTTTGTGAATATTTTTGACAAAGCTGAATTAGTTGGAAAAACTAGTTTCACTTTGAAATAAGAAATAAATAACAGTTAAAAAGGGGCTTAGTGCCCCTTTTTCGTTATGAAATTAACTTTCCTTCAATAAATACTTTTTCAATAAGATTAGAGCCAAATTCATAAGGCAATTGATAAAACGAATGAATTGGTTTCGTTAAAATTATATTGGCTTTTTTACCTTTTGTAATACTCCCGTGTGTATTTGAAATTCCCATAGCATAAGCTCCATTTATTGTTGCTGCATTGATGGCTTCTTCCGGAGTCATTTTCATTTTGATGCAAGCCGTTGCAACCACAAAATTCATATTTCCGGAAGGTGTAGTGCCCGGGTTATAATCTGATGCTAACGCTAAAGGTAAACCCGCAGCAATCATTTTTCTGGCCGGAGTATAGGGAATGCTAATAAAATAACTGCAGGAAGGCAACGCAACAGCCATGGTTCCAGCTTTTTTTAATACCTCGATATCTTCATCTGTCACTACTTCTAAATGATCTACGGTTAAAGCATTCTGTTTCACACAAACTGCAATACCACCAATTGCTGTAAATTGATTAACATGTATTTTTGGAATTAACCCATGTTTTTTTCCGGCAATCATTATTTGTTCGGTTTCTTCTACTGAAAAATAACCTGCTTCTAAAAAGACATCAATGTAATCAGCTAATTTTTCGGCTGCTATTTTAGGGAGCATTTCATTGATGATTAAATCAATATAACCGGCATGATTTTCTTTATATTCTTTTGGAAAAGCATGAGCTCCTAAAAAAGTAGCTTTTATTTGAATGGGATAATTTTTAGCCAATCGCTTGATGATTCTGAGCATTTTTAATTCTCCAACTACACTCAATCCATACCCGGATTTGATTTCGATAGCTCCGGTTCCCAATTTCATCACTTCTTCTAAACGAACTTTTGATTGCTCATAAATTTCATTTTCAGCCGTTTCATTCAATTTTTGAGCTGAATTTAGAATTCCGCCGCCACGATTGGCAATTTCTTCATAGCTCAATCCATTTATCCGGTCTACAAATTCTTGAATTCGATTTCCTGCGTATACTAAATGCGTGTGACTATCACACCAAGTGGGCATAACAATTCTGTCTGTTGCATCTATTACTTGTTCAAAAACTTGATTTGGGCAATTTTCCATGCTTCCAAAATCTGAAATGATATCATTTTCCAATAGTAAATAAGCATTTTTTATAATAGGCAGTACACTCATTTCTGAACCGGAAACTTTCTGTACTCCCATTTCTCTTACTTGAATAAGTTCCTTAATATTGATTAATATCGTTTTCATAAAGTAATGACATAATTATTTACCGTAAAAATAGAATGAAATAATTAAAACGCTTAATTTTATAAAAAATAAAATCCCGTGAAACGATTAAAATATAAAAAAGGTAGAAAAGTAGTATCCAATTATTTTGAATATACTGGACATCACAAAGAATTCCCTGTGGAACTGCAATTATATGTATATAATGCAGAATCCTATACTGAAACAAATAATTTGAATTTCAGTCAGGTTGAAATTCAATCCCTTTTAGCTTCTGATGATGTTAAATGGTTAAATATTCATGGTTTGCATGATGTTGAACTAATTAAAAAAATTGTAGAATCTATAGGAATTGACAGTTATATTGCCGGGGATATTCTAAATGTTGCCAAAAGAACCCGTATGGAAGAATTGGACGATGTAGTATTTTTTAGCATAAAGTCTATTTTACCGGAAGAGAATGAAACAAACGTTCATGTTGAACAAATCAGTTTTTTATTAAAAAATAATTTATTGGTTTCCTTTCAGGAAAAAAGAGGAGATTTTTTTACACACATCAGAGAACGAATAAAAACGAATTCCGGAATTGTTTGCAAAAAGAAAAATGATTTTTTACTATATCTAATGTTAGATGCGGTGATGGAAAACTTTTATATTACCATCGAAAAATATGAAGAATTAATTGATCAGCTTCAAACAGAATCAAAAGTAAATGAAAAACAAGATGTTTTAGTTCGGATTGAAAAATGCCGTGAAGATTTAAACTATTTAAAACGGTCCATTATTCCGTTAAAAGATTCGTTATATAATTTAAAATCAATACAAGATGATGATGATTTTAATGGTATTGAAAAATCAAATTTTACATTTTTTGCCCGTTTACATCAAAAAAGTCTTGAACTGTTAGACCAAATCGATTATGATATGAATTCCTTAGATAGTTCATCCAGTTTTTATTTCTCTGCCCAAAGTCAACGCATGAATGAAATCATGAAAACACTAACTATCGTTTCGGTTATATTTATTCCATTAACTTTTATTGTTGGTGTGTATGGAATGAACTTCGAAAACATGCCTGAATTAAAGAAACCCAATGGCTATTTCTTCACTTTAGCCGGCATGTTTATATTAGTGATGGGAATGATATTTTATTTTAAAAGTAAAAAATGGTTTTAACTAATTCACTGTAAACGTATAATAACCTGAAGACAAACTATTTGCAGTGGTAGCAATTGTTAAAAAGGTAGAACTGGTTGAACTATCAGAAATGACATCAAAATTTTCACCGTTATAACCCGCAAAAAAACCTATTCTAAATTGTCCCGGTTCGGTTAGCTTTATTCCGCCTCTAAATTCATATTTCTCATTCACTTGGTTGTAAATGGCAAAAGCAGTAATATAATTATTGATGGACACCGATCCGGATTCAATAATAAAGTTGTTTTCATTAGCAACACTTACCCAAAGGTTATCACTAGTTTTCTTTTCAATTGAATATAAAAAACTGAATTTTGAAGCATTCGTAGTTTTAAAAACATCTAAAGGAGTGGATTGATTTGGTTCTGTTAAATAGCGTGAAAAAGTATTAGTATTTAACCATAATATATCATTAACCTGATAATTCGTTTGTGTTTCAACATTTACTAAACCGGGAATAGTGGTGTAAACAGCATTGTAAAATTCATCATCTTCTTTGGTACATTCGGCTGCCATTAATAAAGTAGCTAACGCAAAAAATAAAGTATATTTTAATGTTTTCATAGTATTTTTAATTAAAATCGGTAACCTAAATTAATTCCAACGCGAGAAACAATTTTTGGGCTTTCACCACTACTGAAAAGATTTTTCCCCATACCAACAAAAATATCGATTCCGATTTTTTCTTTAATATAAAATTTATGTCCGACAGCACCTCCGATGGCAAAATCGGAATATTTTTTGTCGACAGAGAGGTAATAGCCATTATTATTCTCGTCAATTAATCGTTCTAATTCATGATAAGTCCCACTGTTTGCAGACACAAAAACTTCTATAAAATAATAACGAACTTGGCTTTTGGATAGTGAATAACGAACAAAAGGAATTATTTGATAATCTTCCAGCGTTCTGCTTTTCCCGTTGACATAATCATTCTCTAATGAATTACTTTCGTTTAAAATTCCACTTATTCCAATTGAAAAATCGGATTTTAAAAAACGCTCATAACTCACATGAATTTTTCCTAAAGCAACTAAGGAAACCAAATCAAATTTGATCTCATTCTTTCCTAAATCAAAGGCATTGTCATTTTGAGCAAAAGAAATTTGAGTAAGCATTAATAATAAAAAAAACAGCTTTTTCATTTTTTGGTTTTATAAAGTATGTAAATATATAAAAAGGAAGTTTTATTCGATAAAAATTAACCAAAATCTCGTTTAAATTTAATTTAGTGTCAAGGCTCCTAAAATTTCTTCTGATATAAAGGGTCCTCCGGGATAACGTGCCGTATAATCTAAGTTTAACCAAATTTGTCCTCTTTCATCAATATGGTAATGGATTTCTTTATTTTTACTTTCTGTAATAAATAAAACTTCTTTTATTATATAAACGGCAGCTTCCAATTCACTTTTTTTACCAACTAACATCTCAGGATAGATATGTCCACCGGTATGAATGAGTCGGGGAGTGCCGCCTATGGACCTAATACAAGCTGCCATTAGGATAGCATGATCGTCACAATCACCTGAAAAATGTATTAAACTTTCTGAAGCAGTTGCAATATATTCTTCTCCTTTTGGATCATTTACATAATTCCAACGATTTCTAATTTCTTTGAAAACTGCAAAGCACTGGATCATTTTTCGATGTTCTTTTTGACCAACAATATCTTTGAAATGTAGAGTTGTGGCTGTCAAAGCAAAATTTCTAACCCTTGGGTTATTAAAATCAATTGCTTTTATAATATCCGATTTATTTGGAAAGGGTAACAGTTTTGAAATAACAATATCCTGTGGATTAGGATCATCTGTCATCGAATAAACCATATAGCCATAATCTTGAAAAACTTTTTGAAAACCATAACCACCAAATACGGTTCCGTAAATTAAAGTGATAAGGTAAATGCCAATTCCCACGATGAGGACGGTTCTAATTAACCGTAAAATTAACTGAATTAGCGAGATAATAATTACCCCCATTAAAATTCTGTCAATGTCAAAAGGCCAATCCGGGTCAATTAAATTTTGATGTACAATGATAAATAAAGGAATCGCAATCAATATGTTCAAAACAAAAATGAGGACATCGTCCCAAGGTTTTTTTACCTGGAATTTAGTTTTAAGATCATGAAAATTAATTGATTCAAATACTTTCATTGACTAAAAAGTGTGCTTAGCTAAAGGCTACGGACAATTTTAGCAAAAGTACCTTTTTTATCTATAAGGGAAAGGTCAAACAGTTGATTTTGGACATTGTTTAACGTTTTTTCATCTAAATTCTTTTGTGACCATTGGGTAAGCGACAGCCATTCTTGAATATCTTCTAAATTTAATTGGTATCGGGAGGCTAGTGTTCGATCAATACTCGGAATATATTTGAATTCTTCTGTGGTTGCATTGATGATTTCTAAAATCAGCTGAATGGTTTCAGGATTTTTGTCTAACATTTCATTGCGAACAGCAATAACGAAGCACGGCCAAGGAGTCGGGCAATCGGCAATTCGTTTAAAAACACCCTTATCTACGAATGGTTTGGTCATGAATCGTTCCCACATAAAGTAATCAGCTTTTTTATTTGCCAAAGCCTCAACCGCTCCGTCAATGGTATTCACAATTTCAAAGTTTAAATTTTGAATCTTCCAACCTTGATTTTGAGCATTTACTACCGCCATTAAATGCGAACCTGAACCGAATCGACTGATAGCAATGGTGCCATTTTCAAGTTCAGATAATGCTTTTACACTTGATTTTCCATCCACATGAATTCCCCAAATAAGCGGACTTTTCACATATACTTGTACAATTGATGAATCGTTACCATTGATAATATCTTTGACAATACCTTCGGTAAGAATGACCGCAATATCGGTTGTTCCTTCACGAAGCATTTGACACATTTTTCCGGTTCCTTCGGGAACGTCTGTCCATTCTAAATCGATGCCGGCTTCTTCAAATTCAACGTTTTCAATGCACAAATGCCAAGGTAAGTTGAAATGTTCGGGTACGCCGGCTATTTTGATGGTTTTCATTCGAGTTTAAAGTTGTTTAAATTGTTTAAGGTTGTTTAAATTAATTTTTCAACCAACTTATATTTTAATTTTTCAGAACTACTGATTAATTATTTTAATTGCTTCTTCAATGTATTGATTTGGGTTGTAATTTTTTGCTGATTCTTTTACTTCATAATCTATTTTAATTCCATTTCTTTGAACACCAATATCGTTTGGATAAAAAGCTCCCATTCCTGTAAAATCAATTGTTGTCTTATCGGATAGCGTAATTTCTATTCTATTCATAATCGCACCAAATGTTTGCTCCCCAATAGCAGTACAATTTGGCGATTGCTGAATAAGCATTGCAAAATATTCAGCCCTACTACCAGTACTTCTATTTACCATTAAAACGATTTTCCCTTTGAAGTACTTTCGGTTTTTTGAACCAGCTGCGAACGGATTTTTTAAAAACTTGAGTGGAGCTTGCATGTCATAATTTCCTAATGATGGTTTTGAGGGTGCTAAAATTTTAACAAATATTTTTTTCTTTGGATAAAGGTATTTCGCTATATCATCTTCGTTTACTTTGGTTGGATAATTTCTTAGATCGATGATAATTCCTTTTTTATTGGCAAATGAATAAAAAGCAGTTTTTAGTTCCTTTTTTGAAATTTTACCAAGATTAATAAATCCAATATCTGTATTTAATTCGTAGAAAGTTTCTTGTTTTAGTATTGAAATATTTTCCCTTTCTTCGGGTTTATAGGTTTCATATTCATATAATTTAACATATTTAGATTCTATTTTTTTATCTGCAGAAATGAATCTTACATGCATCGAATCTTTGTTTGACGACAACAGCCAATAATACGAATATAGATTTCTAGCATTGTTTAGATTTGATGTACTGCCAAAGTCTTTAAATTTTTCATAAAAATAATCCTTTACGCTTTTATTTTCAATTTCATAAATTACATCTTTTAATTTTATATTGTCTTTTGCCGCTAACGATTTGCTGTGTAGAGTGGTCACTAGTAAAGAATCATTAATCAATTTACCCCCAAAAGAAGCAAAGCGATTGTATACATTTTTAAAAATATAATCATTGAAATAATCTGAATGAGAATCGTTTAGTTTTGAAAATAATTTCATTTTTGCGAACTCAAATTTTTCTTCAGTGTCTGCATTTATAAAATCTAATTGCAAATTTTTGAGGACCTCACTCCAAGGTTCATCTGTCAGGTAAATATTGACATTCCAGTATTTCATGACGTTCCAAAAACTTGCTAAAAATAAAATGCGGTGGGACTTAATCCTATAATTGAAACTATCAAAACCTTTATCATTTTTAAAATTGATAAAATTATTCAGTTTATCAATTGATGCGTAAAAATCACCATAGTTTGAATTTTCTCTAATTTGATGAAGTTTGGATATTAAAATAGGGTTAAAATTGGACGTTTCAATCCATGAATAATCGTAATTTTTTGTAAATAGTTTCTGTTGATCATAAACTTTTTTTTTATACAATTTTTTGGTTGATTCACTTTCAAAACCAGTAATCCAAGAAAGAAGTTCTTGATTTAATTGTTCGTTTGTTTCGATTTTTTCAATTTTATCATAAAGGGTTATGAATTCCTGGTTCCAATTTAATTTTCCCTTACTGATTTCAGGATGATGGTATTTCAATAACCCCCATATTTGAATCAAACGTTCTATTTTCTGAGATTCTGGAACTTTTGTTTGTGAAAAAGTAATAAGAGAACTAAAAACGAAAATAAACAAAAGGATTTTTTTCATGTTATAAAGTAAAGAATCCATGCAATTTAGCTATTTTAAAAAAGCATTTAAATTGTTTAAGTTTATTTTAACGGCTGTCAGTTTTTTAGTTTTAAAAGCAACTATTTATTAATGTTCTCCATCTTCCACCATTTCCACATAACTCCCGCAGTATCGGGATAATCTTCCATCAATTGAAAACCTACTTTTTGTAAAATATGATTGGAAGCTCCATTTTGAGCATGGGTATATGCATTCATAGTTGCAATATTCATCTGACTGAATCCATAGTTCAACCAAGCAAGAGAAGCTTCTGTGGCGAAACCTTTGTTCCAGAATTTTTCGTCCAAGCGATACCCATAATCGTAAAAATTGGTATTGCCGTTTTCCACGTGGTCGTTTACGAACTTGATACCTGTCCAGCCAATGAATTCTCCGGTTTCTTTTAAAATGGTGGCAAACCGACCAATGTTGTTATCTACATATTGCTTTTGAACCATTTCTATGATTTTTATGGTTTCTTCAATGTGCTGCGTCGGATTTTGCCAAAGGTATTTGTGCACGCTTGGATTGTTGTCCATGGCAAACATGGTGGGTGAGTCGGTTATTTCAAGCGGACGGAGGAGGAGGCGGGTGGTTTCGAGGGTTAAATTCATAAAATTATTTTTTTTTGAACACAGATTTATGAAATATCAAAAATCATAAAAATTATGATGATAAATATTTTTTAAATTTCTCAAATTATTAAAATCTGTGTTCTCTATAAATTTCAAAAATATTAGTTTGCTAATTTATCCAACGCATATTCAATCAAAGCATTAACCGCTTGATATGGATTTTCGCTAAATATCCCGGTTGCTCGATTGGCAATAATGGCATTGAGCGACAAACATTCATGGCCCATTAATTTTCCCAAACCATAAATAGCTCCCGTTTCCATTTCTAAATTAGTAATTCGGATGCCTTTGTATTCAAAAGCGTCCATTTTTCTATTCAATTCAGAGTCTTGGATGCCCAAACGCAAAACGCGTCCTTGCGGACCGTAAAAACCGCCAACGGTTCCTGTGAATCCTTTATAAATGTGTGGACTATCCAATTTTTGTGCTAAACTTTCACTTCCTTTAATGATGTATGGTCGACCTTTTCGCAAATCCCAATTGGTTTGAGCGATAAAAGCATCTTCTATTTCCGTTGCACAAATAGCATCAATCAAATAGGAGCGAAGCATGTTGTCCAATCCCAAACCGTACTGACTCATGACAATACTATCCACGGGGATGTCTTTTTGTAACGAACCGGAAGTGCCAAAACGAATAATGTTTAACGAAGTCAATTCCTTTTTAATCGCACGAGTTTCTAAATCGATGTTGACTAATGCATCCAACTCGTTCATGACAATGTCAATATTATCCGGTCCAATTCCTGTTGAAATAACCGTTAATCGTTTGCCTTTGTAAACGCCGGTTTGTGTTTTAAATTCTCTTTTTTGCTGAGAAAATTCAATGCTGTCAAAATGCTGTGTAATTTTCTCCACACGGTTTTGATCACCCACAAAAATGATGTCATTGGCAATTTGGCCGGGTTTTAGGTTGAGGTGGTAAACACTGCCGTCGGGATTGAGAATTAATTCTGAAGATGGAATCATTTTTTTTGAGGTACTAAGGTTCTGAGGAGCTGAGGTTCTGAGGTTGGATTCAAAGTAACTTGAAACCGGACTCGAGCCCAAAGGGCGACTGGCGAAGCAAACTTGAAACAAAATTTTACCCTCCAACCCGTTTGGTTTTAAAGCCTTTGTCTTGGAGTATTTTCATGATTTTGTCACGGTAATCACCTTGTATGATTATTTCATCATCTTTGAAGCTACCACCAACGGCTAATTTACTCTTAATTTCTTTAGCCAAAATTTTAAAATCTTCCTCTGTGCCTTCATAACCTGAAATAATGGTGGTAGGTTTACCTTTTCGCTTTTCATATTGACAAATCATTGGTTCTTTTTGAACATATAATTCGAGATTTTTTTCCTCAAAAGGTTCCGGTTCATTGGAAACTTCGTGATTGGGGAAGAGTTTTTTGAGTTGTTCTTGTAAATCCATTTATTTAGTTTCTGAGTTTCTGAGCTCCTAAGTTTCTGAGTAAAAAACTCAGTAACTTAGCAACTCAGCTACTTAACTGTTTTATTACTTCTTAATCAATCCCAAATCAACCAACCGTTCATATAAAAAATCACCCGCAGTAATATCATCATATAATTTGGGATGGTTTTCGTCGATGCAGCTTTCCAAACAATTGAGTGGCATATCGCTTACCGGATGCATAAAGAACGGAATCGAATATCTAGAAGTGCCCCATAATTCCCTCGGTGGATTCACTACTTGATGAATGGTTGATTTTAATTTATTATTCGTGTGTCGCGAAAGCATATCGCCCACATTAATCATTAACTCTTCCGGTTTAGCCATAGCATCAATCCATTCGCCGTTGTGGTTTTGCACTTGCAAACCTTTTCCTTGAGCTCCCATCAAAAGGGTAATTAAATTAATGTCACCGTGAGCTGCTGCTCGAACCGCATCTTTGGGTTCGTCTGTGATTGGCGGATAATGAATCGGTCGTAAAATACTATTACCTTCATGAGCATATTTATCAAAATAGAACTCATCCAAGCCTAAATACAAAGCTAATGCACGAAGCACATAAATACCGGTTTTTTCCAACATTTGATAGGCTTCTTTTCCAATGGTGTTGAACTTTGGAAATTC
>Ga0164292_10000423_pt1 | contig 32879 bp, 28 predicted proteins | sample GEODES117metaG_FD_111486 | JGI IMG/M metagenome (GOLD analysis project Ga0164292, IMG submission 111486) | Eutrophic lake water microbial communities from Lake Mendota, Wisconsin, USA - GEODES117 metaG | ecosystem: Environmental > Aquatic > Freshwater > Lake | place: USA: Lake Mendota...
GCGGCCAGTCCTGCGACGCCGGCGGTGAAGATCGGTGCGCGATCGGTGGTAGCGGCCGCCACGCCGATCACGATGCCGGCCACCGATACGATGCCGTCGTTGGCGCCGAGCACCCCGGCCCGCAGCCAGTTCAGCTTGGTGTTGATAGCGCCGACGTGCGGCTCGGCGGGATGGGTTTCTGCAGTCACTGCTTGAGAGTAACGGGTTCAGAACCCCACTGTTCTATCGAACATTTGTTCTATAAGCTCGGGTGGTGGGCTGGAATGACGGGCCGCCGACCTGGGCCGAGATGGAGCGGGTGCTCAACAGTCGGCCACTCTCCGAGCCTGCCGCCGACGGCAGCGACGGCCCGGCCTGGTCGCGTAAGCGCGCCGGGTACGCCGCACCCGATCTCGCCCCGCCCCGGTCGACGGTGCCCTACGCCGAGTTGCACGCCCATTCGGCGTTCAGCTTTCTCGACGGTGCCAGCACTCCGGAGGAACTCGTCGAGGAGGCGGCCCGGTTGGGGCTGCGGGCGATTGCACTCACCGACCACGACGGCCTGTACGGGGTCGTGCGGTTCGCTGAGGCGGCCCGGGAACTGCAGATGCCCACGGTGTTCGGCGCCGAGTTGTCGCTGGGTGAAATATCGTCGAGAAACGCCGCCCGCACCGAAGACCCTGACCCGCCCGGCCCGCATCTGCTGGTCCTGGCCCGTGGCCCGGAGGGGTATCGGCGGCTGTCTCGTCAGTTGGCTGCCGCTCACCTGGCGGGAGGGGAGAAGGGCAAGCCGCGCTATGACTACGACTCGCTGACCGAGGCCGCCGGCGGGCACTGGCACATTCTGACCGGCTGCCGCAAAGGCCATCTGCGCCAGGCTCTCTCGACCGGCGGACCGGATGCCGCCGCCATGGCGTTAGCCGACCTGGTGGACCGGTTCGGCGCCAGCCGGGTCAGCATCGAGCTCACCCACCACGGCCACCCCCTCGACGACGAGCGCAACGCCGCGCTGGCCGAGTTGGCGCCACGATTCGGGGTGGGCGTGGTGGCCACCACCGGGGCGCACTTCGCCGAACCGGGCCGGGGCAGGCTGGCGGCGGCGATGGCGGCGATCCGGGCCCGGCAGTCCCTGGATGAGGCGGCCGGCTGGCTGGCACCGATGGGCGGGGCGCATCTGCGCTCCGGCGCGGAGATGGCCCGGCTGTTCGCCCAGGACCCGCAGGCCGTCCGCGCGGCCGCCGATCTCGGCGAGCAATGCGCGTTCGAGTTGGCGCTCATCGCGCCGCAGCTTCCGCCGTTCGACGTTCCGCAGGGCCACACCGAGGACAGCTGGCTGCGTGAACTGGTCATGATCGGTGCCGCGCAGCGGTACGGGGCCAGGGCCTCCGCAGCACGCGCCTACGCCCAGATCGAGCGGGAACTCGCCGTCATCGCCGAACTGAAGTTCCCGGGCTACTTCCTGGTGGTGCACGACATCACCCAGTTCTGCCGCCGCAACAACATCCTGTGCCAGGGCCGGGGGTCGGCGGCCAACTCCGCGGTCTGCTACGCCCTGGGGGTCACCGCGGTGGACCCGATCGCCAACGACCTGCTGTTCGAACGCTTTCTGTCACCGGCCCGTGACGGTCCGCCCGACATCGACATCGACATCGAGTCCGATCTGCGCGAGCAGGCCATCCAATACGTCTATCAGCGCTACGGCCGCGACTACGCCGCGCAGGTGGCCAACGTGATCACCTATCGCGGCCGTAGCGCCATCCGCGACATGGCCCGGGCCCTGGGGTTCTCCCAGGGCCAGCAGGACGCCTGGAGCAAGCAAGTGGGCCGCTGGAGTTCGCTGCGAGAGCAGCGATCGGACGGAGCTGCGGATTCCTCTGGCCTCGACGACATCCCCGAACAGGTGGTTGATTTGGCGGTGCAGATCTCCGACCTGCCCCGGCACATGGGCATCCACTCCGGCGGCATGGTGATCTGTGACCGGCCGATCGCCGACGTGTGTCCGGTGGAATGGGCCCGGATGCCGGGCCGCAGTGTGTTGCAGTGGGACAAAGATGACTGTGCGGCAATAGGTTTGGTGAAATTCGACCTGCTTGGTCTGGGCATGCTGTCGGCGTTGCACTACGCCATCGACCTGGTGGCTGAACACAAGGGCATCGAGGTGGATCTGGCCAAGCTGGACCTGTCGGAGGCGGCTGTCTACGAGATGCTGCAGCGCGCCGACTCCGTTGGGGTGTTCCAGGTGGAGTCCCGGGCCCAGATGGCCACCCTGCCCCGATTGAAGCCGAGAGTGTTCTACGACCTGGTGGTTGAGGTCGCACTGATCCGCCCCGGCCCGATCCAGGGCGGTTCGGTGCACCCCTACATCAAGCGTCGTAACGGCCTGGAGCCGGTGGTTTATGACCACCCGTCGATGGAAACAGCGCTGCGAAAAACGTTGGGGATACCGCTTTTCCAGGAGCAACTGATGCAGGTGGCGGTGGACTGCGCGGGGTTCTCAGCGGCTGAGGCCGACGAGTTGCGCCGCGCCATGGGCTCCAAACGCTCCACCGCCAAGATGCGACGGCTGCGGGAGAGGTTCTACGCCGGGATGGCGCAGCGCCACGGTATCACCGGGGAAGTGGCCGACCGGATCTACGAGAAGCTGGAGGCGTTCGCCAATTTCGGCTTCCCGGAAAGTCATTCGCTGTCTTTCGCCTCGCTGGTGTTCTACTCGTCCTGGTTCAAGCTGCATCACCCGGCGGCGTTCTGTGCGGCGTTGCTGCGGGCACAGCCGATGGGTTTCTATTCCCCGCAGTCCCTGGTCGCCGACGCCCGCCGGCACGGGGTGGTTGTGCACGGGCCGTGTGTGAACGCCGGCCTTGCCCACGCGACGCTGGAGGACCACGGCCTGCAGGTCCGACTCGGGCTGGGCGAGGTGCGCCATATCGGCGCGGATTTGGCGCAACGCATCGTTGACGAACGCCGCGCCGGCGGCCCGTTCGCATCCCTGCTGGATCTGACCGGCCGGGTTCAGCTGTCGGTTCCACAGACCGAATCCCTGGCCACCGCCGGCGCGCTGGGCTGCTTCGGCGTCACCCGTCGGGAGGCTCTGTGGGCGGCTGGGGCCGCGGCCGCCGAACGCCCGGACCGACTGCCGGGGGTGGGCTCGTCCTCACACGTGCCCGCGCTGCCCGGCATGAGCGTGATGGAACTGGCCGCCGCCGACGTCTGGGCTACCGGGGTTTCCCCGGACAGTTACCCGACACAGTTCCTGCGCAAGGACCTCGACGCGATCGGCGTCATCCCGGCCGAGCGGTTGGCATCGGTGCCCGATGGCAGCAGGGTGCTGATTGCCGGAGCGGTCACCCATCGGCAGCGCCCCGCCACCGCCCGCGGCGTGACCTTCGTGAACATCGAGGACGAGACCGGCATGGTCAATGTGCTCTGCACACCGGGCGTGTGGGCGCGGTACCGGCGGGTGGCCCAGGGGGCGGCTGCGCTGCTGATCCGCGGCCAGGTGCAGAACACCAGCGGGGCGGTGACCGTGGTGGCCGACCGGATCGGACCGCTGAAGATGACGGTGCAGTCCCGCTCCCGTGACTTCCGCTAGCACGCCGACGTTCAGCCGTACTCTTCTGAGCATGACACTGAACCTCACCGCCGACGAAGTCCTGACCACTACCCGATCGGTGCGCAAGCGGTTGGATTTCGACCGGCCGGTGCCGCGTGAGGTTCTGATGGAATGCCTTGACATCGCTTTACAGGCGCCCACCGGCTCCAACTCCCAGGGCTGGCAGTGGCTATTCATCGAGGATCCCGCCAAGAAGAAGGCGCTGGCTGACATCTACCGCACCAATGCCACCCCCTACCTCGATCTGCCCAAGCCGGTCCGCGGCGATATCCGTGATGGGCAGATGGACGCGGTGATGAACTCCGCCAAGTACCTCAACGAGCACATGGAAAAGGCGCCGGTCATGATGATCCCCCTGCTGGAGGGCCGCCCGGATGACGCCCCGATCGGCATGCAGGCGTCCTACTGGGGGTCGATCCTGCCCGCGGTGTGGAGCTTCATGTTGGCGCTGCGGGAGCGCGGCCTCGGAACGGCGTGGACCACGCTGCACCTCATCGGTGACGGAGAAAAGCAGGCGGCCGATCTGCTGGGCGTCCCGTTCGAGGACTACACCCAGGGTGGATTGTTTCCCATCGCCTACACCAAGGGCACCGACTTCAAGTTGGCCAAGCGACTTCCCGCCGAGCAGTTGACGCACTGGGACACTTGGTGATCGGGGCGCTCGCGTGATTCAGACCCCGCCCCGGAAGTCGTGTTGCCGCCACGCCTCGTAAGCGGCAACCGCGGCGGCGTTGGACAGATTCAAGGACCGCCGGCCCGCCAGCATGGGGATACGTACCTGCTCGGTGATCCGAGGATCAGCCAGCGTTGCTTGGTCCAGACCCGTCGGCTCCGGGCCGAAAAGCAGGACATCGCCTGGCAGGTAATGGATTTCGGCGAAGGATCGTGTTGCGTGGGCGGTGAACGCGAACACCCGCGCTCCGGCCAGCGCGGCCCACGCCTGCTGCAGGCTCTTGTGCACCGTGACCGACGCCAGATCGTGGTAATCCAGCCCGGCGCGACGGAGTTTCGGCTCGGAGAGGTCGAATCCCAACGGCTCCACCAGATGCAGTTCGCAGCCGGTCGCCGCGACCATGCGGATCGCGTTGCCGGTGTTCGGCGCGATCCGGGGCGAGAAAAACAGAATGCGAAACACGTTGTGCGTCAGTCCTGCTCGGACTTGGCGAGTATGTAGTCCAGGTTCGCCCGCACGGTCGGCCACTCAGCGGCGATGATGCTGTAGACGCAGGTGTCCCGCAGAGCGCCCCGCGCGTCCGCATGCAGGTTGATCTGATGGCTGCGCAGCACACCGTCAAGTCTGGCCCCCAGTCGCTCGATTGCGCGGCGGCTTGGCTGGTTGAAAAAATGCGTGCGGAACTCCACGGCGATGCAATCGAGGTCGTCGAACGCGTGGGTGAGCAGCAGACGCTTGGCTTCGGTATTGAGCGCGGTTCGCTGGGCGCTGCGCCGGATCCAGGTGGATCCGATCTCCAGACGGCGGTTGGCTGCGTCGATGTTCATATAGGTGGTCATGCCCACCGGAGTGCCGCTGACCGGATCGATCACCGCGAAGGGGCACATAGCGCCGCGGACTTGCTCGTCGAGGCGGCGCTGTATCTCTTGGCGCATCTGGGCCGGTTCGGGGATCACGGTGTACCAGAGTCGCCAAAGCTCTCCATCGCGAACGGCTTCGCAGAGCCCGTCATGGTGGGCAGTCGAGAGCGGCTCGAGTCGGACATGGGAACCCGTCAGCGTGACTGGTGTCAGCCAATTCGTCATTTGCGTTCTCCTGACCCTGTCACTCGTCTTCGCTGAAGACGGCATCGCGCTTACGCCGCACCGCCGGGAGGACCGCGACGACCAGCGCGACTAGGGCGAGGGACAGCAACACAGCCGAGATCGGCCGCGTCACGAACACGCTCAGGTCGCCCCGGGAGATGATCAACGCGCGCCGCAGGTTCTCCTCCAGCAACGGGGCGAGGACGAAGCCGAACAGCAGCGGCACGGCCTCGCATCCCCAGCGGATGAGAAAGTAGCCGAGCACTCCGATGATCGCGATCACATAAACGTCCCAGGGGTTCAGACCGAGGGAGAAGCAGCCGATCGTGGCGAAGGCGATGATCGCCGGGAACAGCACTTCAGAGGGCACCGAAATCAGCCGTACCCAGAGGCTGATGAGCGGGAGGTTCAGCAGCACCAACAGCAGGTTGCCCACCCAGAACGACGCGATGAGGCCCCAGAACAGCTCCGGCTCGTCGTTGATGACATTGGGTCCGGGCGTGATCCCCTGAATGATGAACGCGCCAACGAGCAGCGCCATCACCGGGTGCGCCGGCAGGCCCAACGTGAGCAGTGGGATAAAGGAGGTCTGCGCCGCGGCATTGTTCGCGGACTCGGGCGAGGCAACCCCCTCGATGGCGCCGCGTCCGAACTTCTCGGGGTGCTTCGACACCCGCTTTTCCACCGAGTACGACGTGAACGCCGCCAGAATGTGCCCGCCGCCGGGCAGCACGCCGAGCGCGGAGCCAATCGCGGTGCCACGGAGCACCGGCATCCGAATCCGGCGGAAGTCGTCGCGGCTGAGCCATAGCCCCTTCACCTTCGTGCTCACCACGCTCTGGGTCTGACGGTGTTCCAGTTTGCGGATGATCTCGGCAAGGCCGAACAGGCCGACCGCGATCGAGACGAAGTCGAGGCCCTGGTAGAGCTCCCGGATGCCAAACGTGAACCGAGGAACTCCAGTGGAGAAGAGGTCCTGGCCGACGGTGCCGAGCAGCAGGCCCAGCACGATCATCGCCAGCGCCTTCGCCGTCGAGCCGCTGGCGAGCGCGATGGAAATGACCAGGCCGAGAACGACGAGGGAGAAGTAGTCGGCCGGGCCGAACTTCAGCGCCACGGAGGCCAGCGGCGGAGCGAAAAGCGCCACGACGGCGGTCGCGACGGTCCCGGCGAAGAAGGAGCCCAGCGCCGCAGTGGCGAGCGCCGGTCCGGCTCTGCCCTGGCGCGCCATCTGGTACCCGTCCAGCGCGGTGACCGCGGACGAGGACTCGCCCGGAAGGTTGATCAGGATTGCAGTAGTCGAGCCGCCGTATTGCGCGCCGTAGTAGATGCCGGCGAGCATGATCAGCGACGCGACCGGATCGAAGTTGAAGGTGATCGGGAGCAGCAGCGCGACGGTGGCGGTCGGCCCGATGCCCGGGAGCACGCCCACCATGGTGCCGAGCGTGACGCCGAGCAGGCAGATCAGGATATTGCTCGGCTGAAGGGCCGTCTCGAGCCCTAGCGCCAGTCCGGAGAGATCCACAACTCAGCCCACAAACCAGTCGCCCAGCAGCGGCAGGCGCAACTGCAGCAACCCGACGAAGATGCCGAGGCTGAGCAGCGTCAGGCCGACCGAGATGGCCAGGGCCTTGAGCGGACCGACGCCGCGGCTTGCCAACGCGGCGACGAACGTCGTCACCAACAGCGACGGCGCGAGCCCGAGCCCCTCGACGGTGGCGCCGAAGAAGACGATCCCCGCCACGAGCATGCCTCCGCGCACCCAGGGCACCGGTCCGCGCTCATCCTCTACCTCGCGGAACTGCGGGTCACCGCCGCGGAAACCCCGCACCGTAATGACCGCGCCCAGGACGGTGAGGATCGCGCCGAGCACGACCGGCACATAGCCGGGGCCCATCTCCCGCGTCGAGCCCGTTCCGTACGTCCTGCCCCCGAGGGCGAAGGCCAGGCCGAGCGTGATGAAGGTGCCCCCGGCCAGCATGTCGGGGACGCCGGCTCGGCGGCCCGCGATCCCCGACGACGCCGGGTCGTCGCTCATCCGCCCTTGACCCCGGCGCCCTTGATGATCGGCGTCCACAGCTCGATCTGCTCCTTGAGCTTCAGCCTGTGGGCGTCCGGGTTCACCTGGTCCTTAGCCACCGGGGTGGTGCCGAGGTCGGCCATCTTGTCGATGACGTTCGGGTCCACGAGGGCAACCTGCAGGGCCTCGGTGAGCTTCGCGACGACCTCGTCGGGGGTGTCGGTCGGCACGTAGAGCCCGTGCCAGACGGCGACCTTGACGTCCGGAAGGCCCGCCTCGGCCGTGGTCGGTAGGTCCGGCAGCGCCTCGATCGGCTCCGGGGTGGTCACCGCATAGGCCTTGATCGCACCGGACCGGATCTGCCCCGCGGTGTTGGTCGTCTGGTCGCACATGAAGTCGACCTGGCCACCGACCAGATCGGTGAGCGCGGGCCCGGTGCCGTCGTACGGGACCTCGGTCAGGTCGACGCCGATCGCCTGCTCGATCAGCAGCCCGCACAGCTGGGAGCCTCCCCCGGCGTGGGCGAGGGTGAGCGTGTCAGCGTTGCTCTTGACGTAGGTGACCAGTTCCTCCAGCGTCGTCGGTGGGAGGTCCTTACGGGCGACGATCGTCATCGGTACATCAGTGATCAGACCGATCGTCTTGAAGTCCACGAGCGGTTCGTAGGGCAGGTCGGGGTAAAGCGCGGGCGCCGTTGACATGGCGATGTTGTGGATGAGCACCTCGTAGCCATCGGGCTTGGCGTCGGCAACCTGCCCGGCCGCGACCGTGCCCCCGGCGCCCGTGACATTCTTGACCACGATCTGTTGGCCGAGCTTCTCGCTCATGGGCTCCGCGATCAGCCGGGTGACGGTGTCGGTCGGTCCACCGGCTGAGTAGGGCACCACGAAGGTGATCTCATGGTCCGGGTACGCCGCTGGTGTCGAGTCTCGCCCCCCGCATGCGGCGAGATTGGTGACAGCCAGGGCGGCGACCCCGACGAGGGCCCAGCGTGGCGTGCGAAGGCGCGACCGGCTGCGACCCGAAGTGACGACAGACGTGGTCATGGAAGCTCCTTCATCGGCGACGAGGCAGGATCGGAATGAGACCTGGGTGACACTCGTGACCGTAGGACGATCTTAGGTTCGCACTTCGCGGACATGACTCCGGAGTCTTTTGCGGGTCTAGCGGTTCTGCTGGTCGATCAGCGACTCGATGAGTTCGACGAGTTTCGGAAGTCGCGGATCTCGGCTCGGATCTCGGTGACGTCGCGGTCGGCGGCACCGGCGAGGACCCGGGCTGCCCCCAAAATGTGTCTGGCATCCTGCTCAACTGCCCGGAGTCGCCGGTTGATGTCACTGAGATCGTCGGAACCCACAGCAGAAGACTAGCGCTGGGCAGGCGCGGCGGGCCGTTCTCCGCCTCAGTGCCTGGGGATAGCCGTCACAGTGTGTTCTTGACGACGACGCCGTCCTTGATGATGACCGCGATGTTGGCGGCGGGGTCTGCCAGCAGGCTGAGATCAGTGGTCGGATCGCCATTGATCAGCAGCATGTCTGCCCATGCGCCAGTGGCGATCTCGCCGAGTCGGGCCGATCCGTAGGGATCGCGTTCACCGGCCAGGCGGAAGAGGGCGGCATTGCCGGAGGTGACCATTTTGAGCGACTCGACGCCGGTGAAGTACTCACCGAGGCGGGTCACCATCTCGCTCTGGCGGTGGTTGTTGTCCGGTTCGAACAGCAGATCCGTACCCCAGGCTGTCTTGACCCCGTGCTTCTTCGCCCACCGGTACAACTGCTCGGTGCCTTCGCAGACCTGTCGGTCCTTCGCCGTCCGGTCCGGATCGGGAAAGCTGTGGTCATGGTGGCTGAACGGCTGGGTCGACAGCCACACATCGCGTTCGGCAAGCATCGCGACGGTGGGTTCATCGGCCAAGTGGCCGTGCTCGATCGACTTGACGCCGGCTTCCACGGCACGATGGATACCGGCGACGTTATAGACGTGAGTGGCGACATAGGTGCCGTAATCGGCGGCGGCCTCGACCGCCGCCCGCAACTCAGCCGGGGTGAACTGCAGCGTGTACAGCGGATCGTAGAGTGAGGCAACCCCGCCGCCGGCCATCAGCTTGATTTGCGACGCCCCGAGTTTGAGTTGTTCACGTACGGCGGCGAGTACCCGGTCGGCGCCGTCGGCGACCCGAAGGAACCCGATCTGTTCAGCCCGGGATTCCCTGCCGCCCAACGCCGTCGGCGGTTCGAAGACGAAACCGAAATCCCCGTGACCGGCGGTCTGAGAGATCGCCGCCTGGCTGGGGTAGATGCGCGGGCCAAGCGCCGGTTCGGCGTCGACGACTATCTTGATGCCCACCGTGTCGCCGGCCATGTCGCGCACGGTGGTGAATCCGCGCAGCAGAGTGTCTTTGGCTCGCGCCAGCGTGGCGGCGGCGAGTTGGGTCTGGGTGGCGGTGGTGATGTCGGCCATGGTGTTCGCCATACCGACCAGATGCACATGGGCGTCGCTCATGCCCGGCATGAGCACCCGGCCGGCGCCGTCGATCACCGTCGTGTACGCGTCCTCGGCGATCGGTGAGGTGTCGACTGCGGCAATGGTCCGGCCTTCGACGAGGACGTGGCCCGGGACCAGGTGGTCGGAAATCCCGTCGAAAATCGCGACGTTCTTGACGACAAGTCGCCGTTGGGCCGGCATTGTTCAGGACCTTGAAGATTCGGAGGATTCGAGACTCTCGTCGCTGTCGCTGTCGCTGTCGCTGTCGCTGTCGCTGTCGCTGTCGCTGTGGCTTTTCTCTGTTTCCTCGTCGTCCGGGTACGGCTCAGCATGATCCTCGCCGAGCACTTCGACGGTCTCGACGGGCTCGACGACGGGCTCGACGACGGGCTCGACGGGCTCGACGGGCTCGACGGTCTCGTCGGCCCCAGCCTCCGGCTCATCCGGCCCGATCAGCACCAGACCGGTCAGATAAATGCCGATGAAGACAGCGGTGACCGCCACCCCGAAGCCCCCGGCCCAGGACGCGAGCAGTAGTGCCGCAAAGCAGCCCCAAAGCCACCAGCGGTGTAAGCGAGAGTTCATCGGCGCACAGCTTAGGCGGCTTTCAGCCGGATCTTCCACCGAACCAAGCTCAGGTACAGCACGCTGAGCCCCAACAGCATCGCCATGTCGAACCACCAACTCGACCCGGCGTGTTTCCACCACCGGTCCTTGGGCGTCAGCGGTCCCGGTACCTGATTGATCAGGTCCACGGTGGAGGCCGAGGCCGCAAAGCCCCAGCGCGCCGGGGTTAACCACGACATCTGGTCGAGCACAAGACGGTTGGTGACCGGCACCATGCCGCCGGAGAACACCAGCTGGCTCATGATCGCCACCACCAACAGCGGCATGATCTGCTCGTTGGACTTCGCGATCGCCGACAGCAGCAGGCCGAGGTTGGCCGAGGCCACGCAGGCGGCGGCGATAGTGGCGAACAGCTCCAGCGACGGGTTACCGAGGGCGACCGCCCCCTGGGTGGGACCGCCCTTGCCCCACACCACGATTGAGACCATGATCGCCGACTGCAACACGGCGAACAGGGTGTAGACGCAGACCTTTGCCAGCAGGTAGGCCGTCGTCGAGAGCCCCACCGCCTGTTCGCGCCGGAAGATGGCGCGCTCGCCGATCAGGTCCCTGATGGTCAGCGCGGTTCCCATGAACACCGCCCCGACGTTGAGGAACACCAGGATCTGTCCGGGCTCATTCGGTGAGTCGCCCATCGGGTCCGGCTTGCCGAATCCGACGTCACCCGGCACCGCCAGGGAGAGCACGCCCATGATGAACGGCAGCAGCGCCAGGAAGACGAAGTAGGCCCGGTCGGAGATGATCAGCCGTGCCTGGCGGCGCACGATCGTGGAGAACTGGCGGCGCAGACTGGTGTGCACAGGCTCGCCGAGATCAGACGGTTCCTCGGCCGGCGGCGGTGGCGGCGGCGGACCGCTGAGCGCCACATACCGGTCGTTGGCGCCTTGCGGGTCGCCGGCGACGGCGCTGAAGATGTCGGCCCAGTTCGTCGTGCCCATGGCCGGGCCGATCTCCTCGGGCGGCCCGTAGAACGCGGTCTTGCCGCCCGGCGCCAGCAGCAGCACCTGATCACACACATCCAGATAGGTCAGCGAGTGGGTGACCACCAGCACCACCCGACCCGCGTCGGCGAGTTGGCGCAGCATGGTCATCACCTGCCGGTCCAGCGCCGGGTCCAAGCCGGACGTCGGTTCGTCGAGGATCAGCAGCGACGGTCCGGTCAGCAGTTCCAGCGCCACCGAGGCGCGTTTGCGCTGACCTCCGGAGAGCTTGTCCACCCGGGTTTCGGCGTGCTGGGTCATCTCCAGTTCGCTGAGCACCTGCGCGACCACCTGCTGGCGGTCCTCCTTGGTGGTGTCCGGCGGCAGCCGCAACTCCGCGGCGTACATCAGGGCCTGGTTGACGGTCAGCTGACCGTGCACCACGTCGTCCTGCGGCACCATCCCGATCCGGGACCGCAGCGAGGCGTAGTCGGCGTGGACGTTGTGACCCTCGAAGCTGACCGTCCCACTGGTGGGGTGGGTGTAGCCGGCGATCAGCCGCGCCAGGGTGGACTTGCCCGCGCCCGACGGCCCGATCATCGCCGTCAGGGTGCCCGGCCGCGCGGTCAGCGAGATGTTGTCCAGCAGGGTCTTGTTGTTCTCGATGGTCCAGGTGACACCATGCACCTCCAGCCCGCCGGTTCCGGTGGCCGCCGCTGTTTCGGTGCGGCGCACCAACGTTCCGTCGGCGAACACCAGGTCGACGTTGCCGATGGTGACGACATCGCCGTCGTTCAGCAGCGCGGTGTCCACCCGGGTGCCGTTGACGAAGGTGCCGTTGATGGAACGGTTGTCGACGATCTCGGTGCCGCCCGGGGTCGGGATCAGCGTGGCGTGATGGCGGGAGGCCAGGACGTCGGGAATGACGATGTCGTTGTCGCTGGAGCGGCCGATCTTCAGCGACCCGGGCGGCGCCGGCGCCGTGGACGATCCCGGCTTGAGGATCTTCAGCATCGAGGTGGCCAGGTTCGAGGTGTTGGGCGACCGGACCGGGTTGGGACCCATCTGGGTGGGGGCCGCATCCGGTGCGGGCAGCGGTGGCGGCGCGGTCACCGGCCGACTCGGCGGGGGAGTCGGCGGCGGCGTATTCGCTGGGTAAGTCGGTGGGTAAGTCGGTGGGTAGGTCGGCGGGTAAGTCGGCGGATGGGCGGGTGGGGAGGTCGGCGGGTACGTCGGCTGCGGACGGGATCCCGGATACATCGGCTGTGGCGGCGGCTGTGGCGGCGCGTACGCCTGGGTGATGACCTCTGTTGCGATCTGCGGGGGTCGGCCGGCCGAGCCCTGGTGCCGGCCGACTTCGAAACTCACCGCCGGGCCGTCCGGATTGCCGATGTTCACCGTCATGCCGTCTGCGATGTCGAACTGCGGCACCCGCCTGCCGTTCACGTACATCCCGTTGAGCGAGCCGTTGTCCAACGCCGTCCAGCGGCCGCCTGAACTGGAAGGCTCGAACCGCAGCACCACGTGGGCGCGCGACACCAGCGGATGCGCGATCCGCAGGTCGGCGCGCAAGTCCCGGCCGATCACGACGTCGTGTCCGGCGGCGAAGGTGCGCGGGGGCCCGTCATAACGAATCGTCAGCGCGGGCCCTGCACCGATTGAGGGGCTGCTCATCGGCGCCAATGCTATCCCTAGAGCCGGTCTGCTCCCGGGCCCCCGGTGACGACGCACTGCGTGCGCGAATAGATCGTCGGCATGCACTTGTTGCAATGCGTACACAGAGACTTCACCGATTCGCCGTCCGCCCCGATCCGGTTGATCAGGTCCGGTTCGGCCAGCAGCGCCCGGCCCATCGCGACGAAATCGAACCCCGCGGTCATGGCTTTGTCCATCGCGGCCTTATCGGTGATCCCGCCGAGCAGGATCAGCGGCATGGTCAGCTCGCGACGGAACTGCTCGGCGTCGCGCAGCAGAAACACGTCGCGGTAGGGGTATTCGCGGAGGAACTTCTTGCCGGTCATCCGGATGCCCCATCGCAGCGGCGGTGCGAACGCGCCGGCGAACTCCTTGACCGGGGCCTGGCCGCGGAACAGGTACATCGGGTTGACCAGGGAACTGCCCGCCGTCAGTTCCAGGGCATCCAGGCCGCCATCCTCCTGCAACCAGCGTGCGGTCTGCAGCGCCTCCTCGATGCTGATGCCCCCGCGGACCCCGTCGGTCATGTTGAGTTTGGCGGTCACCGCGATCGCGGCCCGGCCGTCGCGGTGCACCTCATCGCGCACCGCCCGGATGATCCCGCGGGCCACCTTGGCGCGGTTGGCCAGCGAGCCGCCGAAGTCGTCGGTGCGCCGGTTGATCAGCGGGGAGAGGAAGGCGCTGGCCAGATAGTTGTGCCCGAGGTGGATTTCGACGGCGTCGAAACCGGTGTCGATGGCGTAGCGCACCGCGGCGGCGTGCGCGGCGATCACCTCGTCGATGTCACCGCGGGTGGCGTGCTTGGCGAACCGCAACGACAGCGGGTTGAAGAACCGCACCGGCGCCAGCGCGGTGGCCTTGTTGGACCGCGCATTGGCGACCGGTCCGGCGTGGCCGATCTGCGCGCTGATCGCCGCGCCCTCGGCGTGCACCGCCTCGGTCAGTCGGCGTAGACCCGCAACGGCCTCCGGGCGCATCCACAGTGCCGAGTCGTCAGTACGCCCGCCGCGGCTGACCGCGCAGTAGGCGACCGTCGTCATCCCGACACCGCCGGCGGCCATCACCCGGTGGAAGTCGATCAGGTCATCGCTGACCAGCGCCGCGGGGGTGCGGGCCTCGAAGGTGGCCGCCTTGATGATGCGGTTGCGCAACGTGACCGGACCCAGTTGAGCCGGGCTGAAGACATCGGGGACAGCGCCCATATGGAAAATGTAGCCGTGCCCGCTCAGATGCTGGATGGAAAGCTGACCCGCGACGAGATCTTCGCCGATCTCACCGGGCGGGTCGCCGCGCTCACCGCCGCCGGCCGCACCCCCGGTCTGGGCACCGTCCTGGTCGGCGACGACCCTGGCAGCGGCGCCTATGTCCGGGGCAAGCACGCCGACTGCGCGAAGGTCGGAATCACCTCGATCCGGCGCGACCTGCCGGCCGACGCCTCCGAGGCCCAACTGGCCGAGGCCATCGACGAACTCAACGCCGACCCGGCGTGCACCGGCTACATCGTGCAGTTGCCGCTGCCGCGCCACCTCGACGAGAACGCGGCCCTGGAACGGATCGACCCCGCCAAGGACGCCGACGGTCTGCATCCCATCAACCTCGGCCGGCTGGTGCTCAATGAGCCGGCGCCGCTGCCGTGCACCCCGCGCGGCATCGTGGCGCTACTGCGCCGCTTCGAGGTCCCGATTGACGGGGCGCATGTGGTGGTGCTCGGCCGGGGCGTCACCGTTGGCCGTCCGCTGGGACTGCTGCTGACCCGTCGCTCCGAGAACGCCACAGTGACGTTGTGCCACACCGGAACCCGCGACCTGGCGGCACTGACTCGGCAGGCCGACATCATCGTCGCGGCCGTCGGGGTGCCGCACATGCTGACCGCGGATATGGTGCGCCCCGGTGCGGCCGTGGTCGACGTGGGTGTCAGCCGGGTGGACGGAGTCCTGACCGGCGACGTGGCCCCTGACGTCTGGGGCGTTGCCGGTCACGTCTCACCCAACCCGGGCGGAGTGGGGCCCTTGACCCGGGCGTTCCTACTGGCCAACGTAGTTGAACGAGCGGAAGTAGTTGAACGAGCGGAAGTCGTCGAACGGGCCGAAGCCGGGCTGTGAGGATTCCCGAGACAGCACGCGAGGTGGTCCGCGCGCAGTGGCCCATCCTTACTGTCGCCGCTATCTTCGCCGTGGCACTGGTGCTTGTCACCGCGGGTTTCTGGCGCCGCGGTTCCTTCCTGATCGGCGTTGCGGTCGGGGTGGCCGCCGCACTGCGGTTGGCCCTGCCCGACGAGCGCGCCGGACTGCTGGTGGTCCGTGACAAGGGCCTCGACTTCGCCACCATGACGACGATCAGTGCCGTCATGATCTACACCGCGTGGACCATCGACCCCCTGGGGACCAGCTAGCGGACTACTCAGCGCAGCATCGCCCGCACGCACACCGTGATGTAGGGCAGTGCGATGCCGGTGGAGTTGGCCAGCGCGGGGTGGGTGGCCAGCAGGCTGCGCACCTCGTCGAGGGTTTGGCTGCGGACCTCGGCCGGGGAGGTGATGCAGTAACTGCGGGAGGCGACGTAGTCGATGAGCGTCTGCGGGGTGACGTAGTTGGTCCACTCCACTTGATGGGTCGCCATGTCGGTGAACGGCTCAGGCAGTTCGACGGTTGCGTTGGCCCAGTCGTGTTCCAGTCCGACGATTCGGCCGAAGTCCTTGACCCAGCCCAAGCGTTCATCGCGCACGTTCCACAACAGGCCCAGTCGCCCGCCCGGCCGCAACACCCGGACCACCTCGGCGACCGCACGTTCCGGGTTGAACCAGTGCCAGGCCTGGGCCACCAGTACTGCGTCAAGGCTGTTGTCCGGCAACGGAATATGCTCGGCGGTGCCCAGCAGTGCGGGGGTGTCGGGAAGTGTCGTGCGGAGCACATCGAGCAGTTCGGGGATCGGGTCCACGGCAACGACATTCAGGCCACGCTCGACGAGTCGGCTCGTCAGCTTGCCGGTGCCCGCACCCAGATCAAGCACGTCGTGTACGGGTGCGCCCGCGGTGGGGGACAGCAACCAGTCCACGGCCGACGGCGGGTAGGACGGTCGCCCCCGCTCGTAGGCGGCGGCTTGGGAACCGAAGGACAGGGAGCGCTGTTTGCGGCCGTCGTCGGCAGCGGTCACTGCGACTGCCCGTCGGCGAGCGTCAGGGTTTTCCGGATCAGCTGACCCACCGCCTCGGTCTCGATCAGGAATCCGTCGTGGCCGTAGATCGACTCCACAACGTCAAGTCCGCTGCAGCCCGGAAGCAGATCGGCCAGTTCCTGCTGCAGCCGCAGTGGGTAGAGCCGGTCGGAGGTGATCCCCCCGACGACCGCGGGCACCGGACAGGACTGCAGTGCGGCCGCCACCCCGCCCCGTCCGCGGCCCACGTCGTGGTTGGACAGTGTCTCGGTGAGCGTCACGTAGCTTCCGGCGTCGAAGCGCCGAATCAGCTTGGCGCCCTGGTGTTCCAGATAGCTCTGCACGGCGTAGCGCCCGCCGGTCAGCGGGTCCTCCCGGTCATCTCCGTTGGCTTGGCCTTCGTTGCCGAACCGGGTGTCCAGCTCGACCTCACCGCGGTAGGTGAGGTGGGCGAACCGGCGGGCCAGTTGCAGCCCGGATTCAGGGGAGCGGCCGGTGCCGTGGTAGTCGCCGCCCTGCCAGTTCGGGTCGGCCTTGATCGCCGCGATCTGGGTGCTCTGGGTCCCGATCTGGTCAGCGGTGGCCCGCCCGCCGACGGCCAGCACCAGACCGGCACGGACCTGCCCGGGATAGCCGATCATCCACTCCAGGGCGCGTGCGCCGCCCATCGACCCGCCGATCACCGCGGCCACCTCGGTGATGCCCAGCGCGGCCAGCGCGGCCACGTCGGCGTTGACTTGGTCGCGCACGGTGATCAACGGGAACCGTGACCCCCACGGACGGCCGTCGCGGGCCAGCGAGGTGGGGCCGGTGGATCCCCGGCAACCGCCCAGGACGTTGGTGGCGATCGCACACCAGCGGTTGGTGTCGATCGGTCCGGCCGGCCCGGCGACACCGTCCCACCAGCCGGGGGTGGGGTGCCCCGGCCCGGCCGGGCCGGTGATGTGTGAGTCGCCGGTCAGCGCGTGCAGGACGACGACGACGTTGTCGCGGTTGGGGGACAGTTCGCCCCAACGCTGCACCGCAATCGACACGTCGTCGATCACCGCGCCACTCTCCAACGTCAGCGCACCGATATCCACCACGCCAACCTGACCCTCCGCGGGGAGGGTTTCGATGCGCTCGAACGAGAGTGTCATGTCAGCGTCGCTCAATGGGCCGCCACGGCGCTGGGTTTATCGACTCTCTTGGCGGCGGCGAAACCGCGCTCGAGGTCGGCCAGGATGTCGTCGATGCCCTCGAGGCCTACGGCCAGCCGCACCAGACCCGGGGTGACCCCGGTGGCCAACTGCTCGTCGGCCGAGAGCTGCTGATGGGTGGTCGACGCCGGGTGGATCACCAACGAGCGCACGTCGCCGATGTTGGCGACGTGGCTGTGCAGTTCCAGCGCGTTGACGAAGGCCTTGGCTCTGTCGATGCCCGTCTGCCCCGCACCGGCCAGTTCGAAGGACAGCACCGCCCCGGTTCCCTTGGGCGCCAGTGTCTTACCCAGCTCGTACCACGGAGAGCTGGGCAGCCCGGCGTAGTTGACGCCCACCACGTCGGGGTGCCCGGCGAGGAACTCCGCGACCTGCTGGGCGTTGTGCACGTGGCGTTCGATGCGCAGGCTCAGCGTCTCAAGCCCCTGGGCGATCAGGAATGCGTTGAACGGGGCCGGTGCCGAACCCAGGTCGCGCAGCAGTTGCACCCGGGCTTTGAGCGCGAACGCCGGCGCACCGAGGTCGGCGAACACCACGCCGTGGTAGCTCGGATCGGGCGTGGTGAAGCCGGGGAACTTCCCGGGTCCGGCGGCTCCGCCAGTCCAGTCGAAGTTGCCGCTGTCGACGATCACCCCGGCGACCGCGGTGCCGTGGCCGCCGAGATATTTGGTGGCCGAGTGCACGACGATGTCGGCGCCCTGCGAGATCGGCTGGATCAGGTACGGGGTGGCGATGGTGTTGTCCACGATCAGCGGGACGCCGTTGGCATGGGCTACCTCGGCGACCCCGGGGATGTCGAGCACATCTATCTGGGGGTTGGAGATCGTCTCCCCGTAGAAGGCCTTGGTGTTGGGCCGCACCGCCGCCTGCCAGGAGTCCAGGTTGTCGGGGTCGTCGACGAACGTGGTTTCTATCCCCAGTTTGGGCAGCGTGTAGTGGAACAGGTTGTAGGTGCCGCCGTACAGCCTCGGGCTGGACACGATGTGGTCTCCGGCGCCGGCGAGGTTGAGGATCGCGAAGGTCTCCGCGGCCTGACCGGAGGACAGCAGTAACGCCGCCACCCCGCCCTCGAGGGCCGCGATGCGCTGTTCGACGACGTCGGTGGTGGGGTTCATGATGCGGGTGTAGATGTTGCCCGGCTCGGCCAGCCCGAACAGCGCGGCGGCGTGGTCAGTGCTGTCGAAGGTGTAGGACGTCGTCTGGTAGATCGGCAGCGCCCGGGCGTGGCTGGCGGCGTCCGGGGTCTGGCCGGCGTGGATCTGCTTGGTCTCGAACGACCATGAATCGGGGGTGGTCTCGGGGGTGGTCATGGGGGGTAAAGCTCCTTGGGTCGCTGGGCTGGGTACACGGGGGCTGGATTAGCTCGCGTTCAGCAACAGCGACACATATGGGGGCTCCGCATCAGGTTTCCCTGTCTACTCGGGGGGCCCGTCATGGCGGACCCGCGCTTGCCGTGCAGCCGCGTGGTGGCTACTCAACCTGGTCATCACCCAGGGCACCCCACCGCGGTTGGAGGGTTGCCGGCCAGCAAGCCGGGGCTTTGCGCTGGCACTCATGACCGACCCGAATCTTAACGCACACCTGCGCTGGCTGGCCAGCCTGCCTTCTGGCAAACGGCCGGTGAACGCATTGAGCGGAACCAGGGCACGGCCCGTCGCCACCCCGTCCTCCCTTGTAATGTTGCGCCCAAGCGGGTGCTTGCCCGCGGGGCTGAGGAGGATGGCGACTCACATGTCGAGCGGACGCAAGATCAAGGTCGAGGGCACCGTCGTCGAGCTCGATGGCGACGAGATGACGCGCATCATCTGGAAGCTGATCAAGGACACCCTGATCCTGCCGTACGTCGACGTCAATCTGGAGTACTACGACCTGGGCATCGAGCACCGCGACGCCACCGACGACCAGGTCACCATCGACTCCGCCAACGCCATCCTCAAACACCACGTCGGCGTCAAGTGCGCCACCATCACTCCCGACGAGGACCGCGTCGAGGAGTTCAAGCTCAAGAAGATGTGGCTGTCGCCCAACGGCACCATCCGCAACATCCTCGGCGGCACGATTTTCCGCGCGCCCATCGTCATCTCCAACATCCCCCGCCTGGTGCCCGGCTGGACCAAGCCGATCATCATCGGCCGGCACGCCTTCGGCGACCAGTACCGCGCCACCAACTTCAAGGTCGACCGGCCCGGCACCGTCACGCTGACCTTCACCCCCGAAGACGGCAGCGAGCCGATGGTGCACGAGGTGGTCCGCATCCCCGAGGACGGCGGCGTCGTCATGGGGATGTACAACTTCAAGAAGTCCATCATCGACTTCGCCCGGTCGTCGTTCTCCTATGCGCTGCAGCAGAACTATCCGGTGTACCTGTCGACCAAGAACACCATCCTCAAGGCCTATGACGGCATGTTCAAAGACGAGTTCCAGCGAATCTTCGACGAGGAGTACAAGGCGGAGTTCGACGCCCGCGGTCTGACCTACGAGCACCGCCTGATCGACGACATGGTGGCGTCCTGCCTGAAATGGGAGGGCGGCTATGTCTGGGCGTGCAAGAACTACGACGGCGACGTGGAGTCCGACATCGTGGCGCAGGGCTACGGCTCACTGGGGCTGATGACGTCGGTGCTGATGACCCCGGACGGCAAGACCGTTGAGGCCGAGGCCGCCCACGGCACCGTCACCCGGCACTACCGCCAGCACCAACTGGGCAAGCCGACCTCCACCAACCCGATCGCGTCGATCTTCGCCTGGACCCGCGGTCTGCAGCACCGGGGCAAACTCGACAACACCCCGGAAGTGATCGAGTTCGCCGAGACCCTCGAAGAAGTGGTCATCCACACCGTTGAGGGCGGGCAGATGACCAAGGACCTGGCCCTGTTGATCGGCCCTGAGCAGCCGTGGCAGACCAGCGAGCAGTTCCTGGCGACGCTGGCCGACAACCTCAAGAAGTCGCTGACGTAAGCCTCGGTGTGTGGTCGTCCACCCACGCGACAATCAGGTCGGTGATCAACTGTGGCGCTTCGAACATCGGGATATGGCCGACGTTGTCCAACGTGGTGACCCGGTCGATGTCCGGCAGATGTCTGACGAAGTGCTTGGTGTAGCGCGGGTGCGGCAACACCCGGTCCTTCTCGCAGACAACCAGATTGGTCGGTGTGTGCGTTGCGGCCAGTTCCATCAGGCCCGGCAGCAGCAACGCCTTGACCAGTAGTTGGTAGTAGGCGCGGCAGTGCGTGACATCGTCGATGACCTCGATGAGGTCGGCATCGGACAGGCCAGCCGGGGTCGCACTGCACGGCACGCTGGCCAACTGCTTGGCCCATGGCAGCCGTGCTGCGCGCCGCCCGAACACCATCGCGATCAGCCACACCGGAAGCCCGGCAACGAATTTGCCGACGATCTCGTACTTGATCGGCGACCAGCGTTGCCAGCCGCCGGCCGGCGCGATCGCGGTCAGCGTGCGTGCCCGCCCCCGTCTCTCGAGTTCGAAGGCCACCCAGCCGCCCAGCGAGTTGCCGACGATATGGGCGCTGCCCCAACCTAATTCGTCGAGTTGGGCTTCCACGTGGTCGGCCAGCGTCTTGGTGTCCAGGAACCATGACCGGGTGTGCGGTCCGCCGTTATGGCCGGCCATCGTCGGTGCGAACACCTCGAAGCGCCCGGTTCGGGCCAGTGCCGGGGCGACGTCGTGCCACACATGCGACGACATCATGAAGGGGTGTAGTAGCAGGATCGGTTCCCCCGAACCGAGGTGGATGGGTTCCCGCCGGCTCATGACCACCGACGTTACGCCGTCGGCGAGATTCCGTGTCGCTGGGGCGGGTAGGTTCCTGTCGTGATCGTGACCACCGTCAACGTCAACGGAGTCCGTGCGGCCGTGCGTGAGCGCTCCGCCGACAACCGGGGTCTGCTGGCCTGGCTGGCGCAGACCGACGCCGACGTGGTGTGCCTGCAGGAGACCCGCGCCGACGACACCCAACTGGTGCAGGCGCTGGCCCCGGCCTTGCACTCCACCGGTTTAGGAGGTTGGCACCTGGCCTCCGCCGAGCCGCATCTCAAAGGCCGCAGTGGGGTGGCGGTGCTGAGCCGCTCACCGTTCGATGACGTCCGAATAGGGCTTAGCGCAACCGAATTCGAGCAACATGGCCGCTACCTGGAAGTCGAGGTTTCCGGGGTGACTGTGGGCAGCCTCTACGTGCACTCCGGGGAGGCCGGCACCGACCGTCAGGTGGAGAAGGAACGATTCATGGCCACGCTGGCCGAGCGGATGGCGGAGTTGACCGCCGACGGCCGCGACGCCGTGTTGTGCGGAGACTGGAACATCGCCCACACCGAACACGACATCAAGAACTGGAAGGGCAACATCAGGAAGGCCGGCTTTCTTCCTGGCGAGCGGCAATGGCTGACCGAACTGATGGACAGCGGCTGGGTGGACGTCGTGCGCTGTCTGCACCCCGACCGTCCGGGGCCCTACAGCTGGTGGTCCTGGCGGGGCAAGGCTTTTGACAACGACGCCGGCTGGCGCATCGACTACCACCTGGCAACCGAGGGACTGGCGGCACGGACCCGCGGCGCGCGGGTGGAGAAGCCGGCGGCCTATGCGCTGCGGTGGTCCGACCACGCGCCGGTCACGGTGGAGTTCGGCGACAGCTAAGCCGCCGGGCAGCCTTCCCGATTCGGACCCTCCAGCGCCGTCGGTGCATCCTGCAACGCCTGATGCAAGACCTCGAACACGCGCGGATCCCAGGTCAGAGCGGTCTTCCAGTCCAGCCCGGCCTGATCGGACACGAAGATGCTGTGGGTGTCGTCGAAGGTGTGGCAGCGCCGGTGTGGCAGCACCGGGTCGGCGATGTTCTTGGCCAGCGCACTGTCCTCGGCCACCAGGCCGTCGTTGGGCCACACCGCCGGATTCGCCGGATCCGGCAGGGTGAACTTCTTGCCCGCGATCAGTACCACCGGGATCTGGTCCAGCACCCCGGCCTGGAAATCGTTCCAGCCGTTCTTGCCGGTCAGGAACTGCGTGTTGACCTCGCGGCCCGATCCCGACATCAGTTCCAGCACTCGCGGTTTGAACTGCTTCATGCCCGACTCGCAGAACTTGTCGCCCTTGCACTCAGCCAGGGTGATCAGATCGTTGGCGTAGTCGGAAAGATACGAGCCCTGCCACGGCGTGCCGACGGTGGTCAGCGAGCGGATCTTGACGGGTGAGTCGGTGGTGGCCAGCACCCGGATCGCCGCCCGGGAGAACAGCCCGCCCATCGAGTGGCCGACGAAGTCCACCTCGGTGACACCCTTGTCGTTGTGCAGCCAGTTGATGAACCGGGCCAGGTGTTCACCGGCGGTGTCGATGCTGCCGGCGGAGTTGACGGTCATGTTCTCCGGCAGCGTCACCGGGCACACCCCGAACGCTCCGAAACCCTGCTGGTCGACCACCTGACCGCGACCGTTCATGGCCGGGGAGGTGTACACGGTGTAGCCCCTGGAAATCAGATCCGCACGGATCGCGGTGTCGGTATTCCCGGCCGCCAGGCCAGTCGCGCAGGCGGCATCGTTGGTGGTGAACGGACTGACCGCGTCACCGCCGGAAACGATCACCACCGCCGCGCCGGGGGGCCGCTTATCGCCGGAACCCGGGCCACCCGCACATCCGGCCAGGGTGGTTGTCGCCAGTACAGCCGCAGCCATGGCCGCAAAGAATTTCCGCATGACAGGATTGTCCCATCATGAGCCAGCAATCCCGTGTCGTTTTCTCCGGTGTGCAGCCCACCTCCGAGTCCCTGCACCTGGGCAACGCCCTCGGTGCGGTCGGGCAGTGGGTCGGCCTGCAGGACGATTACGAGACCTACTTCTGTGTCGTCGATCTGCACGCCATCACCGTCGCGCAGGACCCCGCAGTGCTGCGGCGGCGCACCCTGGTCACGGCCGCGCAGTATCTGGCGCTGGGCATCGACCCCGCTCGTTCAACGATCTTCGTGCAGAGCCATGTGCCCGCGCACACCGAATTGGCCTGGGTGCTGGGCTGTTTCACCGGATTCGGCCAGGCATCGCGAATGACGCAGTTCAAGGACAAGTCCCAGAAGCAGGGTGCTGACTCCACGACGGTCGGGCTGTTCACCTACCCGGTCCTGCAGGCCGCCGACGTGCTGCTCTACGACACCAACCTGGTACCGGTCGGGGAGGACCAGCGCCAGCACCTGGAGTTGGCCCGCGATATTGCCGGCCGGTTCAACTCCCGGTTTCCCGGAACCCTCGTGGTGCCGGAGGTGATGATCGCCAAAGAGACCGCCAAAATTTACGACCTTGCCGACCCGACAGCGAAGATGAGTAAGTCGGCCGCCACTGACGCCGGTTTGATCAACCTGCTCGATGATCCGAAGATCTCGGCCAAGAAGATCCGCTCGGCGGTCACCGACTCCGAACGCGAGATCCGGTTCGACGTCGAGGCCAAGCCGGGGGTGTCCAATCTGCTGTCCATCCAGGCCGCGGTCACCGGCGCTTCGATCGAGGATTTGGTGCACGGCTACGCCGGCCGGGGCTACGGCGACCTGAAATCGGAGACGGCCGACGCGGTGATCGCCTACGTCACCCCGATCCGGCAGCGAGTCACCGAACTGCTCGACGACCCCGCCGAGTTGCAGGACATCCTGGCGAAGGGAGCCGATCGGGCGCGCGGGGCCGCCGGGCAGACGCTGGCCCGGGTTTATGCCCGGTTGGGCTTCCTGCCGAGCCGATGAGGGGCGTCCTGGCGCGACTTCAGGCCCGGTATCCCCGGCTGGACCACGCGATTCGCGCCCAGCGGCGCTACGACACGTCCCAGGGTGACTTCTACGCCGCAGGGGTCACCTACTTCACCATCTTCGCGATCTTCCCGCTGCTGATGGTCGGGTTCGCGGTGGTCGGATTCGCGTTGGCGGGCCGGCCGGCGCTGCTGGCCGAGATTGACGCGCGGGTCCGGGCGGCGGTGCCGGGGGAGTTCGGCGACCAGATCCTCAGCCTGATCGAGGCGGCGATCGACTCCCGTACGTCGGTGGGCGTGATCGGATTGGCCACCGCGCTCTACGTCGGGCTGCTGTGGATGCAGCGACTGCGTGCCGCACTGAGCCATATGTGGGGGCAGGACTTCCCGTCGCCGGGTGTGCTGAACACCAAGTTCTCTGATCTGCGGGCCCTGGTGTCGGCATTGGTGGCCTCCCTGCTGACGATCGGCCTCAGCGGGCTGGGCACCTCGGCGCTGGGGCTGACCGGGTTCGCCCGGGCCGGTTCGCTGTTCGGATCGTTTCTGGTGGCTTGGTTGCTGTTCACCGTGATGATCGCCCGGCTGCCGCACGAGTCGATCGAGCTGGGCCGGTGTGTGCGCGCCGGACTGCTGGCCGCGGTCGGGTTCGAGGTGTTCAAGCAGGTCGCCTCGCTCTACCTGCGTGTGGTGCTGCACAGCCCGGCTGGAGTCGCCTTCGGCCCGGTGCTGGGCCTGATGGTGTTTGCCTATGTGACGGCGCGGCTGGTGCTGTTCTCCGCGTGCTGGGCGGCCGAGACACCCGCTATCCAGGATCGTCCAGATCCCCTCGTAGCAGCTCATCCGGATGGTGGTACAGGTTGATGCGGGCCTGACCCCGGTCGAGATGCGGCGGAGGGATCCATTCAGTTCGGTTGTCACTGTTGCGTTTTCGGGTGGTCCATCCGGTGGGTGAGCCGTCGACCAGACGGTTGTCGCAGCCGCAGGCCAGCGTCAGTTCGTCGATGTCTGTGCTGCCGCCATGCTGCCAGTCCCGCTCGGCGTGGTGAACCTGGCAGTGGTGGGGTGGGGCGGTGCAGTCGGGTTTCGTGCATCCCCGCTCCAGAGCGTGAAGGACAAGCCGCTGCCCGGGGCTGGCGGTGCGTCGGCTGCGTCCGTAGTAGAGCCGGATCTCGCGGGTGCTCTCGAATAGCGCCAGGTACGGATGTGCGTCCGCCGCCATCCGGATCAGCGTCGGGATCGGCAGTTGCGTTCCACCGCCGGTATGGGCACGGCCGGTGGCCGCGGTCAGATCCGAGAGGGCGGCGGTCGCGACGATCGTGACCGGAAGTCCGTTGTGCTGCCCCAACTTCCCGGATTTCAGCATCGCCCGGCATACGGTCTGCACAGCGTCGTGGGTGCGTTGGGCCGCGGTTCGCGTGTCACCGCTGATCTGCCCCTGCGACGGCACGCCGTCGACGCAAGGTTCGTCGTCGTCGGGGTTGCAGTAGCCAGGCGCGGCAAGTTTGGCGAACAGGGCGTCGAGGGTCGCCCGCAGTTCCGGGTCGATCCACCCCGTGATCCGGCTCATGCCGTCGAGTTCCTGCCGCCCGAAGCTCACGCCGCGCTTGCGCGCGTGCTCACGGTCGTCGTTGAGCGTGCCGTCCTGGTCGAGGTAGCCCATCAGCTGCCGAGCCACCTTTCGCAGCCCCTCCGGGGTCAGCCCACCCGCCAGCCCGCCCAGTTGGGACTCTGCGGCCGCCCGGGTGGCCGGGTCGACGGCCGCCGGCAATTGATCCATGAAGTCCCTGATCACGGCGACGTGTTCTGATCCGATCTCGCCACGGGCCTGGGCCGCGGCGGTTTCCGGCAATTCCGGATCCAGGTGGTCGCCGGTCACCGTGCGCCGGCGCCCGAGCCGGGCGGCTTCGGCGATACGGCGGCCGGCGTCGGATCCGCCGATCCCCAGCCGATGCGATAGGACCGCCCGCCACGACTTGGCGCCCATGTCCTTCGCGGTGGCCTGGGACTGCAGCTGGACGAGCAGCGCATGTTCGGTGGCAGGCTGGCGGCGTCGATGGATTTCCAGCCGGTGTAGAACCTCGAGTACCTGGGTGGCACCGAGGGCCTGAACCGGTAGTGACGCCAGCTTGTCCCACGCCACCTCGAGGTCGTCCAGCGCAGCCATTACCGCCTCTGCGTCGGCGGTGCGCATTTCCATAGATCGAACATTAGTTCGAACCTCTGACAGGTTCGGGCTACGACCGAACCTGCACCCGCTGATTCAGTGACCGCGCCGCCATGATCAGGCTGAACACGATGGCAGTGCCGATCACCGAGACACCGATCCGCACCGGAAGCGCGTCGGCCGACAGGAGCGGGGTGTCCAGCATGGCTGCATCCGGTTTCGGCGGGATGAGCGACGGGTCCGGCTCGATCAGGGTGCCGATCTTGGTGCCGGGCGCGGTGGCGAAGCCGTAATCCAACAGCCGGGCGGCCTGCTCCCAGGGCGCGATCGGCTCACGGGTGCCGCGCAACAGGACCGCGACCAGACGGCGGCCGTCCCGGTTGGCCGCGCCGACGAACGTCTGCCGGGCGTCGTCGGTGTAGCCGGTCTTGCCGCCCAGCGCCCCGGGGTAGTTGTAGAGCAGCTTGACGTCGTTCTCCACCGGGTACGGATTGCCCGCGAAGTCGGGGAACGGGTACTCACGGGTGCGGGCGATCCCGGCGAAGACCGGGTTGTTGAACGCGTAGCGGGAGAAGAGGCCGATGTCATAGGCCGAGGTGCTCATTCCCGGGCCGTCAAGACCGGACGGGGTGGCCGCCCGGGTATCGCGCGCGCCGAGTTTGGCAGCCAGGGTGTTGAGCTTGCCCAGTGCGGTGTCCATTCCGCCCATGGCTGCGGCCAGCGCGTTCGCCGCGTCGTTGCCGGAGTGCATCAGCAGGCCGTGCAGCAGGTCGTTGACGGAGTAGCGGCCGCCGGGCTTGATGCCCACTTTGGTGCCCTCGGCGTTGGCGTCGTCCTGCGTGCCGTCGATGATCCGGTTCAGCGGGAGTTCGTTGATGGCCTGCATTGCGGTCAGGATCTTGATGACGCTGGCCGGTCGATGCCGGCCGTGCGGGTCCCGCGCGGCGATGACGTCGCCGGTGTCCAGATCAGCCACCAGCCACGCCTCCGCCGACACGTCGCCGGGCACCGGCGGTGTTCCGGCCGCCACGATCACCCCGCACCCGCTCAAAGCCTCGCCACCGACCGGGGTGGCCGGCACCGGCAGGGGTTGCGGCGGGTCACCGGCTTTGGGCACCTCCGAGGAGTCCACCGCCGGCGGGGTCGACACCTTGTACGGGCACGTGTTGGGGTCCGGGGCGGATGCCGGCTCAGCCCCGGCCAGTGCCGGTGTGCCCATCATCAGCAGCGTGGCCGCGATCGCGGCGGCGCGCCGCATCCTGGTCAACGTGGCCATGGGTTTGCAGGCTAAGCGATGCCGGGCCGATATCCGCGGAGCCGCGCTGTGACTGGTGGGGCTATTGGAGCAATTGTTACTTCAATACTCGGTTGCCCGGCAGTGCGCAGTGCGCGACGGCCGGATAGCCGATGCTGCCCATCCACAGCCGGCCCCGATGCTCGACGAGTCCGGTGACCACGCCGAAACCAGGGTGGTCCATGTGCAGGCCGGCCACCGCCTCGCCGGTGTCCGGGTCGAACGCCACCGCCCACACCGTCGGTTCGATCTGCGGTTGCAGCCGGTCCGGGAGTCGCCAGATGAGTGTGCGGATCCACGGCGGGCGAGATGCCAGAAAGTCCGCCGCCGCGTTGAGGGGGGTCACCATGGCGCACCAGATCCGGCCATCGGCTCCCGTCGAGAGGTTGTCCGGCATGGCGGGCAGGTGCTGCGCCAGTGGCGTCACCGTCCCGGCCTGCGGCCCGGTCAGCCAGTACTTCGACAGCCGGCGGCCCTGCGTCTCGGCGAACACCAGCGCCGAACCGTCCGCGGTTGCGGTCAGGCCGTTGGCGAAGTAGAGGTTGTCGCGCACCTGCGTGACGGTGCCGTCGCGATCGCGGCGGAACAGTCCGCCGTCACCGCGGGCCTCGAAGATCGCCCCCTTGAAGTGCGCGAAGGTGAACTTGGCAGTGGACTGGGTGAAATAGATTGTGCCATCGGGCAATTCGACCACATTGGAGCAGAATGTCAGCGGGTGGAAGTTCACCTGTTCGACGAGCACCTCGATGTCACCGGTCGCCCGGTTCATCGCCAGTAGCCCGCCGGGGCTCGCGCAGATCAGCAGTCGACCGTCGCGGGCCACCGTCATACCCAGCGGGCGGCCGGCGGTGACCGTGCCGACCACCTGCACCGGACCGGCGGGGTCGATCCGCACGATCCGGCCGTCGATCAGCCCGGTCCAGAGCATGCCGTCGTCGTCGACGACGATGTCCTCCGGAGCGTCTCCGGGCATCGCGACGACGGTCAGATCGGCCGGGCCGAACTCCGGCATCGGTTCGACCGGCGGCGGCTGCCACCGCACCGGGTCGATGCGCGGTGTGGGGCTTTCTCCCGAATTGGCCGGGCTCACAGCAGCCGGGTGGCCTCGGTGAGCACCCGGTGCAGGATCTCGTAGATCTCGTCGAACTCATCCGGGCCGCTGATCAGCGGCGGCGCCAGTTGCACCACCGGGTCGCCGCGGTCGTCGGCGCGGCAGTACAGCCCGGCCTCGAACAGCGCCGCGGACAAGAAGCCGCGCAGCAGACGCTCGCTCTCGTCGTCGTTGAAGGTTTCCCGGGTGTTCTTGTCCTTGACCAGTTCGATCCCGTAGAAGAAACCCTCACCGCGGACATCGCCGACGATCGGCAGTTCCAGCAGCCGCTCCAGGGTGGACCGGAAGATCGGGGCGTTGGTCTTGACGTGTTCGTTGATCTTCTCGCGCTCGAAGATGTCGAGGTTGGCCAGCGACGCGGCCGCCGAGACCGGATGCCCGCCGAAGGTGTAGCCGTGGCCGAAGGTGGTTTTGCCGTCGTTGAACGGCTCGAAAAGCCGGTCGCTGGCGATCATCGCCCCGATCGGCGAGTAGCCCGAGCTCATGCCCTTGGCGCAGGTGATGATGTCCGGCACGTAGTTGAAATCGTTGCAGGCGAACATCGAACCGATGCGGCCGAAGGCACAGATGGTCTCGTCGGACACCAGCAGCACGTCGTACTCATCGCAGATCTCCCGGACCCGCTCGAAGTATCCGGGCGGGGGTGGGAAGCAGCCGCCGGCGTTCTGCACCGGTTCCAGGAAGACGGCGCAGACGGTGTCCGGGCCTTCGAACTCGATGGCCTCGGCGATCCGGTCCGCGCAGTAGCGACCCCAGGCCTTGATATCGGTGTGGTACTGCTCGGGCGCCCGATAGAAGTTGGTGTTGGGCACCCGGAATCCCCCCGGGGTCAGCGGCTCGAACGGTTTCTTGAATTCCGGCAGGCCGGTGATGGCCAGTGCGCCCTGCGGGGTGCCGTGGTAGGCGATCGCCCGGGAGATGACCTTGTACTTACCGGGTTTGCCGGTCAGCTTGAAGAACTGCTTGGCCAGTTTCCAGGCGCTCTCGACGGCCTCGCCGCCGCCGGTGGTGAAGAACACCTTGTTCAGATCGCCGGGGGCGTAGCCGGCCAGTCGCTCGGCCAGTTCGATCGCCGGCGGGGTGGCATACGACCACAGCGGGAAGAACTCCAGCGTCTCGGCCTGCTTGGCGGCCGCCTCGGCGATCTCGCGGCGGCCGTGTCCGACCTGCACGACGAACAATCCCGATAGACCGTCGAAGTACCGTTTTCCGTAGCTGTCCCAGATGTGTACCCCCTCGCCGCGGGTGATGATGGGCGGCGTTATGCCGTGACCGTGCCGGGCGAAGTGGCCCCACAGGTACCGGTCGGCCTTGGCTCCCAGTTCGACGGTTAGCTGATGCTCGGCGGAGAGCGTCATCGGGTACCCCAATTATATTGTTGTTTAACGAGTTTCAGATAGACCAGGGTCTCGGTGGACATAACCCCGGGGACCGCCCGGATCTCGGTGTTGAGCAGTTCCAACAGTTCGGCGTCGTCGGCGCAGACCACCTCGACGATGGCGTCGTATGTCCCGGCGGTGAGCACCACATAATCCACCGAAGCCAGTTGCGACAGCCGCTCGGCGACCTTGGTCGCGTCCCCCTGGCAGCGGATGCCGATCATGGCCTGGCGGGAGAAACCCAGTTGCATCGGGTCGGTGACCGCGACGATCTGCATGACACCGGTGTCGATCAGCCGCTGCACCCGCTGCCGGACGGCAGCCTCGGAGAGGCCGACGGCCTTGCCGATACCGGCATAGGAACGCCGGCCGTCCTGCTGCAGCTTCTCGATGATGGCCTTGGACATCTCATCGAGCTGCACCGGTCCGCCATGGCCGGGGCCGACGAAGCGCAAGTCACGCATCACTAGATTGTGCACGGAATCCGTTGTCCAGAGCAATCGAAGCGACGAAATGCGTAGTATTCAGGCCGTGATTGCCAGTAGTTGGATCGACGGCGCCCCGGTCATCACAACCGGCGGCGGCCACCAGGTCATCAACCCCGCCACCGGCGGCGTTGTCGCGGAATTCGCCCTGGCCACCCCCGCCGACGTGGACACCGCGGTGGCCTCGGCGCGGGCGGCCCAGCCGGGCTGGTCGCGGGTCACCCCGGCCGAGCGGTCTGCGGTGCTGTTCACGCTCGCCGAACTTCTCGAGACCAACGCCGCCGACATCGTGGCCGAGGAGGTCAGCCAGACCGGCAAGCCGGTTCGGCTGGCAACCGAGTTCGATGTGCCCGGCAGCATCGACAACATCGCGTTCTTCGCCGGTGCGGCCCGCCATCTGGAGGGCAAGGCCGCCGCGGAGTACTCCGCCGACCACACCTCCTCGATCCGGCGGGACGCCGTCGGGGTGGTCGCCACCATCACACCCTGGAACTATCCGCTGCAGATGGCGGTGTGGAAGGTGATCCCCGCGCTGGCCGCCGGATGCGCGGTGGTGATCAAGCCGGCCGAGATCACTCCACTGACCACCCTGACCCTGGCACGGCTGGCCGCCGAGGCCGGCCTGCCCGCCGGCGTGCTCAATGTCGTCACCGGAGCCGGCGGCGATGCGGGTCAGGCGCTGGCCGGGCACCGTGGCGTTGACGTCGTCACCTTCACCGGCTCCACCGCAGTCGGCCGCAAGGTGATGACCGCAGCCGCCGCGCACGGCCACCGCACCCAATTGGAGTTGGGTGGCAAGGCGCCGTTCGTGGTGTTCGACGACGCCGACCTCGACGCGGCCGTCCACGGCGCGGTGGCCGGCGCACTGATCAACTCCGGCCAGGACTGCACCGCGGCCACCCGCGCCATCGTCGCGACGAACCTCTACGACGACTTCGTCGCCGGGGTGGCCGAACTGATGGGCAAGGTCGTCGTCGGCGACCCGCAGGATCCCGACACCGACCTGGGCCCGCTGATCTCGTTTGCCCACCGCGCCAAAGTCGCCGGGATCGTCGACCGCGCTCCGGCCCAAGGCGCACGGGTGGTCACCGGCGGCACAGTGCCGGACCTACCCGGGGCCTACTACCTGCCGACCCTGCTGGCTGAGGTGACCGAGGATTGCGAGGTCTACCGCGATGAGATCTTCGGTCCGGTGCTCACCGTGCGCCGCCACGACGGTGACGACGACGCGTTGCGTCAGGCCAACGACACCGACTACGGATTGGCCGCCTCGGCCTGGACCCGCGACGTCTACCGCGCCCAACGGGCGGCCCGGGAGATCAAGGCCGGCTGCGTGTGGATCAACGACCACATCCCGATCATCAGCGAGATGCCACACGGCGGACTGGGGGCCTCCGGTTTCGGCAAGGACATGTCCGACTACTCCTTCGAGGAGTACCTCACCATCAAACACGTCATGAGCGACATCACCGGGGTGCCCGAAAAAAGCTGGCATCGAACGATTTTCACGTTGCGCTAAGCGTTTGCCGACTAGGTGAACATCAGCGCGCGCTTGACCTCCTGGATGGCCTTGGTCACCTCGATGCCGCGCGGGCAGGCGTCGGTGCAGTTGAAGGTTGTGCGGCAGCGCCAGACGCCGTCGACGTCGTTGAGGATTTCCAGGCGCTCGGCGGCGGCTTCGTCGCGGCTGTCGAAGATGAACCGGTGCGCGTTGACGATCGCCGCGGGCCCGAAGTAACTGCCCTCGTTCCAGAACACCGGACAACTGGTGGTGCAGCAGGCGCACAGGATGCACTTGGTGGTGTCGTCGTAGCGTTCGCGGTCCTTTTGGCTCTGGATGCGTTCTCGATCCGGTGGGTTGCCGCTGGTGATCAGGTACGGCTTGACCCGCCGGTAGGCGTCGAAGAACGGCTCCATGTCCACCACGAGGTCCTTCTCCACCGGTAGCCCGCGGATCGGCTCGATGCTGATGGTCAGCGGCTTGCCCTCCTTCTTCGCCTTCTTGGGGAGGAGGTCGCGCATCAGCACCTTGCAGGCCAGCCGGTTGACCCCGTTGATGCGCATCGCATCCGAACCGCACACGCCGTGTGCGCAGGACCGGCGGAAGGTCAGCGTCCCATCGAGGTAGTTCTTCGCATACATCAGCAGATTGAGCAGACGGTCACTGGGCAGGCACGGCACCCGGAAGCTTTGCCAACCGGCGGTGTCGGCGAACCTGTCGGGATTCTCCGGATCGAAGCGGGCGACCTTGAGGGTGACCATCACCGA
>Ga0164292_10000425_pt1 | contig 32770 bp, 29 predicted proteins | sample GEODES117metaG_FD_111486 | JGI IMG/M metagenome (GOLD analysis project Ga0164292, IMG submission 111486) | Eutrophic lake water microbial communities from Lake Mendota, Wisconsin, USA - GEODES117 metaG | ecosystem: Environmental > Aquatic > Freshwater > Lake | place: USA: Lake Mendota...
CGGACTTCGCGGGCCTGGGCCTCAAGGCGGGCAGCCTTATTCACGAGGTGCTGCTCTTCGCGGAAGTCGATGGTCGAGGTCGGCCAGCTGATGACGATGCGGTTGCGCATGCGGCTATAGATGCGCTCGCCGATGCTGAAGGCCTCTTCGGACTCCGGACCCTTGTGACGGGCGTCGGGGTCGCTGATGCGCAGGGCGACCTTTGCCGCGACGTTCGAGGTCACGATCGTCGCCCGGTTGTAGCCGACGCGCTCGTCGATGATCTCCCAAAGCTCGCCCATGGCGAAGACCGAGGCCTTCTCGACCCCTATGTCGTCAAGGATCAGGATGTCGGACTCGCGGATCTTCTTGCGGAGGGCGCGCTGCTCGGCGGCTTCGGCCCCGTCAGGGCGCACACGGCGCAGGTAGCCGTAGAAGTTCGTGTAGTAGCCGCTGAGGCCGTGGCGCAGGACCTGCTCCCGGAGCAGGGCGGCGGCAAGGTACGTCTTCCCGGCGCCGTAGGGCCCTTGGAGGATGATCGTCACGTCACGCAGCGGGGTCTCGGCTATCGCCGCCATGCGGTCGCGCTTGTCGCGGTCGACCTCGCTCATCGAGAGGCTGATCGGGAGGTTTCCGCCCTCGGGGTCCTTGTCTATAACCGTGCCGTCACGGAGCGAGAAGCCCTCGAAGGTGGCGTCGCGGTATTTCTCCGGGACGTTCGACTGGGCCCAGATCGCCTCGTGGCGCAGCCGGTCGACCGCCCGACGGAGGCAGACGCAGGTACGGCCGCGCGCCGGGACGATGCGGCCGTCGTCCTCGAAGACGTGGCCGGTCCCGTTACAGATCAGGCAGTTCGGATCAGCGAACGGCATAGTGCTCCCTAAAAGTCATCTGAGCCCAACACAGGCTTGGGTCGAGGGATCTTGGGCGCAGAGCGCCGTGGCGCAAGGCCGGACGCTCCGCCGCCGGTCTCGAGGCGGCGTGCAACGGCAGCGAGATAGCGCTCGGGCCCCTTCGCCGAGTCGATCCGGGCGGCGGCGGTGGCCTGTACGGCCTCGAGGGCGATCGGCGCGCCCCGCTCGGCACAGGCGGTTATCGCCGCCTCGTAGATCCGCAGCTGGTCGGCGAGCGGCCAACGGCCGCCGGCGCGCTCGATGAGGCCAGCGATCAGCGCGTCGGTGGCGGTGACCAACTCCTCGCCGCCGCAAGCGGACAGACGCGCGACCCGCTCGTCGCGCAGTGCAACGAGACTGCGTCGACCGCCGTCGGCTTCGGCTGCGGCGCGAGGCGTGCCACCGCGGGCGACGCGCGTCTCGGCCGTCGAGGGGTGCAGGACGAGCAAGCCCGGGTAGATAATGCGCACGCGCGCGTTCGCCCCGCTCCCGGTGACACTGATCGCCTTGATCGTGCCTATGGTGGCGATCGCCGCGGCACACTCGCTCGCGCTGATCTTCGCCGCCTTCGCCATCGCCTTGGGGCCCTTCAGCTCGCCGCCGGCAGCGGCGATCGCTATCAGGAGACGGAGTGAGGCACCGTCGATCAGCGCCAAGAGGCGGGTGAGGACAAGCGGGTCGAGGTGGGCGATCACGCGCGCTTCCTCGTCGCCCGCTTCGGAGCCGACGAGGAGCGGCGACGGGCAGGGGCGGTGAAGGCGGCGACGATGCGCTCGCCCTCGACGTTGATCGTGCCATTGGTGGCGGTTGCCCAGGCGATCTCGGCGATCGCCGGCTCGACCTCAGCGGCCACGATGCGGCGCAGACCGCGCACACCGCCGGCCTTCGCGGCCCGGGCGGCGATGGCCGGGACGACGGCCGGGTCGACCGTGACGATGCAGCCGCGGACGGCGGCCGCGTTGACCATCGCACCAATGGCGTCGGTGGCGATGCGGGTGAGATCGTCGATGGCTATCGGGTCTATGGCGACGGCGAGATCGACGAGCTCACCGATGGCACCAATCGCCTCAGTGGCCTTCTCGATCCGGCCGCGGCGGATGACCGCGGCATCGGCGTTGAAGCCGATCGTCGACCGACCGATCTCGCCGACGAGGAAGACGACGATCGCCGAGCGGAGTGAGACGGAGCGGCCGCGCTGATCGCGGACTGAGCCGGATCGGAGCGCCTCGGCGATGATCTCGACCGCCGACGGATGGAGCGACTCGGCGCGGTCGATGACCACGAGCTGCGACGGGGCGTGGCGAAGCGGGTCCACCAGGCGGGCCGGGGCGTCAGCGCCGGTGTAGCCGGTCGGCACGCCGATCAGCGACCAGGCGGCCGAACTATCGGCTATCAGCGTCCCGTCGATCGTCGTCCGCCGCCCTTCGAAGAGCAGTTCGGCGATGGCGGCGGTCAGCTCCGACTTGCCGGCACCGGCCGGACCGGTGATCAGCAGGGTGGCGATCGCCCCGCTGCGTTCGACGAGACCGGTGCGGCGGGCGGCGATCAGGCGGGCGATGGTGGCGATCGCCTCCTGGTTACCGGCGATCCGCTCGCGGAGGCGGGCGCCTATGGCGGCGGCCGGATCGCGGTCGGCCTCGCCGTCGATCGGCGTGCCGAGACGAGCCTCTATCGCTGCCTGGACGTCGTCGGGGCCGACCTCGGCCTTGCCGGCGATCGCCGCCCGGGCGCCGGCCTCGTCCATCAGGTCGACGGCCTTGTCCGGGAAGCGGCGGGAGAGGAGGTGACGTTCGGCTATCGCCACACAGGCCTCGATCGCCTCGGGGAGGTAGCTGATGCCGTGATGGGCGGCGTAGCGCGGCGCCAACCCGGTGATGATTGTCACCGTCTCGGCGGCCGAGGGCTCATGGAGCTCGATCGGCGTGAAGCGGCGCTCAAGGGCCGGGTCGCGCTCGATGAAGCGGCGGTACTCCTCGCGGGTGGTCGCGCCGATGCAGCGCAGCTCGCCACGGGCAAGGGCTGGCTTCAACATCGTCGCTATGTCGCCGGATTCGGTCGAGGAGGAGGCCCCGGCGCCGATGATCGCGTGCAGCTCGTCGATGAAGAGGATGGTGTTTGGCTTAGACTTCAGTTCATCGATGAGCGCCGAGACGCGGGCCTCGAACTGGCCGCGGTAGACGGTGTTGGCGACCATCCGCCCCGGCGAGAGGGCAATCACGCGCGCCTCTTTGAGTTTGGCTGGAACGCGCCCCTCAACGATGCGGGCGGCGATCCCCTCGGCAAGCGCCGTCTTGCCGGTACCGGGCTCACCTATGAGCACCGGGTTGTTCTTCGAACGGCGAGAGAGGACGGAGATGATCTCATTGATCTCCCGCTCTCGGCCGATGAGCGGATCAAGCTTGCCGGCGCGGGCTATCTCGGTCAGGTCCTCGGTGAAGCCCGCGGTCGACGGCGCCTCCTCTTCGTGGCCGGCATGGCCGTGGTGCTGGTGGCTGTGCTCGAGCTCTGGCTCGGCGACCTCGTAGAGGGCATCGGCGTTCAGGTCGGCGCCGATCAGGCGGCGGGCTGGGTAGCTGCGCTCCTCTTCGGGGAGCTCGGCTTCGATGGTGACGATCGCGGCCATGACGTCGATCAACTCGATGCGATCGCTGCTGCGGCGCTCGTGGGCCATGTCACCAGCACGGACGAGGGCGACTATCGTGCGCTCGTCGGGGACCGGGTCGGTCGTCTTGCCGCGTCGGCTCGTGGCCGGCGCGCTTTCGGCCGCCTGCTCGATGAAGTGGTGACGGAGCATGGCGACGTTGATCCCTATCTCAGCGAAGAGCTCCCGGATGTCGTCGTAGTCCATCAGCGCGATCGTCAACTCGACGAGGCCATACCGTTCGCGGCCGGCCATCGCGGCGCGCTCGGTGGCATTAGCGACGGCGAGACGAACCTCGTCAGACCAGGTGGCGTCAGGGCGTCGGGGAGACTGGTCGCTCATCGTCGGGTCCTCCACGGCTCGCTTGGGGTGGAGGCGACCTTCGGTGGCCCCGAGGGTCGGTCAAGCGCCGCTCACGAGGCGCCGGTGCGTTCGGGAACCGCCCCTACTCGCGGATGGCAGCCGCGCAGGCCGCGGCCTCGGCAGCCGCCTCGGTCGGTACCGATCGTGCCGGGCCGGCGTTGACAATCTCGAAGAGGGTGTCGTCGACGATGCGGTAGCGACCGGTGGCTATGTCCCCGGCATTAAAGGTCTCGTAGATGTCCTCGGTCACCCCGAAACGGTGCGAGCCGACTGTTAGCCAGTGGGCGGTGACCGCCCCGTCGGTGCCCACCGCCACCGGGGTCCCGTCGCTCAGATAGGCGACCTCGGTCTTGGCATCGACGCGGGCGCAGAAGCGTGCCCCCTCGTCGCCCCAATACCCGGCGAAGCGCACGGCCAAGACCGCCTGGAGGCCTATGTAGGCGGCCAAGAGGAGGGTGGCAATGAGGATGATGAACTGGCTCGCCCGACCAAGGATCATCCGGCGGCGACCGATGAGATCACGACCGATCATGAAGGCCGGGCCGGCTATCAGGAAGGCGATCGAGAGCAGTAGCGCATCGGCGATGAAGATCGCTATCAGTGCGAGATCGGCGTAGGTCGGGAGATTGCGCAACGTCGAGCCTCCAGTCCGCCGCCCGAAGCGGGGGCGTACAGCGGGTCTCGGGCGATCGGCGGCGACGTCAAGCGCGTCGCGGGCCCCGTCGACAGAGAGACGCCTCGCGAACGGGGGGGCGTCCGCGAGGCGTCTCGGGGGGCGACTGTCCTGTACAGCCGCGGAGGGGCGGCGTCGGGGAGTGCCATCCCGATTGCCGCGAGCGACAGCCTCGCACGATCTCGCGCGTGCCAACATCCCCCCGGCGGGGGAACGAGCACGCTTGACCCGTGCGGCGGCCGACCGACGCTCCGGCCATGGCCCGAACCACCACTCCTGCTGCCCCCGGCTCGATCGCCGCCTTCAAGGCCGAGGTCGATTGCCTCGATGTCGCCGAGCGCCTCGGCCTCGAGATCCGTCGCTCCGGCGGCAACGGCGCCATCCTCTGCCCGGTCCACGAGGACCGCAGCCCGTCCTGCTACGTCTACCACGACGGCTACAAGTGCTTCGCCTGCGGTGCCTCGGGGTCGGTCATCGATCTCGTCATGGCCGTCCGCTCGGTGGCCTTCGGCGAGGCGGTCGACTGGATCGCTGAGGCGACGGGTGTTGCCCGCCCGCAGCGCGACCCCGCTGCCGAGAAGCGCGCCGCCGAGCTCCGCGAGCTGCGCGAGGCCTGTGCCCTCAACGAGATCGACGTGGTCCCTTTTGGACTCGAGCGCGAGTTGGCTCGCAAGCTCGGTCTCGGTCGCGCGCCCGCCAACCCCGAGAGTATCCCGTCCGCCCTCATAGGCGCCGAAGAGCGCACCGCCTGGGCCGGCCGACCGACGATCGAGCTCCATGCTCGCGGCGGCCTTACCGGCTTCGGCGCCTTCCTTGGTGACGAGGCCGTCGGGCCGTCGGACTTCGTCGCCGCTCGCTCCGCCTCGCGCGGTGCCGCCCTCGTCGCGCTGCCGGCGGCCCGCGATCTCATCAACCGTCACGGGGCGATCGTCGTCGCCCCCGATCCGTCGAGTGCGATCCTCCTCCAGGCCGCGGGGCACGCCGCGGTCATCGCCGCTCCGGGACCACTCGCACCGGCGACGATCGAGCTCATCGCCGCCATGGCGCCGCGCGTGATCATCGCCGTCGAGGCGGCGGCCGATCCACTGCCGGCGATCCTTGCCTTTGGCGCCGCCGGCGCGCGCGTCGAGGTCGCCCCGATCGTCGAGGGCGCCCTCAAGGCGCCGATCGGCGCCTTCCGCTACCTGACGGTCCGCGCCGAGCGCGATGCCGAGACCGGGATCCCGGCGTTGCGCCGCTACATAGCCGCCCTTCCGTCCCCGTCGTCGGCCGCGCTCTATCGCGCCGAAGCGCAGACGCGCGGGCTCGCCGTCTGATGGGTCGCTTCCTCGTCATCGAAGGGGGCGACCGCATCGGCAAGTCGACCCAGATGGCCGGCGTGATCGGCGCCCTACGCGCCCGCGGCCTCTCGGTCGTCGAGACCGCCTTTCCGGATCGCACCGCGCCGACCGCGCCGCTCATCGAGGCGGTCATAGCCGGCACTCTTGCGATAGTCGACGATCCGGCTGCTGATCCTGTCGGCCAGGCGATCGCCGAACAGATCCTCTTCTCGATCAACCGCCGCGAGGCAGCAGGTGCTCTGCGCGCCGAGATCGCCGCCCGCGACGTCGTCGTCGCCTCGCGCTACACCGACTCTGCCCGCGCCTATGCCATGGCCCGCGGCGTGCGCCGCGACCGGATTGACGCCCTTCACGCCGATCTTGAGGGCGACCTGCCGCGCCCGGATCTTGTCGTGGTCATGGACATAGACCCCGACATCGCCGCCGCCCGTGGCCGTGAGCGGGTCGATGCCTTCGATGCCGATCTTGACTTGCAGCGACGCGTCCGTGCCGCCTACCACGAGTTGGCCGCCACGAGCGCGCACATCCGCCTGGTCGATGCCGCGGGTACTCCGGCCGAGGTGACCGCCCGCCTCATCGCCGCCATCGACGAACACGCGATCCTGTAGGTCGCCCGCGTCACGACCCCCGCGTGGGGTCTTCGGCACGTGCCGCTATTCGACCGTTACCGACTTGGCTATGTTGCGCGGCTGGTCGACGTCGAGCCCGTGGGCCACGGCGTACTCGTAGGCGAGGCGCTGGAGCGGGATCACGGCAATGATCGGCGCGAGCTCCTCGTCACAAGACGGGACGGGCAGCAAGAGGTCGGCAATCGCAGCGACCGGGGAGTCTGATTCGGCGACGGCGATGATCATGCCACCCCGCGCCTTAGCCTCCATAAGGTTCCCGATGAGTTTGGGGAGCGTCGCCGAGGCGGTCGCCACCGCGACGACGGGGCGACTCGGATCTACCAAGGCGATCGGGCCGTGCTTGAGTTCGCCGGCGGGATAGCCATCGGCGTGCACGTAGCCGACCTCCTTCAGCTTCAGTGCCCCCTCTATCGCGGCCGGAAGGCCAGCTCCGCGCCCGAGGTAGAGGAACCCAGTCGCATCGTGGATGCGGGCGGCAACAGCCACGGCCGCATCGCTCATCTCGACGGAGCGGGCGGCGATCGCCGGCAGGGCCGCAATCGCCTCGGCGATCCGCCGCTCATCAACGGGCGTGAGTACGCCGCGCAGACGGGCGATGGCTGCCGCCGTCACCGCGCCAACGGTCGCCTGGGCGGTGAAGCTCTTCGTCGCGGCCACCGCGATCTCCGGACCGGCCTGGAGTAATACGGTTGCGTCGGCTTCACGAGCGAGCGAGGAGCCCGCGGCGTTGACGAGCGCGATCACCGGCGCACCGGCCTCCTGGGCCAACCGGGTCGCGGCGATCGTATCGGCAGTCTCGCCCGACTGACTAATGGCGATGACCACCACCGTATGGTCGAGCTGCGGCGGGCTGTAGCGGAACTCCGAGGCGACACTGACGCGGACGACAACCCCGGCCCAGCGCTCAAGCAGACGAGCGGTGACTAAGGCTGCATAGTACGCACTACCGCAGGCGACCATCTCGACACGATTCGCCGCCCGCAGGACCGGTGTTAGGTGATCGATCTCGGCGAGGCTGATGGATCCGTTCTTCACCCGCCCGGCGATGGCCGCGCGCAGGGAGGCCGGCTGCTCATCGATCTCCTTGCGCATGTAGTGGGCGTATGTCCCCTTCCCTGAGGCGGCATGGTCGTCGGATAGCGGGAGCCGTGCGCGCTCGACATCGCGACCGCTGCCATCAGTAACGCGCAGGACCTGCTCGCGCAGCTCGACGATGTCGCCGTCCTCGAGATAGACGATGGTGGTGGCGGTGCCGGCGATTGCTGACGGATCGGAGGCGATGAAACCCGCGTCGTCGCTGAGACCGACGACGAGTGGCGCGTGACGGCGCGCGCCGACGATGACGCCCGGGTGATCGACATGGGTGACCGCGAGGGCAAACGCGCCCTCGAGGCGCGGCAGAATGTGGGCCAGCGCCGCGCGTAGGTCGCCCTCGTCCGCGTCTTCAAGGAGGTGGGCCACCACCTCGCTGTCAGTCTCGGAGCGCAAGGTGTGGCCGGCGGCACGTAGCTCCTCGCGCAGCGCCGCGTAGTTCTCGATGATCCCGTTGTGAACGACCGCCAAGCGGTCGTGGCAGTCGCGGTGCGGATGGGCGTTCGCCTCGGTCGGCGCGCCGTGGGTTGCCCAGCGCGTGTGGCCGATCCCGGTGGTCGCAGTCGACGGCTGCTGTGCGAGCGCGGCGCGCAGGACATCAATCTTGCCGGCACGGCGCTCGATACGGAGACCGTCGTCACCAACGGTGGCAATGCCCGACGAATCGTAGCCGCGGTACTCGAGGCGCGCGAGGGCGGCAACGACGATCGGAGTCGCGGGCCGTGGACCACAGTAGCCAACAATGCCACACATCGTGTACACCCCCGGGGTCGCCGCGCTCACTCGGAGCGTGGTCAGGGGAGGAGTTTCGGGGGCCGGGCCACCGCGACAAGGGGCTCAGGCGGCGACCGGGGCTCAGGCGGCGATCGGGGCTTAGGCGGCGATCGGGGCGCCCTTGGGCAGCGCGAGACCGCGGAGGACGATCCGTCGGGCCGCTCGGTAGTGGGCTAAGCCGGTGCGGCGCAGACAGCGGGTGCAGTAGCTGCCGGCCGCCTCGCAGTGCCCGCAGTGCGGACAGCGCTGGTCGAGCGCCCCGCGGGCGAAGAGGGTGTCTATGTCGAGCAGGCGGCGTGGCATGGCCTGCCCCGTCGGTCGGGCGCCATCCACACGTCAAGCCAGGCGGGGGAGGAGCGTCCCCCGGTCAGTCCGCCGGCGGTGGTGACTCGGGCACCGGGAGAAAGGTGACCGCGCCGACGATCAGCCGGCGGGCGGCGTCGAGGCCGGGTTGGCCGCTCCCGAGCCGGCGGGCGAGCCGATGCGCGAACGGCGTCGGGCGAAGGGCCACCGGGTCTGGGTCGGCCAAGAGCGCCCAGTCACCCGACTCGTCCTCGCGGATCCAGAAGGTGATCCCGCCGGGTGCGCCCGGGCCATCGTCGATGCGCAGGCGCAGCATCGGCACGCCACCATCGGGGAGCAGGAGGGTGGTACAGACACGCGTCAGGGTCCGGCAGAGCACCGTGATCTCGTCGCGGATCGCGGCCAACTCCGGTGCGCGTGCAGCAAGAGCCGCCTCGGCGGCCGCGATCCCGAGGGCATCCATGACCGAGAGGATACGCGGCCATGTGGCCGTCGCGAAAGGGTCAGGCCGTACGCGTGCGCGCGAGGCGCGGCAGCGCAAGCAGGAGGACGAAGCTCGTCGGGTAGAGGAGTGGAGAGGCGGCGATGACACAGAGCACGGTCAGGGGCTCCGACCAACGCGGCGCGAGCCGGCGGGCGCCGATCCCGGCGACGAGCGCGCAGGCGGCGAGTCGGAGCGGGTAGGGGATCCCTTCGGTCGCGGTCGGCCCCATCACGGCGAGCCACTCACCCCAGAGCGCGGGGGCAAGCCCGAACCCGAGCGCGACGAGGGCCGCACCGGCGAGCAGGGCCTGCCGGACACCGCGCCAGTCACCACGTCCGGCTATGTGGGCGAGTGCGACGAGGGGGTTGAACTTCACACAAGCGGCGAGGGCGATCGCCCAGGGATGACCGCGCAAGCCGACCACGAGGGCGACGGCCATCGGCAGGTGGAGGTTGCGGAACTTCAGCTCGGCGGCCACCGGAAGGAAGGCGATGAAGGCAAGGGCGACGAGCAGGCGCACCATCGGGGGGCGTGGACCGGCGAGATAGAGGAGCGCGACAAGGGCAACGGCGGTGGCGACGAGGGCGGCGATGATCGGCTCGGCGATCAGGGCGTAGACGGCGACGAGCAGCTGGGCTATGAGTGGCGGATAGAAGTAGGCACACGGGGTCGCTCCAGGGATCGCGGTCGGGTCATAGAGCGCCGCGCCAGTGGTAATCCGCTCGGCGGCGAGGCGGTAGGCACACTCGTCACCGAGGCTGCCGGCAAAGAGGTAGTCGCGCAGGGTCAGGGCGAGGAAGACGGCACCAAGGCCGGCGAGCAGGGCGAGCGCGAGGCGGCGGAGGCTCATCCCGCCCCCGATCCGTCCTCCGCCGGTGCGGCTGTCGGGGCAGGGTCAACGGTCGCTCCCGGAGTGGCAGGCTCGGACCGGCTTGGGCCGATCGAGAAAACGGCGCCGGTCTCCTGCGCGATGCGGGAGAGGGTGCGGACGGTCGGTCGACCGCGCGAGGACTCGAGGCGGCTGATCGCCGAGATGCTTGTGCCGATGCGCTCGGCAAGCTCGGCCTGGCTCAGGCCGGCGGCCTTGCGGGCGGCGCGGGCCTGAGCGGCGATCGAGGCCCAGACGTCCATCGCGTGGTCGCTCACTGGAGGGGGCCGCCGCCGTTGATGGCCGAGATGAAGAGCGGGCCGAAGGCCGAGAGGAGGATGGCGATGACGAGGAACGGGGTCATGGCGGTGATGACCTTGCCTGGGACCTTCTCGGCCTCCTCTTCTATGTTGTTGTCCTGGTCGTCGCGGACGCGGTCACAGAAGGCTATGAAGGTCGCGATCTCGGCGCGGCGGTTCTGACGGCGGCTGCGCTCGAGTTGGGAGGCGACGGCGGTGAATAGGGTCGTGCCGTTGCGCCGGTCGATGTCGCGCAGGATCTCGAAGTCGTCTGACGAGGCGGCGGCCATCTGGCGTCCGGCCCAGGCTATTTCGGAGAAGATCGGCCCCTCACCCGATTCGCCGGCCATGCGGATCGCCTCGCTGATCGAGAGGCCTGACGCGACGCGGCGTTCGACTGCGGTAAGAGCGAGCGGCAGCTCGCGGGCAAGGCGCTCGCGTCGGGCACTGTTGTAGCGGGTGGCTATCCACATCGGGACGAGATAGAAACCGGCACCCGCGGCGATCACCGGTGGGAAGGTGAAGAAGAGCGCATAGACGATAATCGCGATGAGGAAGCCGCCGATCCCGGCGGCGACCTGGAGGAGCAGGAAGAAGTCGGTGCCGATGACCACCGCCGCGTCGGGCGAACCGTCACGGAAGAGCATCGTCGTCACTTGGTCACGGACCGGTCGATCTGGGGTCCGCAGGTCGCGGAGCGAGCGGCCGAGGCGCGAGAGGATGGTCACCCCCCCGATGGTGCGGCGCGGCACAATCATCCCCTCGGCACGGCGGCTGATGGCGATCGCCCCCGGTCGGAAGAGGAGGACGGCGAGACAGAGCACCAGCAGCGCGCCGACCGCGCCAGCGACGAGGTTGGAGGCGGCGACCCGGACGAGCAGGTCGCCGATGACGTCGCCGGTGATCGACTCGGGGGCCATCGTCGGCAAGGCAATCTCGCCGCCCGGCAGCACCGGAACGGCGATCGCGTCGCTCGGGGAGGGGCTCGGCGTCGGATCCATCAGAACTGGGCCGTCGCGCGGTTGATCAGCCGGTCGGAGACGATGATCGCCATCCCTATCATCGAGCTGACTATGAAGATCAAGAGGTTGCCGCCGAACGTCCCGAAGAAGGTCGAGAGGCCGACCTGAAAGCTCGTGATCATCAGCGAGAGTGGGATCATGACCAAGACGAGGCGGCGGTTGAGGCGGGCCTGGCTCGTCTTGTTAAGGGTGGTGCGTAGGGCGGCCTGGCGGCGGGCCGAGACCTCGGCGAAGCGCTCTATCCCGGCCGCGGTGACCGCGCCGCGAGTCGACGCTGAGGCCCCCTCGGCCAAGATCTCCAAGAAGTCGCGGACGATGCGGAAGCGCGCCTTGCTTGCCTCAGCGCGCAGTCCGATTTCGAGTGAGTCCGGCGAGGCGACGGCGGCGCGGAGCGAGGCCTGGAGCGTCGTCCCCTCGGTGGTGCGGGTATATTCACCGATCGCTTCGGCGAGGCTCATCCCGTCGCCTATGAGCGCCGAGATCGAGCGAGCCGCCGGGACGAGGTCCTCCGAGGCGGCGCGGGAGCGGGCCTTCTCTATGATCGCCACGGTCCGGCCGCTGCGCTGAGCCGGGATGGCGATGAGTACGGCGATGACCACCGCCCAGCTGCCGGTGGCGACTATGACGAGCGCGGCAGTCACGAAGGTGGCGAAGATCGTCTGGCGGCGGTACTCGCGGGGGTGGATGCCAATCGAGGCGACAAACTCCTCCTCGGCGAGGAGTCGCTCGACCTCCTTGTTGCGGCGGCGCTTCTCGGCGCGCTCGGCCACCGTGCGCCCCTTGGCGGCCATCTCGGCGATTGCCCGCCGGCGGCGGGCGGCGGGACTGAACTCGCGCTCATAGAGGTCGGCGCCGACGGTCGCCATGAGGAGCACCGGCAAGAAGGAGAGGATCGGTCCCGACAGGGACTCGAGCCAGGCGGCAAGTTCGGGCGAGATCCAGGAGAGCATCGGCTATTCCCCTTCGGGGCGGAGCCCCTGCTCGCGGGCGGCCCAGCCGGTCCACTCGTTCGGATCGAGGTCGGCACCGCGGAAGAGGCGGGCTATCACCGGGCCCATGACGTACTGCGGATCGGGCTCGAAGGCGAAACGGACCGCTCCGGTGCGCGGATCGACGACCCGGTCCATGCGGAAGATGTTCACCGTCTCGAACTCGCCCTTGGGGCCGAGTGGGCGGACCTCGTCGATCGAGACGACACGGCGGGTGCCGTCGGCGACGCGGTCCATCCAGACGAGCAGGTGGATGGCGTCGGAGACCATCTGGCGGGCCGGCTCCTCGGTCGGGGCGGCCGGATCCTGACGCAACATGTTCGTCAGACGGCGCAGGGCGTTCTCCGGGCCGTTGGCGTGGATCGTGCTGAGCGAGCCGCGCTGGCCGGTGATGAAGCTCTGGACCAAGTCGAAGGCGGTCGCGTCACGGGTCTCGCCGACGATCAGGTGTTCGGGGGCCTGACGCAGGGCGTTGCGGACGAGCGAGCGGAGATCGCGATGGTCCGAGGTGATCGCCCGGACGACGTTTTCGTGACGGCTCACGTCGACGGCGATTTCGCGCGTGTCCTCGATGATGACCAGGCGAGCGGCCGGCTCCTTTTCGGCGATCAGGGCGCCTATGAGCGTCGTCTTTCCGGAGCCGGTCGGGCCGTAGGCGATCATGTTCGCGCCGGCCTTGGTCGCCTCGGCTATGAAACGACGCATCTCGCCCGAGAGCGAGCCGAAGCGCATCAGGTCGTCTATCGAGTAGAGACGTTCCTTGAAGACGCGGATGGTGATGCTTGGCTCGCGGGTGATCGGTGGGATGGTGATGTTCACGCGCTGGCCGCCGGGGAGGGTGAAGTCGACCGTCGGGTTCTCGAAGTTCACCGGCACCTTGGCGGTCTGGGCCATCTTCTCGACGTAGCGGCGATAGACGTCGGGCGAACCGAAACGGACCGGCTCCTTGGTGCGCACGGCGACCTTCTCGATCCGGCCGTCAGGGGTCGGGCGGTCGATGGTGCGCTCGACGATGATCGTGTCTGATTCGTTGACCATGATCTCGGTAACCGTCGGGTCGGAGAGGTACGGCTCAACCGGGCCCCAGCCGTAGGCGTTGGCGTAGAGGCGGTCGATGAGCTCGTCGGTCGGACGCAGCTCGATTTCAGCTGCCGGGCGGTTGGTCATCTCGGCGGCGACGATGGCGGCGATTGAGGGGATCGCCGGGTCGTCGGGGGTGCCGTTGACGGCATCGGCGAGGAGCTTCTTGAGGCGGGCGGTACGGCGCGGGTCGCGGTTGCCACGATCGACGAGCCGTTCGAAGGCCTCGCGCGGCTCGACGACCTTGGAGTCGGCCATGCGGCTCGCAAGGGCGGCGGCGTATTCGAAGTCGGTGGGCACGAGCTGGTTGCGCTCGGCCCAGGCGGGGGCGATGAGCGAGTAGAGGAAGTCGGGTGCCGCCTCGGGACCTACGTAGAGCTCGACGACACCATCGCCGGAGGCGGCGTTGACCGCGAACGGTGAGACGCGTGCAGGCTTGGCTCCGGGCTTCGCCGCAGGAGTCGTGACCGGTGGGGTAGACGGACGCTCAGCCATCAGCGTCAGCGCCGCGTCGGGATCCAGGCGCCGGCGATGTTCGCCGCTATCTCGCGGAAGGGCGAGGCTTCGAGGTGGCCGCCCTCGCGGAGGACCGGGGCCGAGAGCGGGATGGCGCCAGCGGCGTTGCGCATCTCGTCGATGTAGGGGGCCTGTGGTCCGCCTGAGGCGACGCGGTTGACGATCAGACGGGTGCGCTCGAGGGCGCGGAAGTCGCCAAGGATCTGGCGGGCGGCGTGGACCGAGCTCACCCCGCCGGCGCAGGGGGTGGCGACGAGGCAGATGGCATCGGCGGCGCCGATGGCCACTGCCGGACCTGGGTCATAGAAGAAGTCGGTCCCGGTGTCGATGATCACCGCGGCGTAGCTGCGGCGGACGACCTCCATGATGGTGCGGATCCGCTCACGGAGCTCCGAGAGGTTACTGTTCGCCTTATAGAAGCCGATGACCGAGCGGATGCCATGGGGGGCTATCAGGATGTCATAGGGGCGCTTCGAAGCGTCGGCGCCGACGATGAAGGGGGCAAGGGCTCGCGGGTCGGCGTCGCGCTCGATCGACTCGGCGTTGAGCAGGCCGGAGATGGTCCGTCGACCGTCGTCGGTCCCGCCGATGGCGTCGATGCCTATGCCATAGGCAAGGGTCGGGTGCTTGAAGTCCATCTCCCAGAGGAGGACGCCCTTCTGGCCCGGACGAGGGCGGAAGCGCTCGCCGAAGGCCTCGGCCAACATGCGGGCCACGGTGGTCCGGCCGGCGCCGCCTTGGAGGCCGGCGATGGTGATGACGCGGGCGATCTCGGCGCGCGGCGCAAGGTTGAGCACCTCGCCTATCGAGTCTGAGGCGCGCGACGGGTCGGCGATCTGAACGGCGATCGCGCCCATGTCGGCGGCGCTTGAGGTGAGCTCGCCGCGAGCCGAGAGGATGACCAGGCGGGCCGACGGGTTGGCGGTCTTCACCGTCATCAACAGGCGGTCAAGGGTGATGTCCGCCGAGCGGTCGCCGGCGTCGGCCAGGGCGTCCGACGCGATCAGTACCTCGACCGGCTGGCCGGTCGGCGTCCCCTGGGTGATGCGGATGGCGTCAGAGTAGCTGCGGACGGTGCCGACCGCCTCGATGTCACCGTACTTCTCGACGAGCGCCGCCGGGATGGCTGGGCTTTCGAGGGCGAAGAGCATGCGCATGGCGAGGGCTCCTTACTGCACTTCGATGCGGGCGGAGGCGAGGTAGGACTCCTCGGCCAGCCCGAGCGAGTTACCCGGAGGGGCTATGACGACCCAGAGGATCCAGCGCCCCTCGCTCGTGTAGGCCACGCGGCCCGATCCGATCGAGCCGCCGGTACCGGCCGGCGCGAGACGGAAGGAGAAGCCGGTGCGGCCCGCTATCTGCGCCTGAGTGATGTCGCTCGCCGTCGTACCGAAGCGTTCTGCCTGCTCGTCGATGACGAGCTTGAGCAGTGCCTGGATCTGGGCGAGCGAGGCCGGGGTCTCTGTCGCGGTGCCGGCGGCGACTTCGAAGATCGTCTTGTTCACCGCCTCGGCGCGGTAGGTAGCAATCGAGGCGCCGATGGCGGCGCTCCCGGTAATCGTGCTACCGGCGGGGTCCTTCGGCATGCCAACCGAGAAGGCACCGTCAACGAGTGTGACGCGCTTCCAGCCCGATGGCAGCGTGCTGTCCGTCGGGGAGGACGGGGACGGGGACGGCTCGCCCGAAGCGCCCGGCGACGGCGACGGAGTGACGACCGGCTCTTCCTCTTCCTCAGCGCAGGTCTGCGTGTAGGAGGTCGACGCGATCGGCACGTCCGGCATTAGTGGCTGGTTCGCATCGGCCCGGACGTAGATGAGTGACGAGTTGAGTGGCTCAAGGGTGCTGAGCTGCTCGACGGTCAGGGCTATGACGATGTGGCTAACCTCGGTTCCGCCACCGCCGAAGGGGAGCGAGATGCCGCCACCGCGATTGATGGCCGCGTCGGTGCCGTCGGGCGCGCGCAGGCCGACGATGTGCACACGCTGGAGGAGGAACTGGGGTCGAGCGCCGATGCCGCCCTGGGCCGGCGGACGCCAGGCGATGTCGACGTAGTCGCCGAGGCCGACGAGCCCCGCGGTCTGACGCAGGTCGATCGGGAAGGCATACTTGCGCTTCGGGAGGTCCTCAAGGGTGGCGTAGGGAAAGTTCGGGTCCGATCCGAGGCCGACCGGGTTACAGCGGGCCGAGAAGAAGCTTCGCTGGAGCGGGATGTTGGCAGGGATGGCGACGGCGGCCACCGAGCCGACGATGGCGGTCGGATCGTCGACGAGGCCCGGGAAGCTCGCCGCCTTCGGGAAGGAGGCGGTGGTGAGCATCTCGGCCGTGATCGAGGTGCCCGGCTCGACGGCGTTGGCGAAGACGAAGACGGTGCGCTGCTCCCAGCGCAGGGTCTGGATCCCGATAAGTCCGGCGGCTATGACGATGAGCATCAGGCGCAGGAGCCCGGCTATAGAGAGTCGGCCGAACATCAGGAATCACTGCCTCCAAGTGAGCGGCCAACAGCGGCCGCGGGATCAGTAGCAGCCCTCGGGGGGGTTCTCAATCCTGTCAAGCGGAACGCCTCTCGGGATCACCCCCGAACGGCGGGGTTACTCCGCGCCCGGGCCCTCGTCGCGACGGAGGAGGATGGCCACGGCGACCATAAGCACGCCGGCTACGATCAGCAGCTCCGGGCTCATCAGGGGATCGTGAGGTAGTAGGCCGGGTTGATGACTTGGGAGCGGTACGGGCGGCCGACGTGGATGTCGAAGTGGACGTGGGGGCCGGTCGTCTTTCCGGTCGTGCCGATGAGACCGATCCGCTGGCCCGCCTCCACCCGCTGGCCGACGGTGACTATGATCTTCGACATGTGGTTGTACGTGATCCACAGCCCATCGTCGCCCTCGATCCAGACCGTCTTGCCAGCGTTGGCGGCACTGCCGCGACGGAGCTCGGCGACTCGGACCGTCCCGCCGACCGCGGCAACAATGTCTTCGCCGGTCGAGGCGCTGATATCCCAGGCCTTGTGCCCAGCGTGGAAGCGTTGGCTGATGCGGTCATAGTTCGGAACCGGCCAGAAGATCGCCCGCTGGCCGTTCGCTGGGCGGAACTTCGCGCTCGTGCCGTAGTTCGTCGACGTGACCTGCGGCTTTGGCGTTGGCGTCGGCTCGGGAGTCGGGGTCGGGGTTGGGGCTGGGGCGACATAGGCCGGGTCGCGTCGCTCGAAGTCATCGAGGAAGGGATCCGCGACATCAACCGCGATGGCGGTGCGGGCAAGGATCGGCGTGGACGTGGTGACGATCGCGATCCCGATGACGCCGGCAACCGCGACCGAGGCGATGCCGCCGGCCATGCTTGCGGCGATCGCTGGACGGGCGCTGACGAACGCGGCGAAGGCGCCCGAAGTCGGGCGGTGGAGACGGCCACCAGGCGCGAAGGCGGCGGCCGCCGGCGGCAGGTGGGCGATGGTCGCACGGGTCTCGATGTCGATCGCGCCACCGCGGACGATGGCACCTATGCCGGCGATGGCCGCACCGATGGTCAGGCGAGCGGCGTGGCGGAGCAGCGTGGCACTCACAAGGAGGACGAAGGCTATCGTCGTCCACAGGAAGGCGCCGATGGCGCGGAAGAGACGGAACGCGCTCCTGAACAGGCCGCGTAGCGAACGGAAGAGCAGTCGGATCGCTCCACCGAGGGCCACCGCGGCGGTGGCCGGTCCAAGGACCATTAGTCGACGCGCTCCGCAACCGGCATAATCCGGGCGATCAGGGCGGCTATCAGACGGGTGCCGCGCTCAAAGCCGGCGGCCACGATGCGGAAGAGGAGCGAGACGAAGGAGAAGACGGTGGCGATGACGACCATGAGGAAGCCGACCACGCCGCCAATGAGGCCGACGAGACCGCCAACGAACGAGGCGATGGCCGCCCCCAAGGCACGCAGGGCCATGAGCACAGCGGTGGCGACCCCGAGCGAACGTGGGGCTGGAACCATCGACATCCGGGTCGCTCCTTTCTTCTTCGTGTGGCGGACATCCCTGTCTGCCGGGTCTGACGTCTTCCGACCGTGGAGAGGCACCGGAAGGGCGTCAAGGCGGCCGGCGGGGTCGGCGACCCTCGGTGCTTACTCCTCGGGGCGCAGCAGACGGCTGCCGGTGGTGCGACGGAAGCCGGCAGCGGGGGCCGGGGTGGGGGTGAGTGCCCTATCTGGGGGGGTGGAGGCGACCGCCGGAGTCGCGGGTGGGGGCACGGCCGGCTGATAGAAGGGGATCGGGGCAGATGGGAAGGCCTCGACGACCGGGGCGGAGAGCGGCGCCGATCGGGGTGGCTGCGCGGCGGCCCTGTTCGTCGCCTTCTTGGCGGCCTTCTGCGTCGCCTTCTTTGTGGCCTTCTTCGCGGCTTTCTTGACCTGTTGTGCGGCATTCTCGGCCGACGACGGTGCCACCGTCGTGACGATCGGCGTGACGGTCGGCTCGACGAGGACGGGGGCGGCCTCGGCGTCGGGGACGATTACCATCGCCTCGGCCATCGAGGTGGTTTCAGTCGCTACACCGTCCTCGAGGGCCAGTAGATCCGGGGCGGCTATCTCGTGGGCGGGGGCACCGATCGGCGTGCGCGACCAGGCGGTGAGCCGGGCGCCGGTCTCGACCATCGTGGTCGAGGCGGTGGCTAAGGCTTCGGTGGAACGGCGGAGCCCACGCCCGGTCGCCGACAGTGCTCGCCCCGAGGCGGCAAGTGGCAGCGCGGCGGCGATGGCGGTCAGGGCGACCGCAGAGCCGGCGAGACGGGCGGCCTCGACGACAGTCCGCCCGGCGAGACGCGGGACGAGCAGGGCGATTTCGGCGAAGCCGGCCTCGGATGTCACGGGCGTGGAGACCTCGCTCGGTCGTGGAGCGTCGCTCACGGCGTCTTCACCGCGGTCAGCTCGGCCCAGACCTGTTCGAAGCGGTCTATCACTTCGTTGACCTCCTGCATGTCGCCTTCGGTCACCGAGCTGTAGTAGTCACGCAGGGCCATCGCGTCGCGGCGGGCGGCGGCAGCGTTGGCTATCCCGGCGGGCGTGATGGCGACCCCCGAGGCGCGCAGTGACTCGAGGCCGTCTATTGCGGCGGCGATATCCTTGGCGACCTGGCGCTCGACGCGGCCGGCGATGTAGAGGCGGTTGTGACGGCCGTCGGCAAGGATCACCGAGTTGAACTCGGTCTCGCCGCCCTCTTCGCCGGTGAAGCGCTCGTCTATCTCGTTCACGAAGGCTTCGACCCGGCCCAAGAGGTCGATGTGCGGCTTGGGGACGAGCCAGACGCCACCCTTGGGGCGGGTCGGGATGCTCATCGACTCGTTGAGGATCTTGGAGACGATCGAGCTCACCTGGGTGTTGCTGTAATGGGTGCTACGAACGGCGAACTCTTCGGCCAACTCGGCGATCCGCTCGTGGTAGGGATGCTCCTCGGCGTAGCGCGGGTCGACCCGCGAGGCGATTGCCGTCCCCATCTCCGGGGCCCAGGCGATGGTCGCCACCTTGGCCATCGCCAACTCGTCGGCGGTGTCGTCCTCGTCGCGCAGACGCACGAGGTTGGCGCTGATCGCCCCGCCCTCGCGGAGCTTCACAAAGTATTGGGCGGCGTAGCGCTGTCCTTCGACCGGGATGTCATATTTCGCCTTCTCAAGCAGGCCCTTGAGGACCGCCGGCGGGTTCGGGGCTTTCGGCATGTAGCGCTCGTCGATCCCGTGGCGGGCCATCGCCTCCTTGAGGGCGTCAGGCGGAATGAGCAGGTCCTTGCTCAGCTGGAAGAAGACGAGCTTGCCGATGGCGATGTCGGCGAGCTTCCCCTCGTGTTCGGGGTCAGCCGCTATCGCGACCTTATCGGAGAGATCGATGGAGCCCGGGCGAGTACTCATGGGGCGGTGTCGGTTCTGAACGCCGCGGCGTCAACTCCGGGGTCCCCCGGAACGTCGCTCAGTCGCCGACCGAGCGGCGGGTGAGGATCTCCTCGACTGAGGGGCCGTCGGCGATCGGGGTGCCGTCAGGGCCGGTCGCGCTCGGCGCCGAGCTCGTACCGTGGGTGCCGCGCAGGCCGGCGTCGTAGGCCGAGCCGGTGACGTGGGTGCGGAAGATCACCCACTTATCGGCCCCCGGGACCGGCGCGCCTATGAGGCGGCCGAGAGAACGGGCGACGTCAGAGGCAAGCGGTGGCCGGTCGAACGGGTAGTCGCCGGCGACGGTGAGCATCAGCGGCAGGAGGGCGGCGCCGGTGACGTCGTGCGGCACATACGGGTCGGGGTCCTTGGCGGTCAGGGCGTCTATCGCCTCGATGACGAGCCAGTCGAAGTCGGAGATCGACGGTTTGTGGCGCCCGGCGACGGCGACGCGGGCGTCGACCGCCGAGGCCTTCGCCTCGGTTGGGCCGCTCGAGCGCACCGTGCGCACCCGGCCCTCCCACTTCTCGATGATCTCGTCGATGACCACACCGATGTAGTAGTCGGGGCGCGCCTTGGCCTCGCCTATATTCTCGGGGGTGTAGGCGCCGGTGAAGCGGCGCTTGCGCCCGCCTATGACGTGATAGCCGTCGCCCTTGCCGGTCAGCCGGATCGCCGAGTCGTCCTTCGGATCGCCTATGACGAGTCCGGACTCGTTGGCCTGGTTGGCCGCCAAGGCGATGCGCTGGCCGAGGTTCGGGCGGATGTTCTCGCCTATGTTGTTTTGGCTCGGGCGCTGGACGCCGAAGAGGAGGAAGACGCCGGCCGATCGGCCACGCGTGGCGATCAGGCCGACCTCGCGGTGGTAGGCCTCGGTCGTCGACTTCTCCTGGGCCATGTCGCTGATCGAGGCCGCCTCGTCGATGACTATGAGGAGCACCGGGATTGGATCGGACGGGTGGGCGGCGTTATAGGCCTGGAACTTGGTGACCGCGGCGTCGGCGATCAGACGCTCGCGGCGCTCCATCTCCTCGCGAACCGAGGTCAGGAGGTTCGGGACCTCCTTCTCGACCACCGCCGCCTCATGCCAGAGGTGCGGGACGTTGCGGTAGATCGGGGCGGTGACCTTCTTGAGGTCGATGAAGGCAAGTTGGAAGCGATCGGGAGAGTTCTTGCGCAGCAGCTGGGTGAGAACGATGTGGTTGATGGCGCTCTTCCCCGAGCCTGACTTGCCGGCGACTATGAGGTGCGGCACCTCGTCGTCTATGTCGACGACCACCGGCTCGCCGAAAGAGTCCTCGCCGACGACCGCGGCGTACGGCTTTTCGGCCACGACCTGTTCGTGCTTGCGCAGGAGATCGTCGTACCAGACGACGCCGCGCGTCTCGTTGCGGATCTGGATGAGGATGCCGTAGCGGCTCCCCGACTCGACCGTAAGGTCATCCTTGTCTATCTCAAGCGCTCCGGCCATGTCGACGGCGCGGGAGATGAACTTTGCTGAGGGGAAGGTCGAGGGGGTGCGGATGACGTAGGTGGTATAGGCGGGGGCGACGATCACCCGGCTGATACGCGGCTCGTCCCAGCCGTCGCGGCGGAAGTTCTCGGCGGCGAAGGCGATGATCCCCGTGCAGATGCGCAGCTGCTCGTCGGTGAGATTGCGCGGGTAGGCCTCGCCGGCCGCCGCCTCCATCGGGCCCTCGTCCTCGGGCTCGTCTGCCGTCTCCTCGTCCTCGCCGACGACAGGGGATCGCTGTTCAGGGAGGGCCGAGCGCATCGCCTCGCGGTACCAGGTGATCAGGCGGGCGAGTCCGTCGCCGACGGCGTCGGCGACTCCGTGCACGAGGACAAGAATGCCGGCGAAGCGCGCCGAGGCGATCCACTCCACTGAGGCGCCGGCGTGGGCGACCCAGAGGGCGGCTATGTGCAGGCCGAGCGGATCCCGGCCCGGGTCGACGCCGAGGAGCACGCCGCGGTTGATACGCCGGGCGGCGATGAGCAGCTCGAAGATGCCGGCCCCGGCGGCGCCGAGCGCAGCGTTGCGGTTGCCGGCCGCCGCCGCCGCACCGGCGATCAGCAGCGCGAGCGCGGCGACAAGGAGACGGGGTCCCGCATCAGCGGTCCGGCTCGGGAAGGCTGAGACGATGAGGGCGATCGCAAGGAGCGGCAGGGCATAGACGCCGGCGCCGATCGCTGCACGGATGGCTGACGCCGGCTCGGCCGGACCACGGAGGGCGAAGAGGAAGAGTCCGACAACGACCAGGGCGCCAAGGGCGATCGTCCCGATCAGGCGCTCGTCGAGACTGCGGCGCGCGCTCACGATTCGTCCTTGTCGCGGCGGGCCATGAGCGTCTCGCGCAGACGGGCAAAGCGATCGCCGGCCGAGGGGGTGGGCTCGGCCGCAACGGCTGGGCGTTCGGCTCGTGCCGGGGTCGGGCGAGTAGGCGTCGGACCGCCCATTGCCCGGATGGCGGCCGCCCGGGTGGTGGCCGCGCGGTACGCGCCGAGGGCGGCGCCTGCAAGCGCCAAGAGGCCGGCGGCGGCGAAGAGGAGGTCAGCTATCGGAGCGTCATCGATCGGCGAGCGAACCGGGGCGATGACCGCATCAACCAGGCGACCCGGGAGCTCGGCGATCCCGCGCTCGCCGGCGGCTATGAGCAGCGCGACGAGACCGCCAAGAGCGGCGAGTCGGGCAAAGCGGAGCAGAAGAGCCGGCGTCATCGTGGCCACCGTCGGTCCGCGGCCGACGCGGTCAAGGGTGCCCGGGGACTATCGGTCCAGATTAGCCGGAGGAGCGGGGGTTGGACTCGGGCTCGGATCGATCGGTGGGATCGTCGGGCTCGGCTCAGGGCTCGGTTCAGGGGTCGGCTCGGGGGTTGGCTCGGGGGTTGGCTCGGGGGTTGGACTCGGGGTCGGCTCGGGGACGACGATCACCCCACAGGTCCCATTCGCGGGCAGCACGAGCAGGTCGCGCCAGTCGCCGAAGGTTGAGATCGGTCGCGGCGCGTTCGGATCCACGAGCAACGGGTCGGCCGGCACGGCCGGGATGCGGTCACCGCGTGTGGTGAAACGGTCGCCAACGAGCGTCCCCTCAACCCAGCTATCAAGATCATCCTGCCAGTCGGCACGCTCGGCGATGGCGCGCATGCCGATGAAGCTGACGGCGCCCGGACAGAAGGCGTCGACGATTCGGCGTTCGGCGTCGACGGTGTAGGTATCGAAGACGAACGGGTGGAAGGCGGCGGCGCCGAAGCGCTGATCATCAGTGAACAGGGTGTTGGGCACCCACTCGGTGGAGTAGCCGAAGGGACAGGCGGCACCGTCGCCTTGGAGACTGTTCGTCCCACCAGTTCCGTTGAAGGTCCGGTCCGCGCAGACGTTGACGGTGTGCATCCCGTCAGGACGAGTCCAGTCCGTCTTCGGTCGCTCTATGATCGACAGGCCAGCGCTCATGATCGCCTGCCAGGCGACGAGTGGTCCAGAGATTGAGCCGGTGCCGATCATCGAGCTGCGGTTGGAGTTGCCGTACCAGACAACGGTCACGAGGTTCGGCGTGCCACCGGCGGCGTAGGTGTCGCGGACGTTAGACTCCGTTCCGGTCTTGATGAAGGCCGGACGCTTAAGGTTGGCCTGGCGACCGGTGAGCCACGCGGCGGACGGGTTGGTGTTGTCGCGCAGGATGTCGACCATCGACCAGGCGAGGCGCGGATCGACGACCGTCTTACCGCTCGACGCCGGCGCCTCATAGATTGCCGTGCCATCGCTGCGCTCGATGCGCAGGAGCATTCGGGTCTCGTGGCGCACACCGAGCGAAGCGATCGTGCTGTAGGCGGTGGCCATCTCCCGTACCGTCACCCCCTCGGTACCAAGGGCGGCCGAGCCACCAAGGCGGCTGCGGACGAGACGACCGGGCTCAATGCCGAGGCGCTCGGACATATCGATCATGCCGCCGATCGTCGCGTATTGGAGCATCGCCCGGACCGCCGGGATGTTGCGTGAATCGCGCAGGGCCTGACGCAGGGTCACCACCCCCTTGAAGCGCGGCTCGACGGCGTTCTGCGGGCGGTACGGGATGTTCGTCGTGCCGTACTCGGTCGAGACGTCGAAGAGCGGCGACGCGGCCGAGAGACCGGCACGCTCCATGGCGGCCAAGTAGACGAACGGCTTCCACGAAGAGCCAGGCGCGCGCAGGGCGGCGCCGGCGTGGTCGAAGGCACCGCGGTTCCCCGGGGTGTCGACCGTCGGGTCGGCCGAGCCAACGTAGGTCAGAATCTCGCCGGTAGCCGGGTCGACCACGACCGCGGCGGCGTTGTTAATGTTCTGGCTCTTGCGGAAGGCGGCTATCTTGGTCTTGATAATCTCCACAGTCTTCGCCTGAAGCTCGGCGTCGATGGTCGTGATGATCTTGCAACCACAGCGCTGCAGCGCCTCGCGTCCACCTATCGCCGCCTCGGCCTCGGCGATCACCACCTCGCTGATCCACGGATACGGATCGATCGGCGGGGTGTAGGGGGCGAGGTCCCACGGGGCGGCCATGATCGCGTCACCGGTGGCCTGGGTGATAACTTCGTCGCGGATGAGTGAATCGACGACGACGCGCTGACGCTCGCGAGCGCCGTCGGGATTGATCGTCGGATCTATCGAGGTCGGGCTCTTCGGCAGCCCGGCGAGGAGGGTAATCTGGGCCGGGGTGAGCTCGGCGATCGGCTTACTGAAGTAGCGTCGGGCGGCGGCGGAGGCACCATAGGCGCCGTTGCCATAGAAGCTGATATTGAGATAGGCGGCCATGATCTCTTCCTTGGAGAGGGTCGAGGTGAGGCGGTAGGCCATGACCGCCTCGCGGATCTTACGACGGGCGCTCACCTCGCCGTCACCGATGAGCATCTTTACGAGCTGTTGAGTGATCGTCGAAGCCCCCTGCGGGCGACCATCGCTCTCCAAGATGTTGGTCAGGGCGGCGCGGGCGATCCCCATGACGTCGATGCCGGGGTTAGTCCAGAAGGTCTGGTCCTCGGTGGCGACCGTTGCTTGGACTATGAGCTCGGGGAACTTTGCGTAGGGGAGCGGGTCACGGTCTTCGTCGAAGGTGCGCACGCCGATCACCGTCTCGCCGTCGCGGGCGTAGATACGGCTGGTCAGAGTGAACGGAGTCTCGGCTATCGTACGCGGGTCGGGGAGGTCGGCGGTGATGCGCAGGACGTAGTCGGCGGCGATCCCGCTGCCGACGAAGACCCCACCCGAGAGAAGAAACGAACCGACCAAGGTGAGGATCGCCACCGTGCGCAGGGTTCGGCGCGGCGCGGCCGAACGCGCGGTTCGCGCCCGACGGGCACGGGCGATCCGGGCGATGCGAACGAGTCGGAGACGGTTCAGGTGACGAATGGCGACAGCTCCTTCCGCGATGGTGGCATCCCCCCCTTCCACGCGTGGAGGGCGGGGGGCCGTCCGAGCAGGAGTCTCGGAGAGCGCCGGCGCCGGTCAAGCGCTCCCGATCGTGACTACGGCGCGGTGAGCAGGGTGGCCCGGTCGAGCGGGAGGTAGCGGATCGCGACCCGGCCGATGACCGCGCTGATCGGGATCGTGCCGCGGCCGCGCGAGTCGTCGGAGACGAGGCGGTGGTCGCCCATGACAAAGATCTGCCCCTCGGGGACGGTGAAGCGCCGGATGTCCCAGCGCGCCGCCGTCGTCGTCCCAGGGGCCAAATAGGTCTCCACGAGGAGATCGCCGTTCCGGAAGACGTCCCCGTTGTCTATCAGGATCGTGTCGCCGGGCAGCCCGATGATCCGCTTCACGTACGGCGTGGCATCGCCCATCCCCCAGCTCTCGGGGGGCGTGAAGACGACGATGTCACCGCGCGAGAGCTCGTCGAAGAGCGGGGTGACGCGGTCGACTATCAGGTGCTCGCCGGACTCAAGGGTCGGCGCCATCGAGCTCTGTTCGACGCGAAAGGGCGTGAGGAGAAAGCGCGAGATGAGCGTGACGATGACCACCGCGCCGATGAGCGAGATGCCGATGTCCCGCAGCCGGTCGCGGAGCGGATGGGTCTTCGGTGCGGCCTTGGCGCTGCGCGATGCACGCGTGCCTGTCGGTCGCTTGACTGGGCGCGTCGCGGCACGGCGCGCAGGAGTGCGGCGGGTCGCTTGGCTCATGCGCTGACAGCGGCGCGAGCGGCGCGCAACAGCAGCGGCAGGTCTTTCTCGCTCAGGGTTGCGCCGGCGGCCTGTTCATGACCGCCACCGCCGACCGCCTGGGCAACACTGCGCGCGCTCGTGCCGGGATGACTGCGGGCTGAGAGGCGCAGAGTGCCATCGGTCATGTCGGCGACCATCAGGGCGATCTCGACCCCGGCCCCCTCTATCGCACGGTTAGCGATCCCCTCGGCGTCCTCTGGGCCGGCCGCGGTTGCGGCGTAGTCGGCGGCCCGGATGCGGACAAAGGCCACTCGACCGCCGGCCAAGAGGCGCATGCGGGCGATGGCTCGGGCGTGTAGGCGCATGCGGGCGATGGAGCTGGTGCGGAAGGCCCAACGAATCGTATCGGCGATCGGGGCGCCGGCATCTATCAGTGCCGCGCCGGCACGCAGGGTGCGTCCCTTCACAGACGGGTGGCCGAAGGCGCCTGAATCGGTAATCAGCCCAGCGGCCGCGGCGCGCACGAAGCGCGGGCGGTCCATACCGACGCCGAGGCGCAGCGCCACCATCACGGCCATCTCGCAGGCCGCGGCGGCGGTGGCGTCCACCCAACTCTCGTCATCGATGGTTGCGTGGTCAGCGGGGTGGTGGTCGATGATCGAGACCGGCACCGCAGCAAGGGTTGCCGCATGACGAGCAAGCAGGCCGCCGGTGCGCTCGTCACTCGCGCAGTCGACCATGAAGACGCGGTCAGGCGCCATGATGCGCACCGGATCGGGGCCGGCTTCGAGGGCCGGGAGCGAGGAGCTCCCCTCGATGATCGAGAGTGGCTCGTCGGCGATCACCTCGGCGTCACCGCCCATAGCGATGATCAGCTCAGCAACGGCGATCGCCGCGCCAATCGTGTCGGGGTCGGGACGGCGATGGATAAGGATCCAGGCGCGGCGCGTGTTGCGCAGGCGCGAGAGGATCGATTCAGGGACGGCGGCGAGATCGCGTTCGTTCAGAGTCATGGGCTCCTTCGTGCGGGATCTGACCTTGGCGCGACTCGGGCGCCGGTCAAGGCAACCTCAGACGGGGGAGCGCCGGGGCGACGATCGAACCCCTCGGCTTGGCTCCTTCGTCCTCTCGACGCGCCGACGCACGCTGCCCAAGGGGAGGCCATGCGTCTCCTGCTCTCCGTCCTGTTCCTCTCTCTTATGTTCGCGAGTCCGGTGGCTGCGGGGCCGCCGCGCTTCGTCACCGAGACCGACGTCGACCCGCCCTGGACCGGCTGCGCCTTCGCCGCCGGCGCAATGTGGCTCGACGATATCGGCGAGCCACGGGTGCGCTGGCAGACGGTGGCGAGCCGGGCCTCGAGCCCACAGAACGGGGCGACGATCGGTGAGATAGCCGAGGCGCTCGGTGATCTCGCCGGGCGGCGAATCCGCTACAGCCCAGGCGGCGGGGACGACCTTACGTGGCGCGCGCTCGTCGAGCGTCTGCGCGATGGGGCGGGCGCGGTTCTCTTCGGCTCCTACGGCAAGATAGGCGAGCCCTACATCCGCTGGGATCGGCGCTTCGCGGCACGTGCCGACGACGGGCACGCCGTCTTCCTCGACCGCCTCTCGGCTGACGGTCAGGAGGTCTTCCTAATGGATCCGCTCGGACGCGGCGGCTACCGTGGTGAGTGGGTGCCGCTCCAACGGGTTGCCGCCTTCGCCTGGCGCCACCCCGACGGCTTGGTCTTCGCCATCGCCGCCCGGCCCGCGCCGCCGACCCCCGAGCCAACAGCAACCCCGGCCCCGATGGTCGTGGCGACACCGATCAACGTCGCGGCGCTGACGGACGAGGCGGCCACCGTGCTCAGCTACCCGGTGCGCGGCGGCTTCGGCTCGGGCTGGCTCAGTGTGGGGGCGGCGGGGATCCATCCCGACACGCTCTCCCCCCTGAGCCGACTCGGCGAACCTGCGCCGGTGCTCGTCGTGCCCGCCTCGCTCGTCGTCCGCCCGGCCGGGATCGCGGTCGGCCCGGTGCCACGCTGATCCGTCTTGACGGGTCGCCCGGCCCGGGGAGACTCACGTCATGCGACGACGTATCAGCCCCCTGACCTTGATTGCCACCGCGGCCGGTGCCGTCGGCGGCGCCGGCGCGGGCCTGCTCCTGTTCGATCCGCTCGCCGCCGCCACCGGTCTGGTCGGCATGCCGGCAATCGGTTTGATAGCTGGGCTCGTCGCGTGCTGTGCGCTCGTTGGCGCCACCCTGATAGCCCGCCTCGCCCCGCCGCCGCGCTCGGCGGTCGCCGCTGTGGCCGAGACGGCCGCGGCACCAGCCGACGTTACCCTGATCGATGACGCGACACCTGCGGATACCCCGTCGCCGATCGACCCGCTCGAGACGCTGCTCGCCGCTGACGAGGCCCGCTATGGCGCGATCCCACCAACTCCACCGCCGGCACCCGGCCCGCGCTGGCTGCCAACCTCGGCCGAGCACGACCCGGGCTTTGACTTACAGATCGCCCTCGAGGGCGGCCGACTGATCCCAGGCTTCCCAGTCCGTGCTGCGCTGCGCTTCTCGGCCTACACGCCGATCGCCGCCCGTGCCGTGCGCCTACGCCTCTCCGTTCCGTTCGATGGGCGTGTGGCTGATGCCTGGGCCCAGACCTGGCCGATCAACGGCCTGCCGGATGGCGAGCGGACGGTAGTGGTAGAGATCGCCGCCCCGATCGGCCTGCCCGAGGGGCGCGCACTGATAGCTGTCGAGCTTGAAGGGGAGCCGGGTCGCAGCACGCCGCGTCGTCGCGGTGGGGCGCTGCCGATCGGCTGATCGTCGGCGCGCTATGGCGCGATGCGTAATCCGAGGAGGTCGATCCTTCCGGACGCCAATCCGAGGTCGGTGAAGCCCCGACACACCTGCGGCGTGCAGTTACCACTGACATACAACGCGCGTTCGTCACGCCGCACCCCGTCGACCGTTGTCCACTGTGGCGCATCAGCGCCAGCGCGCGGACCGTAGAGGAGCACGAGAGTGTTTCCGCTCGCTGCTGGCCATGCGAGATCGACCCAGATGCCAGCCTCTCCGCCCACCGGGCGGTAGGCCTCGTAGTCCCGCAGGTCTTGCCACGCCCCCTCAGGATCGGGCTCCGTGCGGAAATGCCGAGTCCAACGGCCAGGCGACATCGCCATCGCTGATTCAAGGCGCGGGTCATCAGCCTCTAATCCGTCGAGGGGGAGGAGCGGAATCCCAAAGAACGGCTCCGTCTCGAGCGAGACTCGAGCAATCCACGGGTTATTGGTAAGCACCGACGGATCTGCCGGGCAGAGGAGGTACCCGGGGAGCGCCGTACACGGTGTGTCGACGGGTGGGTAGATTAGGCCGTCGGTGCTCGGGCCGAGATAGATCGTCGACCAGCCGGCTGCGCGCTCGCCTCGCAACTGCTCATTCGAGGGCGGCAGACAGCGGTTGACGGTCGCGTTACGGGTTGCGCGCGCGCCGTAGAAGGGGATCCCTGCCTGTCCTGTCCCGGCCCCGACCAACCCGCTCAACTCTTGGTAGAGCGCAGGCATACCAAGGCCGTTGTTCACCGCGCCGGCGTCGCGACAGTTCGGCGGCGGCGTGATACGAACCCCGTTCGAGCCTGCGATGACGTCGTCAAGGAGCTCCATCTCCGGACGAACCGTCACTGGTTTCGTGAACTCACCGCCAGCGATGTCGATCAGCGGCGCGTAGCCAACGACTTGAACAATCGTCAGCACGAGTGCGAGCAGACGTAGCCGGTGCTCGCTGATCTTCGGGCGTTGCTGATCCGGCGCTACCGCGACCACCACGGACCCGATCGCGACCACTATCAGGAGCGGCCACGCGAACAGAGCGGCGTTCCGGAACGTCTGCACAATGTCGTAGCCCGGCAGCCAGGCGGGAAGGGTGAGCGCATAGATCACGATCGGGCCGATGGCGATGGCCGGGGCGATGGCGTAGAGCAGTCCGGCGCCAAGGGTAAGCGCGCTCCCCGGGCGCTCAGCGAGCATTCGTCGCCAGCGGCCGCGGAGTCGAAGCGCGGCGATTGGGAGCGCGAGGAGTACGCCGGCACCCATGAAGGCGAAGCTGTTGAACTCGTGCCACAGCGGAGCAGGGGAGAGAGAGGGGAGTGGGCTGCAGATGTCACAGCCGATCGGGAGAAACGGGGCGAGCAGGTTGAGCCCCATCAGCTCGTAGCCGCCGCCGGCCGCCTGGAGGTCCCCGTCGAGGTATCCCGTGGCCCAGAGCCCGCCGGCGACCAGGCCTGCGACAACGGCCACCGCCGCAGCCGACCAGCGGCCGGTGGAACGCCCTGATCGCCAACGATCGCCAATCCCGCCGAGCAAGACCAGAAGCGCGCCTGCGCCTAAGTACGGATACGCGAAGAGGGCCGCAAGCGCGCTGGCCGCGCCGACCGCGAGCGCACGCCGAGGTCGGTCGGTCGTCCGCAACACGAGTCCTGCAGCAATGGCGAACAGGACCAACCAGATCTGGGAGACGTTGAGGTGCGGCTGGAGTCGGAAGAGGACGGGTGCGGAGATCGCGGCGACGAGCGAGGCCATAAAGTATTGGCGTGGCGCGCGGGCGCCCATCGCGTTCGCGACCATCGCGCCGCCGAGTCCCGCCAGCGGCGGCGTGAGAAAGGCGACGACCGCCAAGAGCAGATCAGGACTGACATCGAGCAGCCGGACGAGCATGGCGAACAGCGGCCAGCCATCGACTAACGTAATGTGGACACCGCCCTCGAAGGTCGATGCCCGCAAGAGTCCGTCACTCCAAGGTGTCGTCCGCATGTGCTCGATCGCCTGGAAGGCCATGGCCACGTCCGACTGATTCGGGAAGATGATCCGGCGCGGGAGCTCGAAGTCGGTGCCGAACGGTCCGAAGATCGCCGTCGCTACAACAACACCAGGGACGAGCGCGAGGAGTACGAGCAGCAGACGCGACAGACGGCCCGAGGGGCGGAGCGCGGTACGGGAGAGACGAGAAATGACGGCGCGTCTCTGCATGCGGAACTGCACGGGGCGGTCCGGCTACTTCTTTGGTGTGACCGCACCGCGATCGATCGCCTCGCGCCAGCGCGCAAGGTCAGCCTCGACCATCATCGCCACTATCGCTTCGAAGTTGACCTGTGGCGCCCACCCTATCTCGCGCTTCGCCTTTGAGGCGTCGGCCTGCAGCAGGTCGACCTCGGCTGGGCGGTGGAGGGCCGGAATCGAGCGGACGTGCGCGCGCCAGTCTATGCCGACATGGGCGAAAGCTCGCTCGCAGAGTTCGGCGACCGAGTGCGTGCTGCCCGAGCCGATGACGTAGTCCTCAGGCTCGTCGCGCTGGAGCATCGCCCACATCGCGACGACGTAGTCACCGGCAAAGCCCCAGTCGCGGCGGGCCTCTATGTTGCCTATGTCGACGTGGTCGGCGAGGCCTATGGCGATCCGGGCAACCGCGTCGGTCACCTTGCGGGTGACGAACTGGGTCGGGCGGCGCGGGCTCTCGTGGTTGAAGAGGATGCCGCCGACGGCGTACATCCCGTAGCTCTCGCGGTAGTTCACCGTGGCCATGTGGGCGTAGACCTTGGCGACGCCGTAGGGCGAGCGCGGGTGGAAGCGGGTCTGCTCGTTCTGCGGGGTCTCCTCGACCTTGCCGAACATCTCCGAGGAGGAGGCCTGGTAGAAGCGGATCGGGGCGCCGGTCTGGCGGACCGCCTCTATGAGGCGGAGCGGGCCAAGGGCGGTCACCTCGCCGGTGGCGATCGGTTGTTCGAAGGAGGCGCCGACGTGGCTCTGGGCGGCTATGTTGTAGACCTCATCAGGTTCGCTTGACTCGATCGCCGCGCGCAGGCTTGAGCTGTCCATCAGATCGCCGGTGACTATTGTGATCCGGTCGCGGATGTGGCGGATGCGCTCGCGCTCCTCCTCGCTGGTGCGGCGGGCAAGACCAGTCACGTCATAGCCCTTGGCCATGAGGAACTCGGCTATGTAGCTTCCATCTTGGCCGGTCAGGCCGGTGATCAGCGCGCGCTTCATCGGGGCTCCTCCGTGGTAAGTGGGCGAACCGCGACCGGACGGAAGCGGATGCGCAGGACGCCGCGCAGCGCGTTGATTGCCTCGGCGGGGCCGGTCTTACTCGTCCCCTCGGTGCGGTTTTTGAAGTGGCTCGGGATGCCGGTGATCGCCCCGCCGGCGCGACGGATGGCGTCTATCGACTCCGACAGGGTGATGTAGCCGGTCTCGCGGGCGCCGAAGCCGACTAAGAAGCGCGCCGTGGCCCGGGTGTAGAGGCGGTAGCCGTTGGTCGCATCAGGGACCGGGAGATTGAGCAGGAGGCGGATGATGAGGTTGGAGAAGGCGCTCCAGGCCCGGCGGCGCAGCGGCCAGCCGCTCACGCCACCGCCCTCCATGTAGCGACAGGCGACGACCGCGTCGGCACCGGTGACCGCCTGGGTCTGGGCGAGGCGGGCGATGTCGTCCGGATCATGGGAGCGGTCGGCATCCATCTCGACGAAGGCCGACGCCTCGGGCCAGCGGAGGAGCCCTTCGGCGAAGCCATCACGGATGGCCGAGCCGCGGCCCATCTTCCCCGGGCGCTCGATGAGCACGACGTGCGGGTCACGGGCGGCCATCGCCGCGACGATCGGACGGGTCGCATCGGTCGAGGCATCGTCGACGACAACGACGGCGTAGCCGCGAGCGCGCAGGTCGGCGGTCAGCGAGCCGACGTTCTCGGCCTCATTGCGGGTCGGCAGGACGGCGACGATCATGCGCGCAACCCCGCCTGGTCGAGGACCGCGGCGATATGCGCGACGTCGA
>Ga0164292_10000428_pt1 | contig 32711 bp, 31 predicted proteins | sample GEODES117metaG_FD_111486 | JGI IMG/M metagenome (GOLD analysis project Ga0164292, IMG submission 111486) | Eutrophic lake water microbial communities from Lake Mendota, Wisconsin, USA - GEODES117 metaG | ecosystem: Environmental > Aquatic > Freshwater > Lake | place: USA: Lake Mendota...
GCGTGGCCGTGTCCGTGCATATCGAGCAACAGACCACGGGCGCCGAGTCGCGTCACGCGCAACCGGGCGGAGTCGATCGCCGCGTGCATCCACAGCCAGGTGGTGTCGAGGCCGCGATTCCCGCCGGTTGCTTCGGTGACGTCGCGATTGGCATCGAACTTTCGTCGATGCAGGCGATTGATCACCAGATGCGGGCGCTTGCCGGTGCGCGCGAAGAATGTGTCGGCCACGGCACGCGTGAGCTCCTGCGTGTTGGCGTCGGCCACAGTGACGCAGGCACTGCACGTGCGATCGGGAAGTGCGGCGGGCGTGAGCGTGCCGCCATGCGGGGCGACCAGTACGAGTGGCGCATCGCCCACCACGTACTCCACATACGCTCCCTTGTCGGTGTACGTCTGTCCAACGGCCAATGCCCCCTGGGGTCCGGTGGGACTTGGCGGTGCAGTTGGCGTGGGAGTGGGGGTGGGCGGCGCGGTGGGCGCTTTGGTTGTAGAATCGCTGCCCGAGCAGGCGGCGAGTACGAGGCCGAAGAGCAGCGAGGCTCGCGAAGGGCGGAAGCTCGAACTGCGGAAGCTCGAACTGCGGGAGCTTGCACTACGGGAGCTGGAACTACGGGAGCTGGAACTACGGGACAGGGGGACACGGAGAGGGGCCATGTGGAGCAAGCTACCGCGCCCCAGACGTCCTGCCAGTGTCCCCCGCGACCGCGGGCGCGATCAGCGCCCGGCGACCACGTCGTCGAGGGCCTGCTGCGCTGCCGCGTCGGCGGCGTCGCCGTGCGAGAAGACCAGGGCCTCCTCGCCCGGCTGTACATCGGCCACAATCACATCACCGTCCTTGAAGCGGCCTTCGAGCACGGCGAGGGCGAGCGGATTCTGCAGCATGCGCTGCACCGCACGCTTGAGGGGGCGGGCACCGAACACCGGATCGTACCCTTCCTCGGCCAACATCGCCCGCGCCGTATCGGTGAGCCGGAGCGTGAGCTTGCGGTCAGCGAGCAGTTTGCGCAGGTGGGCGAGCTGGAGATCCACGATGTGATCGATCTCGCCGCGGCCCAGCGGATGGAACACCACCACATCGTCGATACGGTTGAGGAATTCCGGCTTGAACACCCCGCGCAGCGCCGCGAGGACCGCCTGCTCGGTGCGTTTCCAGTCGCCCTCCTCGCTGCTCTCGCTGCGCTCGAGGATGAGCTGGCTCCCGACGTTCGAGGTCATGATGACCACGGCGTTGCGGAAGTCCACCGTGCGTCCCTGCGAGTCGGTGAGCCGTCCGTCGTCGAGCAGCTGCAGCAGGATGTTGAAGACATCCGGATGCGCCTTTTCGATTTCGTCGAAGAGGATGACGCTGTACGGCCGGCGCCGCACGGCTTCGGTGAGCTGCCCGCCTTCTTCGTAGCCCACGTAGCCCGGGGGGGCACCAATGAGACGGGCCACCGCGTGCTTCTCCATGTACTCCGACATGTCGATGCGCACCATGGCGTGTTCGTTGTCGAAGAGGAACTCGGCCAGTGCCTTGGCCGTCTCCGTCTTGCCGACACCCGTGGGGCCCAGGAAGATGAAGCTGCCGATCGGACGATTGGGGTCCTGCAGCCCCGCGCGCGAGCGACGGACGGCGTTCGACACGGCCTTCACTGCCTCACGCTGTCCGATCACGCGCGTGCTCAGTACGTCTTCGAGCTTCGTGAGGCGTTCGCGCTCCGACTCGAGCATGCGCGTGACAGGGATGCCCGTCCAGCGCGCCACCACTTCAGCCACATCGTCGGCCGCCACCTCCTCCTTGAGGAACTGCGGACGCCCACCGTGACTGGCGAGCTTCGACTCGGCCTCCTTCATGTCGCGTTCGAGCTGCGGGATGCGGCCGTACGTCAGCTCGGCCGCCTTGCTGAGATCGCCCGCGCGCGTGGCCTGCTCGGCGGCGAACTTCGCCTGCTCGACTTCCTGCTTGATGCGGCCAACCGCGCCGAGGGTGTCCTTCTCCTGCTGCCACTGGGCGCGCATCCCGGCCGCCTGCTCCTTCTTGTCGGCGAGTTCGCGCTCGAGGTTCTGGCGACGTTCGAGCGACGCCGCGTCGGTCTCCTTCTGGAGCGCGGCCTTCTCGATTTCGAGCTGCACGATGCGCCGCTCGACTTCGTCGATTTCCTGTGGCACCGAATCGATCTCGATGCGCAGCCGCGACGCCGCCTCGTCGATGAGGTCGATGGCCTTGTCGGGGAGGAAGCGATCGCCGATGTAGCGGTTGGAGAGCGTGGCGGCCGCGACCACCGCGCCATCGGTGATGCGCACGCCGTGATGTGCCTCGTATCGCTCCTTGAGACCACGCAGGATGGCGATGGTGCTTTCCACGCTAGGTTCGCCCACGAACACCGGCTGGAAGCGGCGTTCGAGTGCGGCGTCCTTCTCCACGTGCTGGCGATATTCGTCGAGCGTGGTGGCGCCCACGACCCGCAGTTCACCACGCGCCAGCATGGGCTTGAGCATGTTGCCCGCGTCCATGCTCCCTTCGGCCTTGCCGGCGCCCACCAACGTGTGGAGCTCGTCGATGAAGACGATGTAGAGCCCCTCGGCCGCGGTGATCTCCTTCAGCACCGATTTGAGGCGCTCCTCGAATTCGCCGCGGAACTTGGCGCCGGCGATGAGTGCGCCGAGGTCGAGCGAGACGAGCTTCTTGTTCTTGAGCCCCTCGGGCACGTCGCCACTGACGATGCGCTGCGCGAGTCCTTCGGCGATGGCCGTCTTACCCACGCCGGGTTCACCGATGAGCACCGGGTTGTTCTTGGTGCGGCGTGACAGCACCTGAATGACGCGACGGATCTCCTCGTCGCGTCCGATGACCGGATCGAGCTTGCCCTTGCGCGCGCTCTCGGTGAGGTCGCGGGTGAACTTCTGGAGCGCCTGATACTGCTGCTCGGGGCTCTGATCCGTGACCTTGTGCGCGCCGCGCACGAGCTTGAGGGCATCGAGCAGCGCCTGACGATGGGCACCGGCGGCAGTGAGCAGTCGCGTACTGTCGGTGCCCTTCGCATCGGACAGCGCCACGAGCAAATGCTCGGTGCTGATGTATTCGTCGCCGAGGGCCTTGGCCTCGCGCTCGGCGGCATCGACCACCTGGGTGAGTTCCCGACTGAAGGTAGGCTGCGCATCGCTCTGTTTGGCGTAGCGCGCCGCTTCCTGTTCGGCCCCTGTGCGAATGGCGGTGACGTTGGCCCCCACGCGCTGCAGCACCGGCACGACGATGCCTTCGTCCTGCGCCAGCAATGCGAGGAGGAGGTGCAAATCGTAGACGAGGGGATTGCCGTTCTTGCGGGCAATCGCCACGGCGTCGTTGAGCGCTTCCGCGCTCTTCACGGTGAGACGGTCGGGATTGATCATGCCATACCTACGAGCAATCGTGATGCCGGATTCGATCTGCCGGAACTGCAGGGAGCCAGGGGCAGAACGGGGGGGGCCGGGCGCCGGTGGGTGACAATAGTGCAGGCGCGTGGCAAAGTGGCGGAATCGGCCCGGCACCTGCGATTCCTCTCGCGCCCTTGGCACCAAAAGAAAGCGCCCTGGGTCCGCTCACCCAGGGCGCTTCTCATGTTTCGGGTACTTCGGGTCTCGTGGTGCTCGAACTGCGTTGGCTTACTTCACCACGATCATCTTCTTCACCAGCGGCACGCCATCCACCTCGAGGCGATACAGATACACGCCTGAGGCAGCCTCCCGCCCGGTTGCTTGGACTTTGCCATCCCAATAGGCGACATACTCACCGCAAGGGACAGCGATTTTTTCCAGCGGTTGACCACCGGCCACTCCGCTTGTTCCGCCCTGCAACACCGGGGTTGCCACCACGTCCGAGAGGACGTTGTAGATCTTGAGGCTGACCCGGTACTGCTTGCCAGGCTGCGAACAGGTGGGTGCATCACCCACCGTGAACGGAATGCGAGTCTCCGGATTGAACGGGTTCGGAAAGTTCTGTCCGAGCGTCGCTCCGTTGCGGCGTACCCGTCCGTCGTCCTGCGACAGCTGGGCCTCCGCGACTCGTGGCATGAACACGCTGAGAGCGAGCACCAGACCCAGTGCTCCCCACAAACGTTTCATGGTGCTTCTCCGACTGACGAATCAGGTTCTGAGTCGACGTCTCCTTTAAGGGTGAGAAGTGCGGACCCACGGAATAGGGTCCATCGGTAAGCTAAGGACGCGCAACCCTACGCGTCAAGCAACAATCCGGCCCTACCAGCGGGACGGGGCAATACTCGACGATCCTTCTTGGCAACTTATACTCATACACATCAATGCTTTACGATATACCATATCATGTAAAACATGACACGACTCACCACTTCCCCTGCTCCCAGACTTGGAACGCTTTGAGCGGGCGGTTGTCGGGAAGGTGCACCGCGAGGAATTCGCGCAGCAGGCGCTGATGCGCCCTGGCCTCGACCGCCTCAAGGGGAACGGGAAGCCTGTCGAGCCACGAGGTGATCGCCGCCCGTGCGGCTGGTGGCAACAACCTCCCGCCAGGGGCGAGGCGCGCGCAGTCACCGCATAGCGCGCCGCCGACCGCCCCCTGAAACCGGACGTCGGCGGCCGGGTCGAGGGGCGTGTGGCATTCGGCGCATCGGTCGATCGTCGGACGAAACCCCACCTCGGCCACGAGCTGCCAGATGGCCCCCAGGGTCACACTGGCCGTGTCGTCCGGTACGGCGGCCGCCAGTTGGTCGAGGCCGCGCACCAGACTGTCGTACACCGACGGGGCCGCCTCCTCGTGCACGAGGCGCAAGACGCTCTCCACGACGGCGCTCGCGGCGGTGAAGCGGCTCAGGTCGGTGGCGATGGCCGGGCGGGCCCGCGTGACATCGAACGCGGTAAGGGCGTGCAGGTCGCGCCCAGCTTTGGTTTGGATCTGCGCCTGCCCCTCGGCGAAGAGATCGATGGCGCTCCCGAACCGCTTCTTCGAGGAGCGAGCCCCACGGGCCACCACCGACTGGACCCCGGCCTCACGCGTGGCCAGACGCAGGATAAGGCTGGACTCCAGATACGTGGCGACGTGCAGGACGACCGCGTCCGTTTGCAGCAGGGGCATGCCCGAAGTGTAGCAGCTTCCGCGCTTACCGCAGCGCCATGTCCACGCCGCCCTGCCCGGCGGCCACGCGTCGCGTCTCCACGAAGGCCGGAGAGAAAACCAGGAGCGAGGTGACCGATCCGGTGCCGTTTACGAGACAATGGAGCCGCCCGAGCTGGTCGGCCTGTCCGCTGCCGCACGACACCGACGCACCGCTGGCATTCTTGAGATCGAGCCATGCGGTGGAGCCGTTGGAGACGAACGACAGGTCATCGGCACGCACCTTGAGGATGCGGCTCGTGAAGGTGCTCAGGTTCTCCGACACCGTGACATACAAGAAACCGTCGAGCCCCAGCTTGGTGCCGGCGCCGTAGGTGCCCGTCGGCATCGGGCGGGTGAGCTGAACACGACGGGCACGCAGATCGATCTTCGCGACGGCCCCCGACGCGATGAGCGTGAACGGGAACGACGCGAAGCTCGCATCGCCACCGGCGCTCACATACGCCACATCGCCGCTCACGTTGGCCGACGCGCCACTGCCGCGTACTCCAGTGAGGACGATCGTGTCACGCGCGGTGCCGCTGTTGGGGATGCGAATGAGTCGCACATCGCCCTGCACGGCGTAGTTGGTACGGCAGTTCGCATTGGCGTCCACTACCCATGTCGCGTTGTCGTACTGGAACATGTCGGTCGGGCACAGTCCGGCATTGGCCACACGCGTGATCGTGGGCGCCGCGCTGCCGGCCACCGACACCAGCGCAATCGCGCTCGAATCGCGCAACGCCGCCGCGATGAGCGATTGCCCATTGCTGCCGCGAAAGAGCCGCGCGCGGGACGGATTGCTGCGCACGGGCAGTTGCAGCCGGCGGAACGTATTGGTGCGCACATCGGCGATGTACAGTAGGTCGCCGGCACCACGGCTCGACACCGCGAGCAAGGTGTCATTCTGCACGGTGAATCCACCCGCGTCGAACTCAGTGGACGGTGCCAGCGGCAGCTTGGTGCTCGCGGTCCCCGTGTCGCCGAGGAACGTGAATCCCGGCTGAATGAAGCCGTCGAGGACGATGATCCCACGGGGCGGCTGGGGCGTGGTGGATACGGGGTCACTGTCGGCACACGCCGCAAGGGCGAGCGTACTTGCGATCGAGGCCGTGAGTAGGCGCACCGTACGCGGCAGCATGAGGCGAACGGACGAGAAGCGGATCTGGGAGGTCATGGCGAATCGGACAGGATGTTGAGGCCACGGTGCAACAGATGCCTGAGGCGACATGTGTACGCTCGTCATCGCACGCGCGCCACGGATTACGACCGCGGCGCGAGCGTGAACGAGGCGGACCAGCCGCGCCCCGGCATGGGGAAACCACGGACCGACTGCCACTGCACGTCGGTCACGTTCTCGAGCGTCACGGCCCAGAGGGCCTCGACGCGATTGAAGCGGAGGCGCTGCGACCAGGCCACATCGGCGATGGTCACGGCCGGTAGTTCGAAGAGCGAATTGCGCGGGCCGGCGGTGTACGGTCGCCGCCCCTGAACGCGCACGTTGGTACTGATTGTGTGCGTCCCCATACGCCACGCGCCGTTGGCGGCCAGCGAATGCTGCGGGACATACGGCGTGGGAATAAGTAGCGCTCCGCTTCGTAGTTCGGAGCGATACCATGTATGCCAGGCGCTCACGGAAAACCGCGGCGTGGTCACGTCGAGCCGAGACTCGGTACCGCGCAGTCGCTCCAGCCCCACATTGGCCGGGCTCCAGCCGAAGTTGCCGGGAAACCACACGATGGCGTTGCGCGTGTCCCGCGTGACGAGCGAGCCCTCCGCTACCGCCCGCCAGCGTGCGCGCTGCCACACTGCCTTCGTACCGGCACTCGCATCGAGCGTGACCCGTTCCGGGTCGAGGGCCCGAACCGTGAGCCGCTGCGGCGATGAGAAGTACAGATCGTAGAGTGTGGGAACGCGCACCGCCTGCGCACCACGGGCCAGCAGCGACCAGGACGATCCAGCAGCCGACCCGAAGGCTCGCCACGTCGCGCCGACCGCGCCGGTTGGCTGTATACCAGCTCCCTGCACGAGGTCACTGCGTACGCCGGCATCCACAGCCAGCCGCTGTGCAAGCGAGGGCTCGCGCTGCCATCCCCACGCCGCGAAGCCACGGCTCCGGCGCTGCCGCACGGCACCGGTACCGGTGAGGTGGTCAGTACCAGCTCCTAGGCGCCAGGCCCCCCGCCATGCAGAGCCGCGCCATTCGATGTCGGCCGCCGAGGCTGTCGCCTGCGTATTGAGCACGGGGCGCTGCGGATCGCGATAGCGCAGGTCGAAATGCCGGAGTCCCGTGACGAGCAGTGTGCGGCCCGCGGCCACCTGTCCTCGCAGGAAGACGCGGGCGGTGCGCGCGCGATCTTCGTCGTACGCGCGCACATTCGCTGCGCCGACCATGCCACGATCGCCAAGGGACGCCAGCGCCATCCAGTGCGCGCGCCCATTCATCGCACTGGCGGTGAAGACCGTGCGCGACTCGTCGTTGTTGACGCGTGATTCACGGACAGGCGCTTGTCCGGCCGTATTGACGAATGTGAAATCATTGACCGCGCGACGGTGCGAGAGCGCACTCTGCCAGCGCGTGTCACCGCGCGTACCGGTATACGAGCCTTCGGCCGCCACCTGGCCGAACGCGCCAGTGTGCACGGCAAGCACCCGGTTCGCCGCAGAGGCAAGCGCCAGCACGCCACCATTGGCCCCACTGCCGACGTTCACCGGATCAGCGCCAGGCGTCACCGTGATCGATTGCAGCGCGGCGAGCGGCAGGTCAGAGACGTCGGCCAGACCAGTTGCCGGATCGTTGAGCGGTAGCCCATCGAGCGTGATCACCACCTGCTCCCGTCGAGCGCCCCGTAACGACAGCCCTGTCTCGCCACGCGCCGATCGTAGCGACGTGTACGGCAGGAGAGCCAGAACGCCGTTCATGGCCGTCGTGCCACGTTCGCGCGCCGCCCTCGCGCTGATGCTCGCCGGCGCCACGCCTGCTCGCGGCGCGACCGGTGCATCGGCCACGACGCGTTGGGTAGCGAGTTGCGCCATTTCGCTCGGCCGGTCGCTCGAGTCACGCGTGCTTCCCAGCAGACGCGGCGTCATGGCGACCGTGATGGTGCGCTCTCCTGCTCCGCTCGCCGGTGTGCCCAGCATCACCGTACGGGGGTGGTAGCCGAGACGTGCGACGCGCAGCTCGGCGGCTACATGACGCAGCGACACACACGCGTCGTCGAGCGTACGAGACGCCCCATTAGAAAAACGCAGCTGTGCACCGACGAGTGGCGCCCCACTGAGGGCATCACGCACACAGAGCCACACACTGTCCCCAGATACCGGCGGCTGCATCAAGCCGACGAGGAGGACCACGGCGCGCATCATCGCGATCGCCCGCGCCCGCGAAGCGGCAGCAGCGCAGGCACACCGACGGCCGGATCACGGGTCACCACGAGCGGCCAGTTGTACACGGCTTCGAGAATCTCTCCGCGCATCACGGCGTTCACATCGCCGGCTGCCGCGACCCGACCGTGATCGAGGAGCACGATGTGTTCGGCAAACCGCGCCACCAGGTTGAGCTGGTGGCTCACGAGCAGCACGGTGCGTCCCTCCTTCGCGAGCGCATCCACCAGTTCGAACACGGCCATCTCATGCGCGATGTCGAGAAAGGTGGTGGGCTCGTCGAGCACGAGGACGCGCGTATCCTGCGCGAGCGCGCGGGCGATGCGCACCCGCTGCCACTCGCCGCCCGACAGCGAGTCGGTGGTGCGATCGATCGCGTCGGCGATGCCGGCCTTGACCAGCGATTCTTCCACGAGGGCGCGATCGAAATCGGAGGGGGCACCGAACGCACCACGGCACGCATGTCGCCCGAGCATGACGAATTCCCGCACGAAGAGCGGCATTCCCGGTTCCTCGCGCTGCGTGACGATGGCCACCTGCTGGGCCAAGGCGCGCGCGTCGAGCGGCGCGATATCGCGGTCATCGAGCAGCACACGCCCCGCAATAACCGGTGCCCGGCGCAACAGCGTGCGTACGAGGCTACTCTTGCCACTGCCGTTGGGCCCGACCACCGCGGTAACCAGGCCAGGGTGCGCGGTGAATGTCACCTGCTGCAGGGCCGGCAGGGGGCGCCCGGCGTACTGCACCCTGATGCCATCGAACGCGAGGGCGGCGCCAACGCGCGGCGCTGAACCGGGTGCGGTCATGGCGCCACCTTGCGGAGCTGCGACAGGAAGAACGGCACCCCGACGAGGGCCGTGACCGCTCCCAGCGGCAGTTCCGCCGGCGCGCGGACCGTGCGCGCGAGCAGATCGGCCGCCACGAGCAGCACGGCGCCGTAGAGCGCCGACAGCAGCAACATGGGGCGATGCTGACGCGCGCCGAACGCCCGGGCGAGATTGGGGACGACGAGCCCCACGAATCCGACAAGTCCGGCGGCCGCCACGGTCGCTGCAGCGAGCCAGCTGCTCACGAGGAAGATGTGGCGCGAGGCGCGATCGACATCGACGCCAAGGGCCGCCGCGGGCTCGCTGCCAAGCGCCAGCACATCGAGTTCGCGCGCGCGCCAGACGAGCACCGTGCCCAGCAGCAGCAACGCCGCCGCACTCCGCCCTACGCTGCCCCACGACGCGTCGGCAGCGCTCCCCATCATCCACCACAACGCGCCACGCAACCGTTCGGGGGGCGCATCGGCCAGTGCCACGAGAATCGCCGCGTTGGCGAAGGCGCCCACAACCACCCCCGCCATGAGCAACAGGCGCGTATCGCCGCTCCCGCCGACGACGCGCGCCAGCGCCGTGACCACCAGCGTGGCGACAGCCGCCCCGGCAAACGCACACGCGGTAATCACGGCAGGCACCTGAACGCCGAAGGCCATCGCCATCACCGCACCGACGGCTGCCCCACCCGATACGCCGAGCAGATAGGGCTCGGCGAGCGGATTACGCATGGTGCCCTGCAATGCACCGCCGCTCATGGCGAGGCCGGCGCCGACCAACGCGGCCAGCAACACGCGCGGCAGACGCAGCTCGCGCACGATGCTCACGTTCGCCGGGTCGCCCACACCACGCAGCGCGTCGGTGACCGTGCCCAACGGCAGCGACACGGCACCAAAGGCAATGGCGAAGACGGACACGCCAACGAGCAGCGCGAGCCCGAGTATCCATGGCCATGCGCCGCGCGGCGCGGCCGACGTACGCGGTGCCACGGTCATCGCAGCGAATCGGCGAGTGCGGGGTGGAGCGCGCGTGCCAATTGCACGGCCGCCATGCCAAGCACCACCGACGGACGTCCGGTGACCGCCGGATCGTGCTGCACGAAGCGTTTGGCGCGCACCGCGGGTAGCGCCCGCCATGTGTTGTCCGTGCCGAACGCCATGGCTTGCTTCTCGCTCACCATCACGAGCGTGGGGGCGCGCGCGATGATCTCCTCCATGCTCACCGACGGCGACGGCTGCGCCATGTCGTGAAAGACATTGCGCGCCCCGGCGATCTCGAGCAGCTCGTCCATGTAGCTGCCTCCACCGATGACCATGGGGGGCGTGCTCCACACGGGCCACACCACGGCCGGCCGCGACGTGATCCGCTGCGTGAGCGCTGCGACGCGATCGAGGGTCCGCTGCACCGAGTCGCTCACCATCGTCGCACGTTCGGTCGCCCCGAGGGCGATGCCCAGGATCCGCAACTGCACATGGAACTGCGCGATCCGATCGACACGCAAGGCGATGGTACGAATGCCGGCCCGCGCCAGCGCCTCGGCCACCGCGCGGTTCTCCGCCGTAGCATAGAGGATTACGAGCGTGGGCTTGGTCGCCAGCACCGCCTCAACAGCGGGACGGATGCCGTCGCCGATGGCGGGAATACGTGACACGTCGGCCGGATACTGATCCCAGCGCGACCGCCCGACGAGCTTCGACTCCGCCCCGATGGCGAAGATGGCTTCGGTAGCCGCGGGATTGAGGGAGACCACGCGACTCGCGTAACTCGCATCGGTGGGAAGCGGCGCCCCGAAATCGTCAGTGTCGGCGGGCGTGGCCACACGCGCTGCGCCCGCGTGCACCGATGGTGCGCGCGCGGAGACGGCCGCCGTATCGGCCGCCGTTGAACGTTCGGACGTGGTGCACGCAGCGACAGCGGCGCCCGCAACGAGCACCACCCACCGACAGGCACGGCGTTCCAATCGTGGGTGAGGAAACACGAACGGGCGTCCTCTCCCACGAGAAGACGCCCGAGCAGGCGCGACGAGTGAACCGAACCGGTCACATCGTCGCGTTTGCACGAGCCCCCCCTCGAGGGTCTTCGTCAAGAATAGAGAGCGCGGGTCGTCTCCTGGCTCCGGGCCACGACACCCACCTTCCCGGTTCGCTGACCAGTGGTGCTTCGAGTGTCGCTGCTGTGCAGGCATGCCTGCACAGAGCCCGTTACAGTGGCGGGGCCGCGCCGGTATCGCACCGGCTTCCGTGTCCCGCGCTCGGAATCAGTTGTCCGTCGCACCGTATGTGCGACCGTTCGAACCTACCGTCCAGAGGAAGCGTCGGCAAGCGCTTGTGTGAGCGCCGCCTTCAACTCGGCGCGTCGCGCCTCGTATGCCGCCGTGACCGCGGCGGAGGGGGCCTCCTGCCGGGCATAGACGGCATCGAGCGCCGCGATCTCCTGCGCGAGACGATCACGGAGCGGCACATCGGGCTCCTGTGGACGGAGCGTGGGCTCCACGCGCCCACGCTTCGCGGCCGCCCGCTGCATGCTGCGCGCGAGGCTCATCATCATGAGAAAACCGACCGCCACGAGCAAGCCGGCGATGTACAGATTGCGCCCTGACGTGGCGCCGGCGGGCACTTCCACCACGAGGTCGGCATCGGCCTTCACGTCCTGTGCGAGGAACCGACGGAAGTTGCGCCGCTCGAGCGTGACAGGATCCACCGCCGCGAAGCCCTGCCCCTTCACGTCACCCTGCGCCTCCTCCACGAGCACCTCGAACACCACCACCGGTCGCTCAGCGCGCACACGCAACGGGAAGCTGCTCGACGGTAGCTTGTACGAAAACGCGACTTGCTTGACGCCTGGCGCGATGGGGGCGAACACGTTCACACGGCCATTCTGCGCCGCGAACGCATCGGGGGAGATCTCTCCTTCGTTGGCTCGCACATCGATGGCCGCAGCTGGAATGGCGACGCTCCAGGTGGGCGGCGCGTTCTGCTGCTCCGCCGTGACCAGGGTGACCAGGCTGTCGTTGGAGAGCTCGAACACCTCGACGATCGTGCGCATGTCGGCGCTGTCGGCCTTGCTCACGATGAGATGGCGGCCCTTCACCGACATCGGGAACGTGCGCGAGGTGGTATCGAATACCGTGATCTCGGCGGCATCACCGGCGGCGTTGGCGTCACGCAACGGCGCGGTGAAGTACGCGATGCCACCATACGTCGTGGACGCGAAGTACACCGCGTCACCAGTGCCGAACGGCTTGTAAGCAAAGCGATATCCACCCGCGGCATCGCTGCGCACGGAGTCGATGGGCCCCGCCGTATCCTTCCCCACGCGATGCAGGGTGACCCAGAGGTTGCGTGCCGGGCCCATGCCCGTGGAATCGCCACCGACTCTGGTGGGGATGCGTACCCGTCCCTGCACGGTGCGTGCGGTAGCCGTGGAGGGCGACTGTGCCTGCGAGGAGCGTGCAGCGAAGAGCGAGGCACTGACGGCGAACAGCGCACCGAGCGCGATGAAGCGCACGCGCTGAACCGAGGCGGGGAGTTGCAGGCGAGTCATGAAGGCAGGTGGGGAGGGACGAAAACGCGCACCCGGAAATCTAGGGCGTGAATTTGCCGAAATCCTCCGGCCGGAGGTTTTCGAGGTATGCCTGCAACTGTTCGGTGCTGAGTTGCGGACCGAAGCCCGAACTATCGGTCTCGGAACCGGTATCCTCACCATCGTCCGCCTCCATGGCGGTGAGCAACCCGACCGGCGCAAAGATGGGGGCGGAGAGCCGTAACGCGATGGCGATGCTGTCGGAGGGTCGGGCATCGACCGCCACCAACCCCTTCGCCCCATCGAGCTGCATTTCAGCGAAATAGGTGTTCTTCTCGACGCGAGTGATGTTCACGCGCCGCAGGGTCCCACCGAGCCCCGTGATAAGCGTCTTGCAGAGATCGTGCGTGAGCGGCCGTTCGCGCTTGAGATCATTCATCTGCACGAGGATGGACTCGGCTTCCGGCTTGCCGATCCAGATCGGCAGGAGCCGGGTCCCCGCTTTCTCACGCAGGATGACCACGTAGGAATTGGTCGCGCTGTCGAGCCCGAGGCGGGCCACCGTGACTTCCACCATGCTTACGCTCCGGATGGGCGCCGAGCGGCACGCCGAATAACTGGCCGTACCGCCGATCGGATATAGCAAACCGACCGCCGGAGTGCCACGCTGCACGGTCCGTGCACGGCACCTCGGCGGTCGGTTTTGATACCCGGAAGGTTAGCGGACGGCCTTCTTGAGGGCCGCGACGCGGTCGGTGCGTTCCCAGGTGAAGGTCGTACGGGCCGAGCGGCCACGTCCGATCGTCTCCGGCTTACGCCCGAAGTGCCCGTACGCCGCCGTCGCTTGGTAGATCGGCTTGCGCAGGTCGAGCGCCTTGCTGATGCCACGCGGCGTGAGGTCGAACACCTCCTTCACGGCCGCTTCGATGACGGCATCGGGTACGGCGCCGGTCCCGAAGGTCTGCACGTACACCGACACCGGCTCAGCCACACCGATCGCATAGGCCACCTGCACTTCACAGCGACGGGCCAACTTGGCCGCGACGATGTTCTTCGCCACCCAACGCGCCGCGTAGCAGGCCGAGCGATCGACCTTGGAGGGATCCTTGCCGCTGAACGCGCCGCCACCATGACGGCCCATGCCGCCGTAGGTATCGACGATGATCTTGCGGCCGGTGAGGCCGGCATCGCCCTGCGGGCCGCCGATGACGAAGCGCCCCGTGGGATTGATGTGCGTCTTCATGCGACGCGCCACGAACTCCTCGGGGATGGTCGCCATGATCACATCATCGAGGATGGCGCGACGCAGCTTGGTGTTGGACACCTTCTCATCATGCTGCGTGGAGATGACGACCGTGTCCACGGCGACCGGGCGGTCGTTCTCGTACACCACGGTGACCTGCGCCTTGCCGTCGGGGCGAAGCCAGGGCAGCGTGCCGTCCTTTCGCAGCACCGACAGGCGATGCGTGAGCGCATGCGCGAGCTGGATGGGGAGCGGCATGAACTCCGGCGTTTCATCAGTCGCGTAGCCGAACATCATCCCCTGGTCGCCAGCGCCACCGGTATCCACACCCTGCGCGATGTCGGGCGACTGCCGGTCGATCGTGCTCATCACCGCGCACGTCTTCGAATCGAAACCGAAGTTCGCGTCGTTGTACCCGATGCCGTCGATGGTCTGGCGGACGATTTCGGGGAGATGCACGTACGCCGACGTGGTGATCTCACCGGCAATTACGGCAAGCCCCGTGGTGACGAGCGTCTCGCACGCCACGCGGGCCGCGGGATCTTCGCTGAGAATGGCATCGAGAACGGCATCGGAGATCTGGTCAGCGATCTTGTCCGGGTGCCCCTCGGTGACGGACTCCGACGTGAAGAGATGACGATCGGCCACGGTGTGAAGCGCTCGTGTTGAGTGGTGAGTGAAACGACAGGCGTAGACTAGCCTTGGCGGGCAACCGGGACAACTGGACGCGGGCAACGCGGGGCGTTAAGCCGACCGGCCGCCGGCGGGTCAGCCCATCTCGGCACGGAGGCGCCGACGCAGCAGGACTTCCGCTTCGCGCGCCGTGCTGGCGGCCATAGCGGCCTGCGCGGCGTCGGCGGCGGCCTCGGCCCGCACCCCGCGGATGACCCGCTTCACATCGGCCACCGCGCGGGGCGCGACGCTGAGCTGACGAAGCCCCAGCCCCAGCAACGCGAACACCGACAGCGGCTGCGACGCCATTTCACCGCAGACGCACACGTCGATGCCGTGGGCGGCGCCGGTGGCCTGCACCTGGGCCATGAGTCGCAGAACGGCCGGATGAAACGGCGTATAGCGCGGGGCAAGGTTGGCGTTGCCCCGGTCGACGGCCAGCATGTACTGCACCAGGTCGTTGGACCCGATGGAGAAGAAATCCACGTCCCGCACGAGGGTATCACACGCCACGGCCGCCGCAGGGGTTTCGATCATCACGCCCAGCGGAACATCGTCGCGGAACGGCACACGCCGCGCCGCCAGCTCTTCGACGCACTCGCTGATGAGCTGCCGCGTCTCGCGCACTTCGTCGACGGTGACGACGAGCGGCAACATGATGCGCAGGTCTCCGTGCACCGCTGCGCGCAGCAGCGCGCGCAGCTGCACCTTGAACAACTCGCTCTCGTCGAGGCACATGCGGATGGCGCGCCAGCCGAGAAACGGATTCGCCTCGTGCGGAAAGCCGCCGACGGGCAGCTTGTCTCCGCCCACATCGAATGTACGAATGACGACCGTCTTGCCGCCGAAGGCCTGCACGACGCGCTTGTAGGCGCGATACTGCTCGTCCTCGTCGGGCATACTCGCGCGGCCCACGACGAGGAACTCGGTGCGCATGAGTCCCACCCCTTCGGCACCACTGTCGGCACCGAAATCGGCTTCCTCGGGGATGTCGACGTTGGCCCGCACCACGAGGTGCACGCCATCGCGGGTCACCGGCTCACTCATCGCGAGTTCGCGAATCACATCGGCGCGGCCCTCCTCGTCCGCCACGCGCTGCCGCGCCTCTTCGACTTCGGCCTCGCTCGGCGACACGACGAGTGTCCCCTCAGCCCCGTCGAGAATGGCGACTTCCCCGCCCTGCAGGACCGAGAGGGCCTGACGCAGACCCACCACGGCGGGCAAGCCAAGGGACCGCGCGAGAATGGCCACGTGAGCCGTCGCCGTGCCCGCCTCGGTAGCGATCGCCGCGATGCACTCGCGGTCGAGCTGCATCGTGAGCGACGGCGTGAGGTCGTGCGTGACAAGGATGGTGTTGCTGCCACGCGGGACGTCGACCGGATCGTGATCAGGGAGGTCCAGCAGCAGGGAGAGCACCCGGATGTGCACATCGGTGAGGTCTCCCACCTTTTCGCGCAACATGGGAGCACTGGAACGCGCGAAATGCTGCCGCCACTCGAGCAGCACAATGTCGAACGCCTTCTCCGCACCGAGGTTCTTGCGGATGAGCGCGATCGTGCTGTTGGTCAGCTCCCCGTCGTCGAGGATGGAGAGCTGCACGTCGAAGATGGCCGCTTCCTTGGGACCGGTCTGCGCTTCGGTGCGCGCGCGCAAGTGCCGCAACCGTTCCCGCGCCTTCTCCACGGCGTCCCGGAAGCGCGCGATCTCCACGTCGATGCCATCGTCATCGACGAGCCGATGACGCACCTCGGGCACCTCCCAGCGCAGGAGATGCACGGGGCCCACGACGATCCCCGGCGACGCGGGAATGCCGCGGAGGACCGACAGCACTCAGCTCTCTCCGAACCGGGACGCGACCAACGCCGCAAGCGCATCGAGCGCCTCGTCGGCATCGGCTCCGGTGGCCTTGAGCGTAATGGAGGCGCCGTATTCGGCGGCCAGCATCATGACGCCCATGATGCTCTTGCCATTGACCTCGAGGTCATCGCGCGAGATGGTGATGTCGCACTTGAACTTCGAGGCCGCCTTCACCATTTCGGCCGCGGGTCGTGCGTGCAGGCCATGCTTGTTCACGATTTGGACGGATCGTTCAGCCATCAACGGACCACCGAGTAGAGGACGAAGGCCGCGAGCAACAACAGGACCACGCGCCACCCCTCGGCACGGCCCTGCAGTCGCACGAGGAGTACTGCCAGCACGGGCGTGGCAACCGCCACGCCCATGGGAATGGGCGAGAGGGGCGGCTGCCCGCCGATCGCCCGATGCACCGCCAGCGGCAGGGCGAGACCGCCGAGTACCGCCGATACCCGACCAATGTAGCGCGGACCATGCTGCAGCACCGGGTGCCCCATCGCCGTGGCCACCCGGAGCCCGTGTTGCCAGCCGGCGCGCAGCCCCCAATCGCGAAGCCCGAGATGGCCGATGTTGTACAGAACGAGGAACCCAAAGACCACTCCGAGCGGCGACCATCCGAAGCCGAACAGGAGCAGCGCCACGAGTGAACAGGCCGGCAGCCAGGCGGCCCACACGAGGCGATCGCCGAGGCTTCCCAGCGGGCCACACAGTGCCGTGCGGAACCGCTCGATACGGGCGGCCGGCACCTGCTCCAGCTCGGCCCGCGCGAGCGCACCGACGGCCAGACTCGCGAGGTAGGGGTGGGCGTTGAAGTAGACGGACTGCCGCGCCAGTGCGTCCTTGTACGGCTGTCCCTCGGGGCCCCCGGGGAGTTGGCGCAACGCGGGCTCTACACAGAACCCCATGCCGTTGCCCACCAGAATCTCGTAATTCCACGACCCCTGAATGGCGAGGCAGCGCAGGAGCATGGAGAGCCGCAGCGCGGTAGGGAGCTCCGGCGGCGGCAGGGTGCCCGGCACCGGCATACTCACCGTGTCGGTGCGGAGCGCGGGGTTGTTGAGACCGGTATCAGGCACCGACCACCACCAGCAATGTGCCAACGGCCAGCGCGGCCACGAACAGGCGTCGCGTGCCGCTGATCGCGTGGAAGTCCTTCCACACGGCAGCGGCGGCCACCCCGACGACGGCGGTGATGATGATCGCCCGCGACAGATCCTCGCCCACGCTCCAGCGGGCGTTCACGAGCACGGCCAGTGGGCGGGCGACGAGAATCATGAGCGCGCCGAGCACGGTTCCACGGGCCAGATCGAGCGTCATGCCGAACACCTGCAGCCCGATCACGGTTTTGCGGGAACCGGCGGCCAGCTGATCGAGTCTGGGGCGCGCGAACCCGGCGATGATCTGGCGCTGCTTCACCATGGTCCAACCGCCGATCCATCCCGTCGCGATCCCCACGAGCACCGCCACGGCAAAGGCGCCGACATCGGGGAACGACGAACTGGTGGCGCCGACCGAGGCCACCGCCCCGGCTGCCACCGAGGCGCTCCCCCACTCCGGATAGCGCGACGCGCCCACCGGGAGCGATTCGAGCGCCAGGCACTCGAGTGCGGTCCCGCAGACGAGCCCGGCCTCCGGTGCACCCAGAAAAGCGCCGCCGAGTGTCGCCCCCACGATAGGGCGCGAGATCATCGCCTGCGGAAAGCTCACGACGTCGAGTCCCACCACGCCGGCAAGCAGCGCGAGGGGGACCAGGTCGAGCAGGGCTGCCAGCAGCTCCATCAGGCGGAGGCCGACGAGGCGAGCAGTTCGTTGAGGGGCACGGCGCGGGCCGTGGGCACGTCCTGCGCCGTCACCTCGACCCCCTGGGATTCGATCGCCCGCAGGCCGGCTTCCTCGGCCCCGGTGAGAAACACGTAACGCAATCGTCCCGTGCGACCGGGCGAATGATGGACGCCCCCCACATTCACCGCACGAATATGCCCCGGTGCAGCCTTCACGAGCCGCTGCATCGTGCCGATATCGCCCACCAGCACGATCCCGGGCTGCGGATTGCGGTCGAAGTCCGCCAGCCGCTCGGCGGCGTCGTCGACCGTGTGGAAGTGCACCGACATCTCAGGGGGCACGCCCATGCGGTACAACTCCTGTTCCCACTCACTGGAGGCGACATCGTCATCCACGAGCACGATGAACCGAAGCTCGAGTGGCTGCCCCCATCCCACGACCACCTGGCCGTGAATGAGACGATCGTCGATGCGGTAGAGCGCGATGGGCATACGGAATGAAGACGCGAAACGTCGAACGATCAGGCGACGGCGGGGATGGCCCCATGGACGACCATGGACGCGCGTCCACGATCGAGGGCCGACTGCAGGGCCTGCACGGGATCTTCGTGATCCTGCATGGCGAAGTCGAGGAGCAGCGACAGATTGACGCCGGTCACGAGCAGGACCCCCGGGCGCTCCCGAATCATGCGACGGACCGCCATGGTGCAACTGCCGGCCGGTAGATCGGTGAAAATCACGCGGGCGCCGGTGCTGTCGAGGGCCTGCGCGAGCGTGCCCTGAATGTCGTCGAGACAGAGCCCGGTATTGGAGATGGCGACGAACTGCGCCCCCCGTCCGGTGATCTGTTCGACCGCCGAAATGATCCCCGACGCGAACGTGCCATGGCCGGCCACGATTCCGCGCACGGTGGAGACCGCAGCGGTGTCTGCGCTCACCTCAGTCACTACTCGTCGTCCTCCTGCAGGTACCGCTGCACGTCGGACTTCCGGCGCATCTGGCCGATGAGTCGCTCATTGAACGCGGTCGCGGTGTCGTACCCGCGATAATAGCGCAGGAGATGGTTCATCGCGATCACTTCCGCGATGACGGTGATGTTCTTTCCGGGATTGAGATGCACCGTAATCTTGGGGATCTCGACCCCGAGAATATCGATGGTCTGCACGTCGAGCCCAGTGCGATCGACCTGGGCATCAGCGTCCCACTCTTCGAGTACCACAACGACCTCGAGTCGCTTCTGCTGGCGCACGGCATGAATGCCGAAGATCGCGGGAACGTCGAGCAAGCCGACCCCGCGAATCTCCATGAAATGCCGCTGCAGTTCGTGCCCCTTGCCGATGAGCACGTCGTTGCCGCGCCGCGACACGAATACGAGATCGTCGGCCACAAGCCGATGCCCCCGTTCGACGAGGTCGAGGACGCATTCCGACTTGCCGATGCCACTCTTGCCGGTGAAGAAGAGCCCCACGCCGTACACGTCGGCGAGCGACCCGTGCATGGTGGTGGTGGGCGCGAACTGGTCGGCGAGGAAGGGCTTGATGAGGCGATAGAACTCGGCCGTTTTGAGACGAGAGCGCAGAATCGTCACCCCGGCGTCTTCGGCGAGCCGCATGAACGGCTCGGGCGGCTCGAGCGCCTTGGTGATGAAGGCGCAGGGAATGGGGAAACCGAAGAACTGCTCGAGGTTGGCGGCGCGCGGCACCGAATCGAGCGACTGCAGGTAGGTGATCTCGGTTTCGCCGAGGACCTGAATACGCTGGTACGGAAACCGGTTGATGTAGCCGGCGAGGACGAGCCCCGGGCTGGATGCCTCGGGGCTCGTGATCTCTCGTTCGAGACCGGTGGCCGGGCCGAGCAGCTCCAGTTCGAGCACATCCTTCATGCGCTCGTAGAGCGTGCCCACGGTCAGGCGTTTTGTCACCCGGTGCGGTCTCCAGCACGGGGGCTGCGACGCGAGCGACGGACGCGCGCGACCTGGCTTTCGAGACGCTGGACGGCGGTGCTGAGCGCCGGCGCAAAGGCGCGGTCGTCAGCCACGGCGAAGAGCTCACGGTGTCGGGATCCCCGCAGCACGATTTCGACGCGACGGGTCTGTCCGTCGCCGACGAATCGGACGATGGCATTGGCGACGTTGTGCAGTCGCGCGGCCAGTTTGCGGATGGCCTTTTCGGCCTGGGCGCGAAGCGTTTCGGACACTTCGGCGTGGTGCGCGTGCAGGATGATCTCCATCAGCGACCTTCCTCCCTTCCCACGACCTCACGGAGGTGGGCTTCGGTCTCCTTCGCGGCGTTCGCCCAGGTGAAGCCCTCGGCGAAGCGTCGTGCATTGGCCCCCAGGCGTTCGACGAGCGTCCGCTCGTCGCTGAGGCGCCGCATGCAGGCAGCCATCGCAGCCACGTCGCCGTGGGGCACGAGAAATCCGGTTTCGTCGTGCTTCACGGACTCGCGGATACCCGGGGAGTTCGACGCAATCACCGGGGTGCCGCTCGCAGCTGCTTCCAGGTTCGTGATTCCCCACCCCTCCTTTGGTGATGCGAAAACCGTCGCCCACGCTCGTCGCAGCAGGGCGCACTTCTCAGTCTCGTCAATACGACCCAAAAACCGTACCCGCGACGCCACCCCAAGGGTTCCTGCCAGGCGTTCGAGTTCGGGACGGAACTCGCCCGCGCCGGCAATTTCGAGGGTGGCTTCAGGGAGCTGACTGGCGGCGAATGCCCTGACGACCAGATCGACTCCCTTATACTTCTTCAGGCGCCCGAGATACGCAAATACGGGGCGCGGCGCGCGCATGGCGGGGTCAGGCGTGTAATGGGTACAGTCGATGCCTGGGAAGATGACGCGGATGCGATCGGCCGCGATCCCGCGCTGCACGAGATCCGCCTTCGTGCTCTCACTGATCGCCTCGAAGGCGTACCCGCGATAGAACCACGGCAGGGGCTTCTCGGACAGCCAAACCGCCGCGGCCAGCGGGGCGGCCAACTCCTGAAACGCCGTGCCGCCGAACAGGTGGGGCACCAGCCCGACCAGTTTGGGGAGCCGCCAGGTTGGCGTGTAGAGCGGCACCTTGTTGATGTCTTCGACCACCACGTCGAAGCCGCGCTGGACCAGGTGCGTGTGCCAGTACCGACGAGCCAGAAATGGGAATGTCTGGCGAGTACCGACCCGATGGACCTCGATGCCATCGAGGGTGGCGCGCGGCGGACAGCCGGGCCAACCTCCGCAGAGCAACACGACCTCGTGGCCCGCGGCGGCGAGACGACCGAAGATCTCGTGCAGATGAATCTCGGCGCCACCGGCCAGCGGATTGTCACGGCACTGCCAGTTGATCACGGCAATGCGCAGACGCGAACCGGCCACGAGCCCGGCCATCGTCACAGCTTGCCGAGCTTACGGGCGTAGGCGTCGAGCACGCCGTTGACGAAGCGCGCGCTACGTTCGGTGCCGTAGCGCTCGGCGAGGTGCACCGCTTCCTGCAGCACCACTTTCACCGGCGCTTCGTCCCGGGCCAACTCAGCCGCCGCCAGCCGCAGCACACTGCGCTCGATGGCTCCGAGGCGTTCGAGGCGCCAGTTGTTGGTCACCTCGGCCAGCGCCGCATCGAGCTGAGTGCCACGATCGGCCACAGTGGCCACCAGGCGTGACGCGAAAGCGCGCTCTTCGGGATCGATGGCCAGATCATCGAACACGGTGGTCGCGATGCGGCGAAGCTGCGCCTGGTCACGGAGGTCGGCCGCGTACAAGGCCTGCAGGGCACGGGCGCGCCCCCGCGTCTCGACGCGCTCAGTACGGGTGTTGGGTTTGCCGCGCGTGCGCTTGCCCGTCTTGGGCAACAGCGGTTCCTGGACGGGACCGTCCCAGAAGTTATCGTCGTGCAGGGAACTCATGCGTCGGCCTCGTCGCCTTCGTCATGCGCGAAGGCGCGATCACACACGTCGAGCACCTCGAGCGCGGCGAGGGCCGCATCCTCGCCCTTGTTGCCGTGGGCGCCACCGGCACGCGCTTCGGCCTGCGCCATGGTGTCGGTGGTGAGCAGGCCGAGCCCGACGGGCACCTCGAAATCCCGCGAGGCCTCCATCAGGCCACGTGACGCTTCGCCGGCCACGAAATCGAAGTGCGGCGTGTCGCCGCGAATGACGGCACCGACCACCACGGCTGCGTCGTACTTGCCGGTGGCAAGGGCGCGACGGACGGCCACGGGTAGCTCCCACGCACCGGGGACCCACACCACGTCGACGTCATCGAAGGCGACCCCCTTGGCCACCAGCGTGCTCACGGCGCCCTCGGCGAGCGGCACCGTGATGCTTTCGTTGAAGCGGCTTGCCACGACGACGATGCGCCGGCCCTCGCCGCGCGGTTCTCCAGAAAATTCAGCCACGTCGATCTCAGAGGGCGAAGAGGTGTCCAAGCTTGGTGCGCTTGGTCTCAAGATAGGAAGCGTTCTCACTCGTCGACGGGGCCTCGATGCGCACCCGGTCCTTGAGCACGAGGCCGTAGCCATCGAGCCCGACGAGCTTGCGCGGGTTGTTGGTCAGAATGCGGATGGAGCGCACGCCGAGGTCGAGCAGGATCTGCGCCCCGATACCGTAGTTGCGGAGGTCGGGGGCGAAGCCGAGCCGTTCGTTGGCCTCGACGGTGTCCGCCCCGCGATCCTGCAATTCGTACGCCTTGATCTTGTTGAGCAGGCCGATGCCCCGCCCTTCCTGATCGAGGTACACGATGACGCCGCGGCCCTCGGTGCGGATCATGTCCATGGCCGTCTCGAGCTGCCACCCGCAATCACACCGGCGCGAGTGGAACACGTCACCGGTGAGACACTTGCTGTGCATGCGCACGAGAATATCCTCGCCCTCGTTCACATCGCCGTACACGAGCGCGATGTGTTCGCGGCTGTCCACATCATTGCGGTAGCCCATGACGCGCCATTCGCCGAAATCGGTGGGAAGGCGCGCGTCGGCCGCGCGGTGGACAAGCCGTTCGTGGCGCAGCCGATAGGCCACGAGCTGCGCGATGGTGATAAAGGTGAGCCCGTGCTGCTTGGCGTACACCTCGAGCTGGGGGCGACGCGCGGTGGTGCCGTCCTTGTTCAAGATCTCGCAGATCACGCCCGCAGGGCGCTGGCCGGCAAGGCGGGCGAGATCGACCGCGGCTTCCGTGTGGCCCACGCGCTGCAGCACCCCTCCATTGCGGGCGCGCAACGGATGGATGTGGCCGGGCACCCGGAGATCGCTGCGCGTGGCGTCGGGGGCGACCGCCACGCGGATGGTCGTCGCGCGATCACTCGCACTGATCCCCGTGCTCACCCCGAATTTGGCCGCCGCATCGATACTCACCGTGAAGGCGGTGCTCATCGCCTCGGTGTTGTGGTCGACCTGCATCTCGAGCCCAAGCCGGTCGGCCCACTCGTTGGTCATGGCGAGACAGATCATGCCCTTCGCTTCGAGCATGAAGTTCACCATCTCCGGCGTGACGAGTTCGGCCGCGCAGACGAGGTCGCCCTCGTTTTCGCGATCTTCGTCATCGGCCACCACGACGAACTTGCCGGCGGCGATATCGGCGAGCGCCTGCTCGACCGTGCCGAACACAGGTTCGTCGTGCTCTTCAGCCTGCTCGGCGGCAGGCGACTGGTTGTCCTGCGTCATGCCTGCAACTCCTGAAGGGCTGCCGCGATGGACGGCGCACCCGATGCGCGCAGCCACGGTGACAGCAGTCGTTCCACGTGCTTCGCGAGCACGTCGGCTTCCACGTGAACCGACACGCCCGGCGCAAGCACGCCCAGCGCCGTGTGCCGGCGGGTGTATTCGATGATGGACAGCTGAATGCCGGTGGGCAGCAACTCGTTCACGGTGAGGCTCACGCCGTTCACCGCCACCGAGCCCTTGTCCACCATGAGGAGACGCATGGACTCGGGGAGTTCCACGTCGATGAGCCACGCGTCACCGGCGTCACGCGTATCGAGCACGCGACCGAGCCCGTCCACATGGCCGAGCACGAGATGCCCACCAAGGCGATCGCCCAACTTCATGGCGCGCTCAAGGTTCACGCGGTCACCGGCCTGCCAGCTGTCGATGGTGGTGCGACCGAGCGTAGTGACGACGGCCGCCACGGTAAACCACCCGTGACCTTCGGTGGTCACGCCGTGTTCGCGCACGGTGAGACAGGCCCCGTTCACGGCGATGCTTTCGCCGTCGGTGAGGTCGGTGTAGCGGCTCGCAATGCGCAATTCGCGCCCGGCCGGCGTATCGGCGACGTGCTCAATGAGCCCCACGTCGTCCACGAGCCCCGTGAACATCCTGTCGTCAGTCTCCGGAAACAGCGTAACGGGTCATCAGATCGGCACCGAACACGCGGCGCTCGAGCACAGTGAGGCGCGGCGCCACGTCGGCGTCGTGCCCCGGTAGTGCGGCAAAGGCCGGCGTGGCCCCTGCCCCCAGAATGACCGGAGCCTGAAAGATAATCAGGTGGTGGACGAGACCGGCGGCCATGAGGGCGGACGCGATTCCAGCGCCTCCCTCGACGAACAGGTGGCCGATACCGGCGGTGCGCAGCCCGCACAGGGCGGCCGTGAGGTTCGTGGCTGCGTGATTGATCACGCCCGCGGCCTGAAACGCCTCCTGTCTCTCGCGCGGGGCCGCATCGAAGGGGGCCGTCACCACGTAGAGCGGGATCTCGCGGGCGCTTCGTACCAGCCGGCTGTCGAGCGGGAGACGGCCCCGACGGTCGAACACGACACGGCCCGGAGGCACACGGGGCGGAGGCCCGATACGTACGGTGAGCTCCGGGTCGTCGGCCAGCACCGTCCCGATCCCCACCGCCACCGCGTCGGCTTCGGCGCGCAGGGCATGCACGGCCGCCTGGCTTTCGGGCCCGGTGAGCCACGCGCGCTTCTTCGAGGGCCCGGCGATGGCTCCGTCGATGGAAACCGCCAGCTTGAGGGTCACGAAGGGCAACGGGCTCTTCCGCTGCACGTGAAAGAACGGCGCGTTCTGGATCCGGGCCTCAGCCTCGCAGACGCCCGATTCAACGCGCACCCCACTGGCGGCGAGATGCTCGAGCCCCCCGGCCGCACTAGGGTTGGGGTCGCGCACGGCGCACACCACCCGCGCCACTCCGGCCGCCAGCAACGCCTCTGTGCAGGGTCCCGTCTTGCCATGGTGGTTGCACGGCTCGAGGCTGACGTAGGCCGTGGCGCCGCGGGCTCGTTCACCGGCAGCCGTCAGCGCATGCACCTCGGCATGCGGTCCACCGAACTGCTGATGCCACCCCTCGCCCACAATGGCGTCACCGTGCACGATGACGCACCCCACCTTGGGATTGGGCCAGACCTGCCCCGCCCCTTGCTCAGCGAGCTCGAGGGCCCGACGCATGAAGCGCACGTCGTCGGAGAACGCCTCCGACGCGTGCGCTTCGTTCACGCCGGTGGAGACCAGCCTAGAAGCGGACGGTGATGCCAAGGGAGCCGTAGCGATACCCCTCGTTGGCCTTCCGACCATCGAAGGTGTTCGTGGTGGGGTCAGTCTCGCCGGCGGCCGAGTACCCGTACTCACCGACCAGCCGCAGGATGGACAAGCCGAGTGAGGCGTTCACGAACGCCGTGTTGCGCGTGACCGCGTTGCGCAGATCGGACAAGCGGATCGCGGCACGATTGGGGACATTCAGCACCGTCTCGTTCACCGCCGCGTCCACGCCAGCCGTACTCTCCATCTGATCACGCCCCACACCGGCCGCGACGCCGAAAATGGCGACCCGCTTGCTCACGACCAGGCGAAGGCTGTTGGAGGTCGCCGCAAGGTTGCTCACGCTGATGGAATCGTTCCCCGAGGCGTAACCCAGGGTCGTCGTGGGGAGCTTGCGTCGCATGTAGCTGACACTCACGCCGGGCACGAGCGACGACTCCTGCAAGGCGCCGACCCGCACGCCGTAGGAAAAGGCAAAGTTCGACGTTTGTGGTGCCACCGAGAACTCATTCTGACTGACGTCGGGCATGTAGGTGGCGCCGAGGAGCACGTCGACACCACCCAGGTTGGTGAGCCCGGCCGGCATACCCGCAAAGAGTCCGATGGCCGCATCGACACTGGGCACCGGCACCGGTGCGCGCATGGCCCCGAAGTTCGAACTCCGCGACGCCCCCTGGAGCGCGATCGGCACCGTGTTGTCCGGTATGGATCCGTCCACCGCGGTCACCCGCACCGACACGGCGCGTTTCCCCCACCCGCCGAGGGTGCCCCCTTCACCGAGCACCGGATTGCCTCCAGACAGCGCCACCCCGACCTGAGGCAGCATGAAGGCAAAAAGATCGCGGGCCTTGGTGCACGCATCCTGACCGGCGGTGATCCCCACGACAGACACCGTGGCGACGCACGTGCCCGCCGTGGTCTGCGCACCGAGCTCGCTCATCGGCAGCACCGCCGCCGCGACCACGAAGCCCATCAGCCCACGCATCGTCCGCATCAGGTCGCCTGTCCGTCGAGACGAACACGCCCCGTGCCAGGCACGACGGCGCCGAGTTCCCACGAGGCAATCCCGCACGCCGCCGCACGCGCAGTGATATGCGACACGTTGTCGCGCGACGCGATGACGACCATGCCCACCCCCATGTTGAACGCGCGGAACATCTCGAGCGAGGCTACCTGCCCCGCCTCGGCGAGTACCTGAAACTCGCTCGGGACGGTCCACGTGGACGTATCCACGTCGGCATCGAGTGTATCGGGGAGCGCACGGTTGAGATTCCCCGGCAATCCGCCGCCGGTGATGTGCGCCATGGCATGGACGTGCCCGAGCACCGGCTTGAGGCACTGCAGATACGAGCGGTGCACCTTGAGCATCACATCGGCCACGGTGGCGCCGTTCGCATCGGGGAACACGTCGTGCACCCCGAGCCTGAGACGATCGCTGATGATGCGTCGCGCCAGTGAGTAGCCGTTGGTGTGCAGACCGTTGCCGCCGAGTGCCACCAGTGCGTCGCCCTGCTGCACGCGAGCGCTGCCGAGCACGGCATCCTCTTCCACGATCCCCGTGATGAAGCCAGCGAGATCGTAATCGGGTGGCGTGTATACGCCAGGCATCTCGGCGGTCTCCCCGCCGATCAAGGCACACTCGTTTTCACGGCAGCCGGCCGCCACGCCGGCCACGACGCCTTCCACCACGGGCGGCTCGAGCTTGCCAAACGCCACGTAGTCGAGGAAGTAAAGCGGGACGGCGCCCTGCACGAGGATGTCGTTCGTGCAGTGATTCACGAGGCAGTGACCGATGGTGTCGTGCCGGCCGGCCTCGATGGCGATCTTGATCTTCGTGCCCACACCATCGGCGCTCGCCACGAGCAGTGGCGCCTTGTAGCCCTCGGGCACGCGGAACATGCCGCCGAACCCACCGAAGGCGCCGCGCGCGCCCGATGTCATAGTGCTCTGCACGAGCTTGGCCAGACGGTGCTTCGCATCGTCGGCCGCATCGATGTCGACGCCGGCGCTGCGATAGTCGAGCGGCGTATCGTTCCGCGCGGAGCTCATGCGCCGAGCTCCGTATCGAAGGCCACGAGCTGACGGAACTCCTGAATACGCGCGTCGATGTCGGTACGCGTGATTTCGAGCAGGCGCGCGTTGGAGAACTTCTCCACCGCGAACGAACCCATCGCCGAGCCCACGACCACTGCACGGCGCATGTTGGCGTCGCTCAAGTCGCCCGTCGCGGCGAGGTAGCCGATGAAACCGCCGGCGAACGAATCACCGGCCCCAGTGGGATCGAACACGCTTTCCAGCGGATAGGCGGGCGCGAAGAAGATGCTCTCGCGCGTGAACATGAAGGCTCCATGCTCGCCCTTCTTGATAAGCACATGCTTGGGGCCCTTATCCATGATCCAGCGCGCTGCCTTCACCAGGTTGGTGTGCTCGGTGAGCTGTCGCGCTTCGGCATCGTTGAGCGTGATGAGGTCCACGTGACCAAGTAGCTCCACCAGTTCGGGGCGGCGCGACTCGATCCAGAAATTCATCGTGTCACAGGCCACGAGGCGCGGCTTTTCCACCTGCTCGAGCACCTGCAGCTGCAGCCGCGGGTCGATGTTCGCGAGAAACACGAACGGCGAGCGCTTGAACTGATCGGGAATCTTCGGGCGGAAATGCGAGAACACCCCGAGGTGCGTCTCCAGCGTTTCCGCCGAGTTGAGATCATGACGATAGCGACCACGCCAGCGGAAGCTCGAGCCGGTGGCCTTCTCGAGACCGGCGAGGTCGACACCACGCGCGGCGAGCGGTTCGAGCTTCTCCACCGGATAATCATCGCCCACCACGCCCACGAGCTGCACGTCCGTGAAGTGCGACGCCGACGACGAGAAGTACGTGCCCGACCCGCCGAGCACTTCGTCGGCCTTGCCGAACGGCGTCTCCACCGAATCGAGGGCAACGGAGCCCACGACCAGCACGGGATTCTTGATGTTCGTTGCAGCAGTGCTCACATGCGCTCCGGCGCAGACAGTCCGAGAATGCGCAGACCGGCGGCAATACCGAGCTGCGAGGCGCGCGCCAATACAAGGCGCGCACGAGTGATGGCCTCGGGTTCCCCGAGGACATGATGCTTGTGGTACCAGGTATGGGCCGCGCGCGCCGTTTCCAGCAGCCAGCCCGCAATACGGTGCGGTTCGAGATTCTCGGCCGCGCCCTTCACCATGCTGGGGAAGTCGAGCAACTGCTTCACCAGCTCCTGCTCGGCCGGCTCGCTGAGCACACCGAGATCGACGCCTTCGCCGGTGATGGTCGACGCGTCGATCTCCCCCACGCGGAAGATGCCGCACATGCGTGCATGCGCCATCTGGATGTAGTACACCGGGTTCTCTTCCGACTGGCTGCGGGCGAGATCCACATCGAACACCAGCTGCGAGTCACCCTTGCGCATGAGGTAGAAGTAGCGCACGGCATCGCGGCCCACCTCGTCGATCAGATCGCGTACGGTAACGTAGGAACCAGCGCGCTTGGAGATCTTCACCTCTTCGCCGCCCTTCATCACCGTCACCATCTGGTGGAGCACATAGTCGGGGTACCCCTGCGGAATCCCGATCCCGAGCGCTTGCAGCCCCGCGCGCACGCGCGTGGTAGTGCTGTGATGATCGGCACCCTGCACGTTGATGGCGCGCGCGTACCCGCGTTCCCACTTGGTCACGTGATAGGCGACGTCGGGGACGAAGTACGTGTAGTCGCCACCCTTGGCCGCGCTCTTCTTCATCACGCGGTCCTTGTCGTCACCGAAGGTGGTGGTGCGCAGAAACAGCGCGCCCTCCTCCTCATACGTGTGCCCGCTGGCCTTGAGCGCCTCCACGGTCTTTTCGACGCGACCGTCGGTGTAGAGCGAGCTCTCGAGGTAATACGTGTCGAACTTCACCCCGAAGGCCTGCATGTCGAGATCCTGCTCGTGACGCAGCGCGGCCACGGCAAACGCGCGCATCGCGTCGAGATCGTTGCCGTCACGATCGTCGGCGTGCTGCTGCACGTAACGCTCAGCGATCTCCTTGATGTACGCGCCGTGATAACCGCCCTCGGGGATCTCGAGCGGATGTCCGGCGAGCTCCCGCACACGCGCCTGTGTGCTCTTGGCAAGGTTGGCGATCTGCGCGCCGGCGTCGTTGTAGTAGAACTCGCGATCGACGTTCCAACCGGTCCACTCGAGCAGGGTGCTGATGGCATCGCCGAGCGCGGCTTGACGGCCGTGCCCCACGTGCAGCGGTCCCGTAGGATTGGCGGAGACGAACTCGACGCACACCTTCTGCTGCTTGCCGAGATCGAGCCGCCCCCACTGCTCGGGGGCCGCGAGAATCTGCAGCAGGCCACGCGCCTGGAATCCGGGGTCGAGGCGGATGTTCACGAACCCCGGCCCCGCGATCTCCGCCGACACAATGCCCACGCTCGACGTGTCGAGCGCGGCAATGAGCGCTTCGGCGATGTCGCGCGGCTTCTTGCCGAGCGGCTTCGCCAGCGTCATGGCGAGGTTGGTGGCCCAATCCCCGAAGGACGGATCACGCGGCCGCTCGAGGATGGGGGAAACGTCGTCGGGCGCACCGAGAGTGCGCGCCGCGCGCGCGAGTTCGGCGCGCAGGGCGTCGGCCTGGGTCACGTGTTGATCAGCAAGAGAAAAGACGGCACACGGCCGTCATGCACCGAAGGGTGCACAACGGCCGTGGTCACTCGGCCTTGGGCGCAGGAGACGCCGCCGGCTTGGTATCAGCCTTGGATTCGGTCGACGACGAGGCGGGGCGCTGATCCTTCTTGCCGTCCTTGCCGTAGTCGGTGATGTAGAAACCCGAACCCTTGAACAGCAGGCCCGCACCACCAGAAATGATGCGTGTGGCCACGCTGCCGTCATCGAGGGTGACGGAGTCCGGGACTTCGCTGATCTTGAAGATCCGCTCGATGATGGAGCCGTCGGGCGTGCGAAATTCGTAAGTTGGCATGGCTACGAAAGTTGGCTGAGGTCAAACAGCCTTGAAACGTAGCCATTCCGAGGAGCGGGTTCAACGGCTGGCGCCGTCAGGACACCAAGAGGGTGGGCGCGCCCGGCGTGTAGGTGACCGTCAGGCGGACCAGATTGGTGGTGCGTTGCGGCGACGATGGAAGATTGACGCCCGCACCATCGAACAGCGCCCCGTGGTTGGGACAGCGGAAGCTGGCGTTGTTCACCACGTTGATCCGCGTGCCGGCATGCGGACACGTCATGGAGAACGCCGCAAAACTGGTGGCACCGGTACGCACGATGGCCACCGGTGTGGTGTTGAGGTTACCGACGCTGCCGGCGACCCCGCCCACGGTGGCCAGCGCTGGCCACGCCGCGATGTTGACCACGAGTCCGATCGGTGCAATGGTCAGCGTGACGGTGAGGATGCGGTCGGCGACCCCGGCCGCGGACACCGTGACCTGCGCGGTATAGGTGCCGTTGCTGAGGCCGGTCGCCGTGGCGCGCAGGGTCAGCACCGCGGGGGTGGTCGTGCTGTTGAAGGTGGCCGACAGCCATCCCACCCCGCCGGCCGAATAGGCCACCTGCGTACGCAACGCCGCGAGGGTACCCGCTCCCCCGTTGGTCACCTGCACCGCCTGGATCTCGGACTGGCTCCCCGCCGGCAGCGCCATGGAGGTCGCGGTGGTCGAGAGCACAATCGACGCGGGGCTGTTGGCATTCTGTACCACGAGCACCACGGCGATGGTCCGCGCTCCGTTGGCGGTCGTATTCACCGTCACGTTCGCGGTATAGGTCCCCACCGCCAGCGTGCCGCGCCGTGCGCTCAGCGTGAGCGTTGCGGGAGCAATCGCGCCGGACACTTGCGCGGTGAGCCATCCGCTAGGCTGGCCCGCCGTGTAGGTGATCGTGGCACTGATGCCCGGAATCGTGCCGCCCCCTGCGTTGCTCACGTTCACCGTTTGCGGGGCTGGATCCGTCGCGCTGGTGGTGAGGGCCGTGAAGGCGAGCGAGGTGGCGCTCACGGCGAGCACCGGCGGCGACGGTGGCCCACCCACCGACAAGGTGCCGTCGAAATTCAGGCGCACGCCGACCGGCTCGAGATCCGAGGTCGCCTGTCCTGACTGCCACAGGCCGTCGGCGTTGAAGACGGCACCGTGATTGGGGCAGCGGAAGCCACTGCGCTCCACCGAGACGATGGTGCCCCGGTGCGGACACGCCAGCGACAGCGCGCGGTATTGGGCCTGGCCGGTCCGTTCCACGAGAACCGGTGCCGAGAGCCCCACTTGCACCACGCTCCGCCCACCGACCGTCTGCAGGGCGGTGATCTGCCGCGGATCCACGAGGAATGGCGTCTCGGGAAACGCCGGAATCGCTTCCGGGCCTCCGATGATGCCGTCGCCGCATCCGGTCACGAGTGCCCCGAGCGACAGCGCGGACGCAGAGGCAAGAAACTGACGGCGGTCGAGTTTGGCACAACCGGCGCAGGCGGCGGGCGCGTCGTTCTCTGCGCCTTCGGAATTCGACGGATGCTCGGGCAGCAACGTCATGAGTCGCGGTGGGGAAAACGTGGCGGAAAGACCAAGGCGCGGACGGCGAATGCCTCCAATACCGCTCAACGGGGACAACGGCGCAAGCACGGCGGCAGCACGACCGCGGCGACCTTCTCCCCGTCGTGCGACGGAATGCCAGCGCTGGAATGCTTACGAATCAAGATACGGGCGTCGCCTTGGTTTGACTTTCCCGTATTCGGAATGACCGGTTTGTTCGCAGACCGACGACGGCCGCCGCACTTTGGACACATGAACGCCTTCCCGTTTTTCCGTGCGCTCCCGCTCGCCCTCGCGGCCGTGGCGCTAGCCGCGCTTCCCGCGCCGGTCCTCGCTCAGGCCTCCCCCGCGGCCGCGCCCTCGCCCTCGCTCAC